>JAEIGA010007166.1_pt1 | contig 16967 bp, 6 predicted proteins | sample 9270691 | NCBI WGS metagenome assembly JAEIGA01 (sample SAMN17057246, study PRJNA624740) | gut metagenome | biome: biome; isolation source: fecal sample | host: Bos grunniens | place: China: Xizang | collected 2019
CAATAACTGTTGGTAATTATATTGAACTTAGCTATCAAACATTTAGTGAAGTATTTACTGTTGGTGGGTATATGTTTATTATGTCAGATGATAATTTACAAAACCATGGAGAATCATATATTGATATATTTGACTCTAACGGAAGTCATAGACAGATACTATACTATAATGATTCAGATGAAAAAAATAGTAACTTCACATTTTCAGGAAATGGAAATGTATACTGGAGTAACTATTGGAGAGATGATGGAGAAACAGATTTCTATAAATATACTTTTGCAACAGGTGGTAAAACAAGACTTTTAACAATGACAGATGTTACTAGCACAAGTGCTGTTTCTATTAGCCATATTACAGGAAGATGGGGAACAGTTAGAACAAAAGATTCTGATGCTGTGTACACTTATTATATCCTAGATTTACATTCTGGAGCATTAACAAAAGTTACACAAGGTAGCGATATTTACAACAATGTTTATCTTGCTAATAATTGTGTCAGAGATGCAGATGGAGAGCATTTTTATGATGGGGGTAAAAAATATCGTATAGATGAAAGTGGTACTGTTAAAGTATTAGTTAGTACTATTAAAAATGGTAGTATTATAGATGTTCTAAATTATGATGAAGCTTGGATTCACAATAATACATTTATTTATAATAAGTATGTATATAGCATCATAAATAATAATTGTATTCCATTATACCCTATAAAAACAGTTGGTTATTTTAGTTCTAGTGTAGCAGCTAGTATGGGTGCTAAATCATTAAAAGAAGGACTGTTTTTTGAATTTGGAGATAATGATTATTCTTTAAAATTAACACCATATGCTTTCACAGAAGGTTCTATTACTTTAGAAACAGCTTTAGATAAAAATATACCAGGAGAATTATATATTGAAAGACAATATAATTGTACAGTACCTGCTAATGCATCTAAACACATTTATTTAAAACCAACTATAACAAATACTTTTAATGCGTTAAATCTTATAGTATACTTAAATAGAGAGCTTAAATCTGATGATACATTAATAGTAAATGTAAATGGTTCTAATTTAACTGCTCTTGAAGCAAGCACAAGCACAACCAAATATTATGAACTAGCTTTAGGAGAAGCTACTTCGGATTTTGAAATTATAATAACAGCTACAGCAGGTACTACAGGACCATTACAATTAACACAGATATTAGGAGGTGTTGATAATGCAGTTTAGAAAATTAGTAACGAAAAAGAATGCTTTACTAAAAGAAACTGACTTAAAACTTATAAGAGCTATAGAAGATATTATAAGTATTCAAGACATCTTTGATAAACTACCAACACAAGTACAAGAGCTTATAAAAGAAAGACAAGCTTTAAGAAACTCTGGAGGTGATACTAATGGCTAGATACCAAACTACCGTTACCAAAAAAGATGGTACAAAAGTTTCAGGATATATAGAGAACGATAGAGGTTATTATGATGATGGTTCAGCCATTGGTGCTGGAGATTCTATTGTAGATAAACAAGGTACTGTATGGACTAAACCTGACACTGCTACAACAGGTGCTGGAGGAACAGGCTCTGGCACTGGTGCAGGAGCAGGGACAGGTTCAGGTACAGGAACACCTAGTGCTGCAGATTTAATTAGTCAAGCTATTAGAGATAATAATTCTGGAGGAGGGGGGTCTAGCTTTAGTTCTTATAGAACTAACAGTGCTGAACAACCAGCAAGAACCTCTTACCTTAGAAGTGCTCAAGAATTAGGAAACCTATATGATATAGGTTATGATATGGATGAGATTAGAGGACTTTATGATAAAGCAACTGATGCTAAATATGCTTTATTAAGTAAAGAAAGAGAACAAGCTGAAAATGATTTTTATTCAAATAGAGCTAATGCTAATGCTACACTTCTTGATACTTTAAAGAAAGCCACATCATCTGCTATTGCTACAGGAGCTAGTCGTGGATTAGCTAGTGCAGAACAACTTGGGTTGATGATGGAACAACAACAAGATATAACTGAAGAAGCTACTAACTTAGCTCAAGAAAGAGCTAATATGGCTGATGAAATAGCTGCTGAAAAAGCTGATAATATAATCAAAGCTCTAGAATACAGTAATCAACTAAAACAAGGACTTGCTACAAATAGTACAAATATCTACTCACCAGATGTTCAATACGATGTTGGATTATTAGATTTCGCAGTTAATAATCGAAATGTAGATGCTTTATTGGAACAAATAGCTACAGAAAAAGATGTTAATTTAAAAGCACAAGAACTTGATGCACTTAAAGCTTTACTAGATGATGAAAGAATTAGAAGTGAAGGAGCTGCAGATAGAGCTTCTAATGAAAGAATGAATGATAAAGATAATGCTACACAACAAGCTTACTATAACTCTTTAGGCTTTGGTGGTAACGGAAATTCAGGTCAAGATGGAGATAACTGGGATACTATCTGGAATAAAGGTGACCGTAACCAAGCAATTAAATATTTTAGAGAACATTGGGGAATGACTTGGCAAGAAGCTAATGATAGACTAAATGCTGACCAACAATTCTTACTAAATGAAAAATATGGAGGTTATGATAATATACCTGCTTATATAAAAAATAAAAATGGTATTAAAATAATCACTAATAAAACAGCAGTTGATATAGCTCAAGAAGCTTCTAAAAAGAACAACGGTTCTGATAAAGATGTTTATAGAATAACTTATGAAAAAGATGGTTCACAAACTGTTTGGTATAGAGACGGTTCTTATGCAATTATTCCTGCAGACTTAGGTGAAGAAAAAACTAAACCAGATTATAGCCATTTAAAAAATATACCAACACAAATTACAGCAGGACCATCAAAATAGATGAGGTGATTATATATGGATTTGACAACAAGAATACCAACTACAGTTAAACCTAAAACGGTAGTACCTAAAACAAGAATACCTATGACAGAATTACCAAAAACAATACTACCTACTATAGATGAACTGAAAACAACAGTGCCAAAAACTAAAGTTCCTCTTGTTTCTAACACTCCATTATATGAAAGAGAATATAATAATAGGACTAATCAAGAGGTTAGTCCTTTTAGTAATTATAATGATACAGAAACTATTAACTCACTAGCAGATATTGTATATAATTCGCTCGTAGGTAATGATAAAAGAACAGATAATAAAACTTTTCCTTTCTTAAATAATAGTGTTATAAGAGATATTCCAGTATTAAATCTTGTAGGTACTGGCTTAGATTTAATAGACCATGTATATAGAAACACAATAATACCCATACAACAAGGTAATCCCACAGCTTCTTTAATTAATGCTTTACAGGATTTAGGAGAAACTATGGATATTCTTGCTAATCCTATTAAAGGTGCTATTATAGAAACTTACCACAATGGACCATCAGGATTTATTACAGGACTGTATAAAGGGTCTATAGGTAGAGTTAATTATGATTACAACACAGGTAATGTTATAAGTGATATTGCTTTAGAAGTAATCTCAGACCCGTTTAACTGGATTTCTTTTGGAGCTGCCTCAGGATTAAAAACACTAGGTACAGCATCTACAGATGCTCTACAAGAAGCCGCAGAGATTACTATTAAAAAAGGTGGAAAAGTATTTGTTAATGAAAGTATTTTAAATCTATCAGAAGAAACAGGACAAAAACAATTAAAAAGTTTTTTAAAGAATATAAGCAAAGATACTATAGATGATTTTGCTAAAAAAGGTATTGATATAACAACTAGTTTAAAACAATATGGAGCTGGTATTTTTACAGAAGAATTTATGCAAAACGCTGTAGAAATACAATTAAGAAATTTAAATAAATTAGATTCTACAAGTTTCTTTATAAAGAAAGGTTTAATAGGCATAGCCAGAACTACTGAAAAAATAGAAAGTTATTTGTTCCGAGCAGCTGCTTGGACTAGTTTTATACCAACACCATATTTATTAAAACAGTTATCTAAGGCTACACCTATAGCTAATACTCTAGATGTTTTATCAGACCACATATATAAAACAACACAAATTATAACAGGAGTAGAAGACCCTTTAGATGTCAAGTATATTGAAAATACTTTAGCACATAAACAAGATATACAAGATGCTTTTAACGAATTTCAAGACTTTATTAAAATAGAAGATAGAATATCTTTAATAGATATAGAAGAAGCTTTTAGAAGTGTTGCTTCAGATAAACTATTAAATTTAAAAACAATATTAAAAGAATCTGAAGATTTAACAAATCGAAATAATTTATATCAAATTTTATTAGCCATTATGTCAGCTGATGAAGGTAAGCAATTAAAAAATGTTTTAACTGATGAAGCTACTTTAATAAAAACATTAAATGATTTAAATTATAAAGGTACAACAATATACACTTGCATAAAAAGTGTATTTAATAATAATATTCGTCTTATATCAAAAATAAATAAACAGTATGATGGTGCTTTTTCTGATGTGTATAAAAACTATATAAAACACAAAAAGCAATTATTTGTTCTTCTTAATGAAGCACAAATGAAAGAACAAAGCAAAGAATTGTTAAAACAAATAACAGATAAAAATCCAGGAATTCAAAAATATTTAGCTGATGAAAGTGCACATTATTATAAAAACCAAACAAAATATTCTATAATTATAGAGACCTATCCAGATTTTATATATCAATTAAAAGCACAACAAAAAGATTTATATTTAAAATTAGCAGATTTCAAAACACAGACTATTGTTGACGGAAGTGAACTTCCTATTTTAAAAGCAAATAAAAATAATTTATTAAAAAATATACAACAACATCAAGATTATATATTAAAGTATATAACTACTCATAAACTTGATATTGATAAAAAAATTATTAAAGAATATGGTCATCTTTTAAAACAGATTGTATCTGAAGGTAATTCAAATGCATTACACAAAGTTATAGACTTATTAATGTACACAGAAAAATATTTTACAGATGCTTATAAAGAAGCAGTACATTATAGGACAATGACTGAATTCTCTAATAGTACTTTAAATAAAGAATTAGATATACTTGTAAAAGAAATACCTGAATATAGAAGTGCAAAAACAGCTATTGAAAAAGCAAAAAACAGTATTGCAAATTCTTTAAAGAATATAGATAAACAAATAGCAAATTCACTAGACTCAGAAACTATAGCATCAAACTATATCACTTTCTTTAAAGAAACTGTTAAACCTACCTTAGAGTCTAATAAAGCTTTTTCACATTTTAATACATTTGATTTATTAGGAATACATCTTTTAGAAGTACAAACTATTTATAATACTGATGATTTAGAAAAAATTATTCCAAAATTAAAAATCAAAATGCATAAATTAATTAATGATTTAACTTTTCTATCCACACATGTTGATACATTCATAGATAAAACAATACCAGATTTAATAAATCATTTTAGCGAATTTAATAGTTTAACAGAAACACAAAAAAGACTAGCTAATTTAACTGATAGAAAAATATCACTTAATGAAAGAGCTTTAGATAAAGCATTAAAAACACCTAGAACTAATACAAAAATATTTTCTGATTTCTCAGAACTTTCTGGTAAGGAATTAACTATGTTAGGTGATGGAAATAAAATAGCATCTGTTACAGATTTAACAAAAGAAAATTTAGATATAGTTAGTGAAAATGATGTTAACACTTTTTTAGAATATTTATTTAATAATAGCAATAACACAAGTATCAATATAGCTAACGATATAAACACCATTGAGTTGTTAATTCCTGAAGTTATTATAAAAGGTAATAGTGAAGCTCTAGAAAGAGTGTTAAATAATATTAATAACTTAAGAGAATATTATAATGCTTTACAAAAAAATACAGCTATAACACAACATGAAAAACTAGATATTATTTCTAATATTGAACTTCTAAAAAATGATTTGCATATGGTACAAGCTATGGTAAATGTTCAAAAAACAAATGTAGTAGCAAAACAATTAAATAAAGCTATAGCTAATTGTTTAGATTATATAAACATGTTCAGAGCAGATGAATCTAGAAATAAATTAGTTTATTTAGCAGCAGGGGACAATTTATATATTACTTCTATTAATAAAGCTGTTACATTAAAAGAAGTATATCAAGATAGTACAGGTATCAAAGCTTTAGTCCATGCATTTAATGATGTTGATGGAGTACACTATAAAACATTTAGAACAATTAAAAAACTTGCAGAAGATTCTGAAGATGAAGTATTAGCACAAGCTTATTCAACACTTACTGACTTTTTTGATAGGTATCAAGCTGTCGAAAGTTTTATAACAGATTTATATTTAGACAGAACATTTGGAGATACAATAGCTGATAGACTATTTGATTCTGTAACAAAGTACGATAAAGTATCTATTTCAGAATTTATAAATCATTTAGACTACCATGTTAACAAAATTTTTGAAAATGCTGATATAGGCTTACAAGCTGGTGATAGAAGTAAAGCACTTTCTATTAATGCTTTAGTAAAAAATATGTGGTTAGATATAAGTAAAGGTAAATTTAAAAACAGATATACAAAATATATTTGGGATAGCTTTACAGAAGAAGAACGCATGTTTTTCAAAACTATAGGCGAAAGTGGAGAAAAACACAATGCTTTAGATGATATAAAAATAACAGAATTATATTTGCGTTTAGTAGATAAAGATAATTACTTTCATTCTAGATTGTATGATTCTGACTCAGAAACTTATACACTTATAAATAAAAACGGTGGTAAAGCACACTTAATGGATATTGAAACCACAGGTATTGAGACACACTCATCTTTAATTACAGAGTTTGCTATGAAAGTTGCTGGTAATGACAGCCACACAATTAATTTAAGATTAAAATTAGATGATTATTGGTACCCACCAGCTCCTGGAGTTATTACTACAAAATTTCCAGATATAGATGAAAAAATTGCAGAACAAAAATATATGGATTTTTATAATCCAAATATTAATAAAGATGCAGATGTTGTTTGGGTTAACCTTGAAGAAATGGCAGATTTAATAGTTAAACATTTTAATAGTTCTGCAGTAGGAGTTAACGATACTATTATAGGGCATAATATAAAACCATTTGACTTACGAGTTGTTCAAAACTTTTTAGATTTTGTTAATGAAAAATATAGTACAAGTTACTATTTACCAACAAATCCTACAAACTATACTTTTATTGATTCATATCAAGATATGTTAAATAAAGAAGTACCTAGTTTATTTACAACAAAAATGAAACAAGCTTTTAAACAACACTTATCAGATATGTTATCAGTATTAAACCCAGATACAAACTCTGCTGAATTATTCAAGCCTGTAAGTATTTCAGAATCAAAAGCTATTATAGAGCTGGATAATCTTTTAAAAAATTCTAACAATAGTTCAAATATACATGGATTTACAGAAATACAAAATAGTTTATCTGAACTTAAAGGTAAAGTTAATGATTTTATAAAATTACACACAGGAGCAGAATATAAAGAGTCACAATTAATTTTTACTAAATCTATAACACAAACTGAAGAAGGTATCACAATATATAAAAACAATTTAAAATTAGCTAAAGAACAAATTGAAAAAGAATTAACTGAGTCACGATTACCTAGGGAACAATTTAAAGAACAAACTCGTAAATTAAAAGTAATAAATAATTTGTTAAAAGCAGCAGATAATACAGATATTCCTTATGTAAATATACAAATGCTTATGGATTCATATAAAGTATCTAATTCAGTAATAAGTTATATTGGTGCAGCTAATACAAATATAATTAATAACTTTTTTAATTATAAAGATTTTATAACACAATTTGAAAATGGCAAAGTACCAGTAACAATATTAACTAAACTAAATAAAATAACTAAAAACATGAATGCAACAGTAGCTAATTTAAGAAAAATAACAAGCATTTACGATAACAGAAATATAATAGAACAAGCTTTGAATATTTTATATAATGATGCTATTAAACAAAATCCACTATATTTGAAATATCTTAGAGTAACAAATCAAGACCCTAGATATATGTTTGCTGAATTAAAATATTTATATGAACTTAATGCAGATAATAAAGTAAAACTTAATCATTTACTTGAATCAAGTTTAGGTACAGAACAAACCAAAACAGTATTAAATCTATTAGAAAATAGTTATAAAATTTTACAAGGAGATTGGAAAGATTATAATTTTATTGATGATAAAATAGATTTATTTATGAAAAGAACTTTAGATGGTCCTGATATAGCTGTAAGAAATCATATAAATAGAACACAATTATGGAAAGATTTTGTTGATACTAATTTAAAAAAATTTACTGCTGTAGCTAATGCTCCTGGTATTGTAACAACAAGGACAGATATGATTGCTTCTCAAGCAGAACCAATGGAATTATTTCTAGATTTATTTAAAAATAGATTAAATAAAGCAGATAAAGCAATTCAAAGAGCTTATATACAAAGTTTATTAGATTGTTCAGATTATATTAATATTTCCAAAATAGAACAATTAATAGATTTAGCTCCTGAAGATTTATTAAATATACTTTGTTTTCAATCAATGTTTATTGGATTTGATACACCATTTGTTAATAAGTATAACCAAAACATTATGAAAAAATTATTAACAAAAAAAGATGAATGGTTAAAGTATGGTATTGAATTTGATTATAATAAAGTAACTGGGGAAGTATTTATTTTTCCAAATCAATCTGTAAAATTTAATTGTTATTTAGATGATTCTACAAACACTGTTAAATATGTATTAAATGAAAAAGAAGTAGAACTATTTAAATTAGATGATTTAAATTTTGGTAGTTTATTTGAGCAAGCACTAAAAAACAATAAACTAGAAGATAAAGAATTAGTTAATCAATTTTTTAAAAGTCAACAAGCTATTAATAATGTTTCTAATTTTGAAGCTACAGGAACAACTTATGAAATGGTTACTAAAAAATTCTTTGAAAGTTTACCAAAACAATTACCAACTAATGTGCTTAATAAAATAACTCGGTCAGATTTTATTAATGATTATTTATTTAAAGATAGACCAAGATTTAATATGACTTATTTAGGTTCAAACACATTTAGAAGAAAATTTAGTAGTTCTGCTAAATCAGATATTGTTGCTGCTATGATGAATACTTTTTCAAGTACAGTTAAAAATGCTACAGAACGATTCCATTATATAGAATACACTTTAAATAGTGGTTATGATTTTAATTTACTTGCAGAAAAATGTAAAAATTTAGGAGAACTTCAGGAAACGCTCAAAAACTACCCTAATTTTGTTTTAGGGGTCTGTGTGAAGAATGATAAGGGTATAGAAGTTTTAAAGCGTTTAAAGCTAAATACGGAGCTCGATTTTGAAAGAGCAAAGAAATTTGGAGCAAAAATTTATGATGAGCATATATTTTCAAAATTAGAATCAATAATTAATGCAAAAAGTTGGGATGACTCTAATAAATTTTTAAACTTCTATACAAAAGCAATTCAAATTTACAAACAAGGTTATTTATTTTCTACTGGATTTGTTGTAAGAAATGCCATTGATACTTTTATGAGAAACTTAACATTATCTCAAGGCAATATTCCTGAAACTGCAAAACAAACTTATAGAGCTATGAAATTATACCAAGCTTATAATGACACTGTTAAAATATTAACAGACTTAGTTACAGAACGCTCAGGAGTATTAAATAGAAAAACTATTAATGATTTCTTTAAATATCAGCCTGATAAATTTCCGTTATCGAAAGAAGAATTTGATTTTGCACATTCTTTGTTAAATGAAGGGGCATTTATGGGTGAAGTTAGGGCATGGAAAGATTATAAAGCATTTATGAAAGAAGTAAAAGATTCTAATTTTGCTTTTGAAAATACTAAAGAATATGCTGAAGCTTATGATTTATATGTATCACAACAAAATTATAAGAGATGGTTTGGAACATTTAATGAAGATATAGAAAATATACAAAGACTTGCAGGTTATTTAACATTACAAGATAATGGTATTCCTTTTACTAAAGCTATATATGATTTAAAAGCATCTCATTTTGATTATAGTAGCAAAACAGATTTAGAAAGAATGCTAGAATTAGTAATACCGTTCTATAGTTTTAAAGTTAAAAATTTGCATTATTGGTTAGATAGTCTTGAAAAATATGGTTGGTTATCAAATGTTATGCGAGATTTCATGACACCTATTTGGAATTTTGATGAGTATGACCAATACGAATTAGAACGAAATCGTTCATTACAATATAATATAAAAACAGGAAATATTGTTTTTGATAATGGTTTAACTTTTAAACTAAATCCATCTATGATGGACGCTATGCAATTAGTTACAGACCCTATAGGTTCAATAGGAAGCTCAATGTTTGTTGGAATTCAATTATTAACAGATGCTGCAGGTAATATTGCTTTACAAAATGCAGGTACAAAATCAAAAGAGTTTATGCAAACTTATTTAAATGTTAATGCTTATAATGAAATGCAACCTAAAGAAGTACTACAATATGCTTTAAATTTAGTACCTTATGGTGCAGCTGTAACCAGATTTATGAATGGTTTACAATATGCTCAAGATATTAATAATCCACTACCAACTGCTGTACCAAGCTTATTTGGTAGAGTTAAACGGTTTGAACCTTATACTCCAAAACAATATAATAAGAAACAATATTCTAAAAGTTATTCTAAATATAGAAAAATTGCTAAACCTAGAAAAACTTATCCAAGAAAGAATTACCAACCATACAGAAAAGATTCAGATTATTATCCTATTAACTTTAAGAATATTTATATTGATGGAATGTATTCTGTACCAAACATTAGCACTTATACAGCACAAGCAAACAGATATTATCATTTCTCTAGATTACCTAAAATACCAAGAAGTAATATTTATAATAAGTTATACAATACTAGAGGTAAGCCTAGATGGGATGCTATGCTACAGCCTGTAAGTCCACAAAATCTAAAATATGTAATTAAAAATACAATCCATTATAAATAAAAAGAACCCAGTAGTTATCTACTGGGTTTTGTTTGTTTGGCAGACAGTAGGGCAACTGTCCAAGAAACAACAAGATAATTGGCACACTTTTATTATAACAGATATTAGCTTAAAAGTAAACATTAAAAAAGGATGCCACACACGAGTAGCATCCTACAGAGTAAAAGAAAAGAAATATACACATAAGGTTCTTTTGTACGAGTGAACTCAGCAATGTCTCGTTTTGATAAAGGATAGAATATGAAATATACATAGCAAATATAGGCTGAATATATTTATGACTATTGGATTAACTTAATTATATCATACCTTACCTTTAAGTGCAAGTACTTGTTGCCAAGCTTTTTCACTTTCCTGAATTAATTGATTTAACATATTATTATCACGCCATACAAAGAATGTTCTCATTCTCCAGTCTCTATCGAATAACACTGATAAATAGCCATATTCAGCATTAAGTCCTAGCATCTGTTGTTGAAGCTGAGTGTAGTAGTATGCTGGTATTCCATAGTGTGCTGCTTTTGTTTCTATAGAGTTATTACTGTCAGATATATTTTCAGGCAAAGGCATAAATCCATTTATTTCGTCATACATAGCTTTTAATGGATTATAATGTTTTTCTCCATACATAGTTACTACTTTTATTTCTGCAGGAATATATTGCTCAGGTGTTCCTGTAACACCGTCAAAGTTTACATTAAGACAAGTCGTACCTTTAATACGATACATATCTTTTGGTTTAAAACATTCTTGTTGAAATACTTTTTCAAACTTTTGTATAATTAAAGGTTCTAAGTCTACCCCTTTTCTTACAGCTGCTTTTTCACCTACAGCTCTTTCTTCAGCTGTAATAACATTAGAAGCTTTTTCTTTAATAAGTTCAGGTAAAGTTTTATATGGATTTACTCCTAGTATTACAGAGGAATCTGATGCTCCAAAACCTTGTCTTCTTAATATGATATAGTCATCATTGCTATATTGGTCTATATCTGCTACAGCTATTTCAAGACTTGTATTAGTTAATTCTATACCCATTGTCGTTACACTCCTTTGTGCTAATCTTTTCATCCTTTCTTGTATTGGGGAATAATAAACTTGTTCTTCCATTATAAATCCTCCTATCTATTCTTAAATGCATTATAATGTACTGCATGTCTGACAGAGTCTATAATATGTTTATTAATAGGTTTGTCATCTCCATACACATAGTATTTATTTCCTTTTTTACTTAATATCTTTTTATACACAAGTATTTCATTTGTCCATCTACTTTTTACATCTACAGCTCTTTGCATTGAATATTCAATTTGTTTCTTAAAGAAATTATATTGTAATATTCCTATAAGTTTAGATGTCTCAAACCTACTATTTATTTGTGCTTCAGCTGTAGAAGCATAGAGGATATAGTCCTCTATGACAACCATTACTGAAGTCTTATATGCTTTAATCATTTTAACAAATAGATTTACATGTGCATCCCAGAAAGCTTCTTTAGTATCATAATCTTTAGCTGATAAGAATCCTGACCTAACTACTTTATTCTTTCCAGCTTCTAGAACACACCAACCTGTAGTACCTTTACCTTCATGGAAAGCACCACTAGGGTCTATTGCAAGTATCATATTGTGTTTACTCATTAGTATCACTCTCCATTATCTCTTGTAATTCTTCTAGTGTGCTTACTGCTTTTTTCTGAGACCACAATGTTTTAGTAGCATCCATTTCAGCTACTAATGGAACATAGGTTTCATCCCATTCTTGCATTATTTCTTTGAATTTAAAGAACAATTCTAATGGGTCAGATTCATGCCATTCCCAAGACAATTCATCGTGTACTTGGAATTGAAATCTAGTCTTACAACCTATTTCCTGCATATACTCCCAGAGTGCTAATATCTTTAATTTTAGATAATAAGCTGCACTACCTTGTACTAAAGTGTTGATAAGTTTATGTCCTGATAGTCCATAATACCTAATACCAAATAAGTTTTGAGTATATGCATAATTAGCTCTTTCATAACAATAAGAATGGTAAGTCTTTACTTCAGGGAATGCTTTATAATAAGCTCCATCAATTCTTTCTATTTCTTCCCATGTTTTATCAGGGAACATTTGAGAAATCTTTGTAATTGAAGCTCCATAGTTTTTAGCAAAGTTTACTCGTTTGCCTATAGCAGAACGGGCATGTTTAAATCCATCATCACCTTTTTTAAGTCCTGTAGCCATAGTAGCTGTTAGACCGTGTAGGTCTGTAGGTGTCCATTCTACAGTTGGGTCTTCTTTTAAAAACCATTTAGTCTGTAGATATGTGTGATGTAATTCAGGATTTTTGTAATCATATTCGTTTCCATTTTCATCAACACAATGGAAAGGCATATAAGCTCTACATAGATTTAAATCTCCTCCACTTACCAAGATTGTGTAGAGTGCTTGTATTCTTAATTCTATCTGACTAAAGTCTAGATATACAATTCCTTTATAATCTCCTCCTGTAATCTTAACGATACTTCTAGGATGGAACAATTCAGTACCGTCTTCTTTTAGGATAGGTTCTTTAGGGAATTGTTGAAAGTCACAAGTTACTCTACCACTTACAGCACCTACTTGGTTTATCTGAGTATAAAGTCTATCACAGTCCTGTAAGTTCTTTATAAATCTTAATATATAAACTTCGTACCATTTCTCTAAGGTTCTCAATTCTTGAAGAAGCTTAATGAAATTTACTGCAGGATTATCAGGGTCATCTCGAAGCAAGTTAGAGTAGATTCTGTCTAGTTCTTCTGACCCTGTAGATGGAACATTGAGTCCATACTTATTGTTTAATAAGTTCTTTACAAACTCATGTTGCCCTATAGAGAATTGTGTGCCAGCTTCAGCATATAACTTTTCTCGTTGTTCTCTAATGTAATCTTTTACATTCTTTTTGCAAGTTAGTAAGTATTCCTTATCAACTTCAAATCCACAACTTTCCATAGCTATTAATGCTGGGATAAGTCTATTCTCTATTTTAATACCTTCAGTATTACCTCTAGCAACTACTACAGGTGCTAACTTAGCATATATTTCTAATGTATAAACTATATCTAATTGGGCATACTTAACAAGGGTTGTTCTATCTAGTTTATGGTATGGTATCATATCAGGTTCTACTCGGCTAGTTACTTTTGATTGAAGCCAGATTGGCAAGTCTAGCTGTAACCAGTCTTTGTAATGTTTCTGCATATCGACTGGTAAATCTTCTAACTCAACAGTAGGGTCCTTGAATATGGTATCCAGTACTTTCATATTGTAGCTACTAGCTTCGTATTCTTCTGGAGGTCTGCCTAAAGCTTTTAATCTATTTTGGAGTTTAGCATTATATTCTTTAGCTAAAGATGTCCTTTCGTTTAATAAAAGCTTTTCGTGAAACTTAGCAGAACCATCTATATATTTAGATGAATAATCTTTTAATCCCATAGGGGGTCCTCCCGATGCAGGAGTTAAAGCATCGTGCCCATATCTGATGTAGAACATTGTGTCAGATATGTTCTCATAATGTTCATAAGGTAAACCTAGATTACGCATCATGTGTAAATCGAACTTTACATTATGACCTAAATATATATCCAAATTTGGTGCTAACCTATTTTGCCACACTTTAATTACTTGTGTGGCAAGGTCAGGTTGCTGTTCTATATCTACAGAAAATACATATCCTACTTGTTCAGTAGGATGAAGAAAGCCAAATTGAAACAGAAACGGTTTGTCTTTAGTAATGTGTAATCCAGTTGTTTCTGTATCAAAGGCTCCTATTTTAGGGTTAAGTTCTTTGAATAATGCTACCATTTCGTTTGCGTAATCGTTACTGGTAATGTGTTTTTGTATCCACATATATTTAAGCATTATCCTCACCTAACCTTTCTGCAAATACTTCTCTATTAATTTCTGCTAGAGTTAATCTAAAGCGTTCTGTAGGAATTATTTCATGATTAGAATATCTAATAAATAAAGCTTTAGTTAATCGGTTCAATGCTTTATTTAAATCATCATTACTTAATCCTGCAGAAGCTCCTAGTACATTTTTATTTGTAGCTGATTCTTGTTCAAGTTGAAGTATGAGACCAGGATATTTAGTATATAAATCCTGTAAGCAACTAACTGCATCAGCATCAGTTGTGCTAAATTTCTTCTCATGTTCAACATATTCTTTTAATTTAAAAGTAGGATTATCGTATATTTTAATTAGGAAGTTAAAGGCAAAATCAACATGTTCTTTGAGTAATATGATTTTTTCATAGCTGTCATCTGTTGAAACAAGGTAACCAGCTACAGCAAGGGCAAGCCGAGTTAGTTTCTTCCATGTTTCTGTTCCAAATATTTTTATATGGCAGCCATATTTCTCATTTAGTTCATTTGATTTTTCTATTATATATAATCCTACTTCTTTATCAATAATAATTTGTTCAGGTGTTCTGCTCCAAATCCAGCGTATTCTAGTTTGATATACTTCAGGAGGTAATGGTGCTTGTGGCTCCCAGAATGGGTCTATTTGCGAATTACCTCTATCAGATAGTATCAATATCAGGTCGTATCTTGCGATGTCTTCTGCAGTATCTACAAGCTCAGTAATGATAGAAAGTCCATTTGGATAAGAAGCAATAGACTTAATAACACCACTATCACTTTTAACATTCGTTAGTGAAATCATACGAACTAACGCTGGTAGTGCTATTGTTCCAGATACACGAGTAATTCTTACTTCGTTACTAGAACGCACATCTGTAAGTTCTTTAATAACATTTGCATTAGACTTACCAAATTCTTCGAAGATAATAAGTCCTCTATGATTCTGAGGTATAATACCTGCTCTGGTCTGAAATCCAGAAGTTGTCTTATTAGAACCACCTATAAGTCCAGGAATAGTTGCAGAGTTTCCAGCGAGTGAAGCAAATGCACCTAATCCATAAGTGTTTCTTAAAGCTTCAGCTGTACTAGATTTACCTACTCTAGATTCTCCAACAATGATAGTATCTAGGTATCCTCGTACATTCTTGAAGCTTCCAAAATCAAATTGTAATACTGTATTGTATGCTAAATCAATAGTCTGAATTAATAAGTTATTACCATTGTAGCCTAGAATTCCTTTTACTTTTTCAGTAAGTAAATTCACTTTGTCCTCCACACTACCTGGGAGGTCTCTAATCGTTCTTAATTCTTCCTTTCTATCGTCTATTAACTTGAAGTTTGATACAGAGTCATCAGCCTTACTTACATCTGTGATTATCATTACAAGCTTTTGTCCAGCATAGGGGTGCGGAACAAGCTTATAAGTTACTTGATATTTCTTACCAGATTCGAGTTTATTGCCCAGCGAGTATGCAATATACTCCATAGGCTGTGCATCTGCCTGGTTTGTTTCAAACATGTCAGTTACATACGATTTGAATACTGTTGTTTTAGCACATTGTTTGATTTTAATACACCTTTCTTTAGGTGGTATTTTAGCTAACTTCTTGATATTTTCTGTAATAGCATCTTCCTTAAAGTTGTTATCTATTAAGTGTAATATATCTTGTGCGTTATCTTCATGCAGTTCCCATTCACGACTTTCACCACCAACAAGTGTGTCCTTATCCCCTGATGTTTTAAATTTTTCTAGCAATACTGCTGAAGGTGCGATGAATGTTGTGTCTGCTACAGCTACTACTTGTATATTAGTTCTTAACATTTTACCAACTTTATCTGGTTTAGATGCTGTTAGTAAATCAGCCATAGGGTATTTCTTCTTTTTATCTTCTTCTGATGGAATAAAGATAGGAGTATCTTTAATATATTTAATTAAGTCTTCTTTAGTTTTATTATATTTAGTAAAGAAATCTGTGATGTCTTCACCTTTTTCTTTACAAATTTCGTGAAAGCCAGTAACTACTTTTACATTTGGAGTGTAGTCTAATAG
>JAEIGA010007167.1_pt1 | contig 16967 bp, 7 predicted proteins | sample 9270691 | NCBI WGS metagenome assembly JAEIGA01 (sample SAMN17057246, study PRJNA624740) | gut metagenome | biome: biome; isolation source: fecal sample | host: Bos grunniens | place: China: Xizang | collected 2019
CCAGAGGAGTGCAAACTGCGAAGTAAGTCCGATAACGGTACCAGACTGGATATCGAAGTCACCCGCATCATACCATGCACCTACTGAAAGGCCAGGGATATGCTCATAAGGCTCATACTTGGTATTGGTCTGATCGCCCATTCTGTAACCGTCGTGCATAGACACATTGAGAGGTGCCTGAAGCGCATCGTCCATGTTCGAACGTCCGTGCCATACTCGGTAAGCCTCCTTTACCTCCATGTGGTCCATCTGTACAGGGAGCCACACATCCATTGTAGTATGCCACTTGTCACCGTATACATTCTCTGCGATCGGGAATACATTTGTTGTATGGTCACCGAACTGAAGGATATAGAGACCTGGCTCCTTCACTGAGGTGAAATCAACCTGAGCATAGTTGTAACGGTTGTAATAAACACCCCATTCCTTTACTGCAGGCTCAGCAACTACTGAACGCTGGCCATCATCAGCTACACGGATGATCTTTGCAGTTGCAGGAACCTTATAGTTCTTGTCGAGCTCTACAACAGCCACCTTCTTCTGTCCAGGTGTATATCCCACCTGTGAAATACCAATGTTAGGCTCTCTCACCCACTGAGGATCGAATCCCTGCTCGATATACCACTCTACAACCTTTCCTGTCTTGTTCTCAGGAAGAAGAGTTCTCACTACGAATGTACCGTTTGAAGAGAGGTTACGTCCGTCGTAGATATTGATGTCGGAGTCAGACTTGAAAGTCACGCGGATATCCTTGTCCTCCGGTGCCATCACGAGAGTCTTGCCTGTTGCAATCGGATGAGCAACGAGGAATTCATCTCTTCCTCTGTCGTCAAAAGTAGAAAGACTGTTACCCTCTCCATAAATCTGGGTAATCTTTTCTGATATAGGACGCATTTCTGTATTTCCTGCAGGATGCTTAGGAAGAATAGCAGACTTTCCATCCATCATGAATGTCTTTCCGAAATAAGTTGCAGGGAAGAACTCGATATTCATACCAGCTTTGCCCACAAGTTCTGCAGGAACCGGCTTATCAAGATGCACTGCCATTGTCACACCTTTATCCTTACCTGTAACCTTGATTGTAGCTCTGAAGTCATAGCGGTCATAATAAAGGACTACCTCGATGGTGTTGCCGTCCTTGTCTACTTTTCTTGACTCGAGAAGCGGATAGATATCCCACTGCTCTGGAGTGTTCATGAGACGGATGCCACCACCGGTCGCGATACGCACTCCCCTTTGAATGATTTCAATAGCTGCAGTCTTCTCGTCACAGAACATTCCATTGTACTCGTTGCTGTAGACGAGGAAGTTAACACCTCGGTCTTCAAAATACTCGAGGTCGTTGACCTTCATGCTCTGCGCTGACACCAGAGAAGATGCCATTGCCAGCAATGCGGTCGTCAATAAGAGTTTAATTTTCATAATTACGTGGTTTATAATAATTTAATTAATCCATTTTCCACCAATCGAAGTCGAAGAGCTGTTCGTCTCCGCCTCTGAAGAGAATATATACGTCATGCTTTCCTGTAACAGGACGTCTGCTCTTTACATCCACAGTCTGGACCTTCTGAGTTCCATCCACCTTTATCGATGCAAACGGAGCATCGCTGAGGGCATCAAGATAAAACTCTACAGTACCTGGATTTTTGAAGTTGAGAGTCTCTATTGTAACCTTCTTAGGTCCATCAGTACCGAACTCGACCTCACGTACTCTGATCCAGTCACCGTTATCTATCTTTCTTACATAGTGGTCTTTACCTGCAAGACGGTCGGTCTTCACACCCCATGACTCAGCCATAGTCTCAGCCTCTACCCTTTCGTAAGGATTGAGTGTGCCGATAGGATCCGGTCCTTCCATTGTGAACGGAATGAACGGTATACTTCCGTCAGGATTGTAAGTAAATTCCTCGACAGCTGCCGAACGATGGAAGCCCATTCCATTTGGAAGTGTTCCGTTGTGATAGAACATATAGTTATGTCCTTTGAATGTCACCTCACCTCCGTGGATTGTGAAGGAGTTCACAGCCTCATCCATGATACGTCCTCTGTATGTCCAAGGACCGTCGATTGTAGGAGCTGTAGAATATGCCATGTGCTCAGGTACACCACCTGCAGGATAAGTCAGATAGTAAAGATCGCCTCTGCGTGAGATCCAAGGTCCTTCCTCGAATCCTACCATAAGCTCTTCCTTACCCTTCGCCCAGTTCATCTTTATAGACTGAGGGCCGAAACACTTAGGATCATGGAAACCTGGCACCTCTTTGTATCCGTCCTTGAATGAAATCATGTCATCATTAAGCTCACCATACCAGAGTCCCTTGTTGCCCCAGAAGAGGTATGCTCTTCCGTCCTCGTCGATGATGACAGTAGGATCGATGAACGAAAATCCTTTTGCCAAAGGGCCTCCGATTGCATCCACCCATGGTCCCTGAGGATCATCTGCAACTGCAACAGCAAGCACATCATTCTTGTCAGCATCGTTAAGGCATACGTACCAATACCATTTTCCGTTTCTCTCTACTGTCTGAGCAGCCCATGCACGGTCTCCGTGATAAGCCCATTTGAATGTTTCTGTAGAAATCGGAGTTCCAAGATAGGTCCAGTTGACCATATCTTCAGTCGAGAATACCTGCCAGTCATTCATCTTGAAATACGTGGCATCATCCTCATCATGTCCGGTAAACATATACAGTTTGTCTCCATGTACATACGGAGCCGGATCCGGAGTGTAAGATGTAGTGATAATCGGATTCTGAGCCAGACACATACCTGACACAAGAATCATAGACAAAACAGTAAGATATCTTTTCATATAGTTGCTTAGAATTTTTTAGCGATAGTCAGTACACCGGCAGAAAGCGGTTCTACTTCAAGAGTCACCTTATTGTCCGAATATGCAGGAGCGGTTGTCTTGAGAGCAACAGCATTCTTATTCTCCATGCTGTTGGCTACATCAAGAGAGCCTGGTGCATAATATTCATATTCAGTCGAAGCGATGCCTTTCCAGTCTCCGTCAACGACGAGAGTATATGGTGTCTCAGTCGGATTAACAACCTTAACGATTACGTCACGGCCGTCTTCCGACAATGTTGTCACGACGCTAAGTTCTTTTGTATCTCCCTCAAAATCAAGGCGATATCTTGAGAAGTGGTCATACCAAAGCTCTGTCACCTGATAGTTAGGAGCTACAAATACGTCCTTATAGTCGAAGTTGATGAATGCATTGTTCCAGTCAGGCATATCTGTACGACGGATGAAGAGAGCCGCTGCACCCATTGCCACAACATCACGTGCCTCACATTCATTCAGGAATCCACCAGCGAAGAGACCGGTCTTCCAGTCGATGCTCTGAAGGTTCCACTCAGAGATGAAGAGCTTGATGTTAGGATTAGGACAGTTCGCAATCATTTCAGCATACTGGTCATACTGATCACCAAGTCTCTTAGGACCTGTAGCATAACCTCCCTGTTGCTCATAATGATGGAGGCTGAGGTAGTCGAAATAATGTCCAGAACGCATGAGGAATCCCTCGTCCTCACCACGGAATCCGCCACATGCGATAATCTTGATTGTAGGATCTATTTCACGCATCCTTACTGACAACTCACGTACGAAGCTCTCATATCTCTCGATACCCATCTCCCACATCTCATTGTCAATCTCCCAATACTTCACGTTATACGGCTCCGGATGTCCATTGGCAGCACGCACCTTACCCCACTCGCCTGTAGCAGGCTCGTTGCAGTATCTGAGCCAATCCAATGCTTCCTGGATGATTGCTTCTCTTTCTGATTCCGGACGTTCGAAATGTACAGACACCACGATTACAGGTTCTGTATTGACCTCGCGGCAGAACTTGATGAACTCATCTGTACCGAAACAGTTCTGATCATAGTCCATCCACATCCAGTTCGGCCATCTGTAACGCTCTTCCTGAGGACCGATTCCCCATTTCCAGTTATACTGAGCGACATAACCGCCACCTGGCCAACGCAGACATGTCGGATGGAGATCCTTTACAGCCTGAAGAATATCAGGACGGAAACCGCCGAGAGCCTGACCTGTTGCTGTAGAAAGGGTCACCTGGTCGACCTGAACTGTACCATTCTCAACTGCAATCGCAAAATCCGCATCTCCGCTGTTGGTTCCTGCAGGAAGAGTGATATCGAACTTCTTCCACTCTGAACCAGGCACTCCCAACTTCTGCTCTACGATGAAGTCGTTTCCTCTCTTAAGACCTACAGAAAGGGTTCCGTTGCCCTTTGCATAGATAGAGCCCACGAAAGTCTCGCCTGCGACAACATTCTGAGGTCCCTGAACGACACCTGACTTTGATGTTGCAGAGATCTTCTGCGAATAATCCATATTCACAGCATCTCCCTTCACCATTTCAAACTCAGCATTGCCGAAAGATTTCCACTGAGGAGCTACTGCTGGAAGTTTAACATCTTCAGGAGTACCCTCGAAATAAACTGTCTTTCCGTTTGAAGAAGTGACCTTGATGTTTTTGTAAAGGGTCTCGGTATAGTTTACCCAGAATACGATATCGTTCTTTCCTGTTGCATCAAGCTTGTTGCTGGTAAGGACTTTCTTGCCATCCCAATAAACAGTGATTGTGCTGTTCTTACAGCTGATGCGGAGCTTATGCCAATCCTGATTCTCGTTGATCTGATCAGAATTTGCAATCTTGTAAACAAGTGGTTCGAGAGTCACGACCTTACGTGTCCTGCCACCCCATCCGGCAACTTCCTTCTCCACTCTTGTCGATACAGAGAAGTTCGGTTCGGTTACCTGCATTGCAGCCTGACGTGCCTGTGCAAGACTCTGAGCCTGCATCTGTGATTCTGTCTGACCTGTGCTGAGAATACGTGCCTCATAATACGGATTGTGGAGACGGACGAAATAAGGCTCTCCGTTCTCCTGATTCTTTACAGCGAATCGGATATCCATGAGTCCACCGCTCCATGAACGGTTGGCAAGTCTGTATGAGCGCCAGTTCACATCCATTGTGATCTCGTAATCATTACCGTCGACAGTAGTGATGTTCAAAGGCTGCTCGTAACGGGTAGGTGAATGAAGTACTTTGTCATCATCCATGAACCATCCGTCAAAATATCCGTCTCTCGGATGGATTCCAGGAAAATGTTCCGGCTCGAAGGAACGTTCATAGATGAGTTCCTGCCATACTCCGTTGTTTGCTGAAAAATAGATGTGCTCGAAAAGCTGTCCATACAGCATCGGATCGATGGTACCGGAAGGAGCTTTAGCACTTACGTTGATGTTTACATTCTCTTGTGAGAATGCTGCCACTGAAACAAGAAGTGACAGTGTCAAGGCCAAAAGTTTTTTCATGTTATTGGTCATTAATTTTTGAGCATAGTATATCAGATACAAAAATAACATTTGTCCTGATTCTGTCATAATAAAAACGGACCATTTGCTTTAGATTGCAACACAGACATAAAAAGAAGATGCCGCAAATTGCGACATCCTCACATAAAACTATCAATTTTGTATCATTTCAGACTTCTACGCCACTCAAAATATGAATTCAGTATCCACAGTCCGTCTTCATCCGGAACAACTGAAGGATATGGCTTATCTCCAGTCAACACCATAGTGACATGGTTGTCTTTTGTGAATTCAGGCCATTCTGGAAGTCCCTCTCCGTTAGGATTTCCATACTTCGCAAAGTTGGTCCAGTATGTCGCCATAATGTCTGAGAGCTCAAAGTCGGTATCGACATTCTCTTTTTTGAGAGACTTGAAGACGAAATCCACATCCTGTCCGTGAGGTGATCCGTCGGAGTCAGCTGGATGCTGGTCGAAATAGTATAGATATACATTTGAATTACCCTTCTCGGACTGGAGACGTGCCCAGCTCCATGTATGCCATCCGAAAGACGCATCACGTGCAAGATCACGACCTGTCTTGGTAACTACAGGACCGTCCACAGGATATGCTTCAAGAAGAGCTTCTGCATACGGACCATATCTTTCTTCCACGCTTGCCTTGTGCGCCTCGGCCTTATTGCTGCTTCCGAAAGAGAAGCTTGCACCCTCATCAGAATTATAGCCTATAAGCACATCAACATCATTGAATTTGCCTGCCTCATACAACTCATACTGGTCTCCAGGAATCACATATCCGTCAACAATCGGCCAAGGACCGCCTGCCATGGCAAATGCACCGCCCAACTTATTAGGTTCCATTGCTCTAAGATCCGCAATTGACTTTGCACCAAGTCTTTCCGCGAGCTTTACACCCTCCTTTTCAGCCATTTCAAGAGTCTTCATATTCTCTCCAGGATAGTTATCTTCCCTAGCTGGTCCGAATGAGCCACCGCTCTGTGAAACCGCTCCTCTGAAAAGTCCCTTTGCAAGAGGTGAAGCGCAAAGCATGCTGACTGAAATACCGCCGGCTGATTCGCCGAAGATAGTGACCTTTTCAGGATCACCGCCAAAGGCTGAGATATTTTCCTGAATCCATTCCAATGCTGCAATCTGGTCAAGGAGACCATAGTTGCCGGAAACTCCGTCAGGACTCTCGGCACTGAGTTCAGGATGAGCAAAGAAACCCATCTGTCCCACACGATAGTTCATGCTTACGAGGACCACTCCCTTACGTGCAAGTTCCGATCCGTCATTACCAGCAGAGTTACCCATAGCAAAACCGCCACCATATATCCACACAAGAACAGGAAGCTTTTCTTTAGGAGATTTTGCCGGAGTCCATACATTCAGATACAAGCAGTCTTCTGAAAAATCTTTGCTTGGGCCGCCCATAGCCTGAATCGGTCCAGGGCCATATTCCTTAGTTTCAAGGACTCCATCCCATTTCTGTACTGGCTGAGGAGCCTTCCATCTCAGATCCCCTACCGGAGGAGCTGCAAAAGGAATTCCTTTATACACACAGAGGTCTTCAGTGACATTTCCCTGTATCCAACCACCTGTCACCTTTACCTTTCCGGGCTCCGCCTGGGTGCATGACACTGCAAAGGCGAATGCAAAAAAGAAGAAAAACAATCTTTTCATAAATACGAATATTGGTTATTGAGGCAAATTTAAGATTAATCATCCAAATAAAAAAGGGGTGCCGCACCACTTGCGACACCCCACCCAACTAACTAACCTTATTAACCGGCATGCGGTTAATTCTTTCTATGAGGAGATTCATCTCCCATGAGATAACTCTCCTTATAACCACCAAAATCGATTACAAATTTTTCAAATACTATACCAGGGTCAAGCGGTTCGACCTCAAGTTCATAGACACCATTTCCAGCCGGAAGTTTAAGAGTAATCTTCTCTATTGCAACTCTCTTTGCCACAGTCGGATAATAATGCGTATAGATATTCTCAGGCTTCTCATTCAGTTTATCATTAAAACAGCGTTCCACAGCAGGAGCACCCTTGAATCCGACCCTGTAACTATGTCCCTCAGCATCATGAAAAGCAAGGGTTGATTTTGTCGCAACATGGAGAGTAACCTCATCCACTCCTGACGGTATCTCTACCTTATAGGTAAGTTTAGCGCCATCGACAGGAACATCGTACGGGAACAATGCAACTCCTCCCATAGTCCTTCCCATATCTTCAATAAGAGTCCAGAAACCCTCTGATGAATTCTGAAGAGAATACGCATGTGGGGCCTCCATGACTACCTGTCCATCTTTCGCAGTAAAGACGAAGCCTCCGGAAAGAGCATCCGTTTCATCAATGCGGAAGATACGAGGAAGCGTATCCTCAGGAAAGTTGTCATTCCATCCCCTATATCCGATGTGCTTCTGAATCATCATATTCTTCCACTTTCCACCTGCCATGACATTGTTGTACTGATCAGTAAGGAACTTGTCACGGGCAAAGCATGCCTCAACTTTATCAGCCCAGACATTTGCTGCAGGGTCGCCAGCGTTATAAAGAGCATGATTCATAGCCTGTGCATAGTACATCTCATACAGGTTGGCCATCGCTTGGACCGGGAAGAGGATGAGCTGAAAATATGCATCCTTTGCAGAATCCGAAAGTGTCATATATTGGCGAAGCGCCTCTGCCTCAAGCTTTATGAATTCATCAGATACCTTCTTCCACTCTCCTGTCTCCAGATTGTATGTAGTACGGTCAAGCATCTCAGGAGTGATACGGCCTGCATATTTACTGTAAAGATTGAGTATACGCGCCGCCTCTGCAGCCTGTCCCTCACCAAACTGCTGTCTGCAGAAGTCCACGGTATGATCCTTAAGATTGTCAGCTGTATATCTGGTCGGATTCCAAGCCATATCAAGGAAGAGGGTTATCGGATACTCCATAGGCTTTAGATCACCTACATTAAGTACCCAAAGACGGTCTACACCATACTCATATGTAAGCTGCATCTGCTCCCAAAGATTCTGCACAGGAGTAATATTCAACCACTTGGAGTTACGAGGAGCACCCACATAATCAACATGGTAATACATTCCCCAGCCACCGCTGCGCTTACGTTCCTCATCATTCGGAAGTTTTCTGACATCGCCCCAGTTATCGTCCGAAAGAAGAATTGTCACATCATCCGGAACCCTGAGACCTTTCTCATAATATTCCTGAACTTCTTTGTAAAGAGCCCACACCTGAGGAGTCTGTTCTGCAGGTCTGCCGGTAACTTTACGTATGATCTTCCTCTGATTATCAATAACTTTCTCAAGGAGAGCCACATCTGCTTCTGCACTCATGGCCTCGTCTCCGTCTCCTCTCATTCCAATAGTGATAAGGTCCTCAGTATCCTTAGCACGTTCGATTCCTTCTGTAAAGAACTTATCTATAACCTTCCTATTGGTAGCATAGTTCCAGGCTCCGCTCTCACCACGTCTGCGAGCCCACTCCTGATGGTTTCTTGCCATAGGTTCATGGTGCGAAGTACCCATAATCACACCCATTTCATCGGCTGTCCTGCTGTTTATAGGGTCATCTGCATAGAATGCCCATCCCCACATAGCCGGCCACAAGAAATTTCCTCTCAGACGGAGGATAAGTTCGAATACGCGCTCATAGAAACGATGATCGCCATAATCTGTACCGTAAGTATGTGCCACCCAACCGGTAAGACAAGGAGCTTCGTCATTGAGGAAGATACCTCTATAGCGGACTGCAGGCTCCCCTGCTGTATATGTACCGCGGGCAATCGACAGATTTTCCTGCCTTGCAACAGGAACATCAGCCCAATCATACCAAGGAGATACACCTATCTGCTCGGAGACCTCATAGATTCCGTAGACCACACCCCTTCGGTCACTTCCGGCAATGACAAGAGCCTCTCCGATACCTTCCAGAGGCTCCTTCACTGTGGAAAGGATGTATTTTTCATTACATCCTTCAAGATCGGCAGTATCGAACTTGCCGCGAGCCTTCATTTCCTTCATGAGAGGTGAATCCACAGACGCAATGATGATAGCTCTGGCAGATTTCACAGATTCAGAAAGAGAAGGCATGGAACCTGTCACACGATTGAAGTCTTTCATAAGATCGTCTGCAGCGCGGAGGATAGCCTTATCCTCTGTCGGAGCGACAATGATTGGTACCGGTTTTCCATCTGCAACCAAGGTGAACCTGTCTGGAGAGACAACCGGAAGAGTTGCGGACGGATGGTCGATTGCATTTGCATTGACCACAGCACAAAGAACTAAAAGGAAAAGTAACGGTTTGAATGCAGTTTTTTTCATATACTAGTGTGAACAGATTTTTCTGGTTACAAATTTACAACTTTAGACTCAATCGGCGTATGATATTGTATCAATTCTTATCACATTTGTCACAATATCATCTTATTTTTTACAAATCTGAAAACAATATGTATTTTTGCAGCCGCCATTAAGATAACATTACAACTGATACATGAATAACTATTACAAACCGTCATTGATGCCTAATACAAGAATCGATGTTGCAGACATCCTCCGAGGCATCGCCATAGCAGGCATCATCCTGATACATTTCCAGGAACAGATGAATTTCTTCATGTTCCCACAGCCTAAGAGTGAATTCTGGGCGACAGTCAACACTGCTGTATGGGACTCCATATTCTTCCTTTTTGCAGGAAAGATGTATGCGATTTTCTCGATTCTTTTCGGACTGAGTTTCTTCATCCAGCATGATAATCAGGCACAGAAAGGGGTGGACTTCAGACCGAGATTCGTATGGAGAATGTTCCTTCTCATGCTTCTGGGTCTCTTCGACCTGCTTTTCTATAATGGAGACATCCTGTTCCTTTATGCAGTCTGTGGACTTCTGGTACTGCCGCTCATACGTGCCAGCAACAAAGTCATTTGGTTCTTCATATTGCTCATGTTCATACAGCCAGTGGAATTCGTATATTTCATCAAGGGTCTCATTGATCCTTCAGCAACTCCACTCTATCTTGGTAGCGGCGAATGTTATACAGCCCTGATAGTTTCACAATCACAAGGAAGCATTCTCGATGTGGCGGTCGCAGGCATCAAGTACGGACTTCCGTCAAACTTCCTTTGGGCTATAGAGAACGGACGAATGACACAGAACGTGCTTTTCTTCCTGATCGGTATCATGCTCGGACGTAAGAGACTCTTCTACAATGAGGGTGACAACTTGAAGATATGGAAGAAGATCCTCATCGGATCGGCTGTTGCATTTGCAGTACTTCTTCCGCTTTACAAGGTTCTTCCTGGACTCTCCGAGTCAGCATGCGTATCTAACAGCCTTAATGTGGCACTCAACATGTGGAAAAATATTGCTATGATGTTCTTCTACGTGGCAGGTATCACCCTCCTTTATTACAAGACTTCTGCAAAGAACTGGCTCATAAAGATTGCTCCTTACGGAAAAATGAGTCTCACCAACTACCTCTCACAGTCAATAGTTGGAGCTATGTTGTTCTACAACTGGGGATTCGGACTTTTCCGTCATTTCGGACATACAGCAGACTTCTTCCTTGCTGTAGCATTCATAGCCCTTCAGTTCATGTTCTGCAGATGGTGGATGAAGAACCACAAGCGCGGACCATTCGAGCAGTTGTGGGCAAACGCGACCTGGCTTACAAGAAAGAAATAAACATCAAGACATATGAAATTCATCAGAATCACATGCATTGCTGCAATGCTGTCTGTCGCAACCGGTATTTCTGCACAGATTCCGGCAAAGATGGAAAGCTTCAGCATAAATGACGTAACCCTCACCTCAAGCTCCTTCAAGCATGCAGAAGACATGGACATAAGGTACCTGCTCGGTATAGATCCAGACAGACTTCTTGCTCCGTACATGAAGGAAGCCGGACTTGAACCGAAGGCGGAAAACTACACCAACTGGGAGAACACCGGTCTGGACGGACATATCGGAGGACACTATCTCTCAGCTTTGTCTTACGCTTATGCATCCACCGGCAACACAGAGATCAAGACTCGTCTCGACTACTACATATCTGAACTCAAGAGATGTGCTGACGCAAGTGGTGACGGCTATATCAGCGGAGTATCCAATGGAAGAAAGGTATGGAAAGAGATTTCCGAAGGTGATATACGTGCATCTTCATTCGGTCTCAACGACGGCTGGGTTCCTCTCTATAACATACATAAGACATTCGCCGGACTTCGTGACGGATATCTTGTCTATGGAAGCGAGGACTGCAAGACAATGTTCGTAAACCTCACAGACTGGATGTACCGTCTTACTGAAAACCTCTCTGACGAACAGCTCCAGGGAATGCTGGCCAGCGAACACGGAGGTCTCAATGAAGTATTTGCAGATGCATATGCTTTGAGCGGAGACAAAAGGTTCATGGATATGGCCAAGAGATTCTCTCACAGAAAGGTTCTGGAGCCTCTCCTCAAAGGTGAGGACCATCTTACCGGAATGCATGCCAACACCCAGATACCTAAGGTGATAGGATATAAGAGAATTGCCGACCTCGAGGGTTATGCTGACTGGGACAAGGCAGCACAGTATTTCTGGGAGACAGTAGTTGACAACAGAAGCATCACTATCGGAGGTAACAGCGTAAGAGAACATTTCCATCCGGCCGACGACTTCTCAAGCATGTTGGAAAGCGAACAGGGTCCCGAAACATGCAACACATACAACATGCTCAGACTCACCAAGATGCTGTACGAGACTACCGCTGACACCCATTACATGGACTTCTACGAACGCGCTCTCTACAACCACATTCTTTCAACAATCAACCCGATACAGGGAGGATTCGTTTACTTCACTCCTATGCGTTCCGGACATTACAGGGTCTATTCACAGCCTCAGACAAGCTTCTGGTGCTGCGTAGGTTCAGGTATGGAGAACCACACTCGTTACGGAGAGATGATCTATTCTCACGACAGTGACAAGGAGTTGTTTGTAAACCTCTTTATCCCATCTGTTTTGGAGTGGGGAAACACAACTGTGGAGCAGGTAAACAACTTCCCTGCAGAAGAGGCTACAACCTTAGTAATCAATCCGGAAAAGGCCCGCAAATTCACAGTAAGCATCAGAATACCTGAATGGACTGACGGTTTCGCTGCCACTGTGAACGGAAAATCTGTAGAGGTTGTGAAGGACGGAGGATTCCTGAAGATTACGAGAAAATGGTCTGCAGGAGACAAAATCGAAGTATCTCTCCCGATGTCTCTCCGTGCTGTACCTCTCCCGGATAACTCTGACAACTACTCATTCATGTATGGTCCTGTAGTGCTTGCTGCAGAGATTGGAAGACAAGAGCAGCTGGGAATGTATGCAGATGACAGCAGAGGCGGTCATATCGCAGCAGGAAGACAGCTTCCTCTTCAGGACATGCCGGTCATCGTGGGTGACAAAGATGATATCCTTACCAACATCAGCAAAATCGAAGGCAAGCAGCTCACTTTCCGTATGACAGGACTCGCACCTGAGAAATACAGTGAGATGACCCTTGTACCGTTCAGCTCACTGCATGAATGTCGCTACATGGTCTATTGGCCGGTACTTTCCGAGAATCAGTGGAAAGAAAGAGTAACGAAGCAGGAAAGGGAGGAGAAGGAAAGAATGGCATTGGAAATGGTGACACTTGACAAAGTAACCTGCGGCGAACAGCAGCCGGAAAGCGACCACTTCTTCAAATCAGACAAATCACGCAACGGAGACTTCAATGGTCGTCACTGGAGAATGGCCCAGAACGGAGGATGGTTCAGCTACAACCTGAGCACAAAGGGCTATGAAGCAAAGAATCTCCGTATCGTATGTACCGGAAGAGGTATTGCAGAAGGCACTGTACTCATGAACGGAATAGAGGCCGGTAAATTCAGCTACACAGCCGCAAATGCAGAGGAGACGCTTTTTGTACCTGTACCAGAAGCTCTCAGAGGAGAAAACCTGATCACTGTAACTATCACAGCAGAAGAAAGAACCCCTATGATCTATGAAGTCAGACTCCTCAAGGAATAGCCTTGAAATATAAAGTTTGATTCAAAAAATATCAATTTGAGCCAAAAAGCACCGATACATCCAGTATGTTTTGGTGCTTTTCGTTTTTATTCTTAGCTTTACTTTGTAAAAGTATGCACTGAAATTAAATTAACTGATTCTTTATATGAAAAACCTTTTTATTGCAGGACTTTTCCTGTCCGTATTCTGCTTTGCTGCGACAGCACAGGAGCAGAAATTCAGAGACACCTCCCTCTCTTTTGAGGAGCGTGTAGAGAGCCTGATATCCATCCTTACACCAGAGGAAAAAGTGGGCTTGATGATGAACAAATCTGTTTCCGTAGACAGACTCGACATCGCATCATACAACTGGTGGAGCGAGGCTTGCCACGGAGTTGTAAAGGCAGGATATACAGTTTATCCCCAGCCTATCGGAATGGCAGCAGCCTTCAATCCGGAGATGATTTATGAAGTATTCTCACAGGTATCTGACGAGGCACGTGCTAACTGGAATCGTTCGGAGAGAGAGTACAATGTACCTATGGGTGCGATCAATTACCCAGGCAATCCAGAGCTCACATTCTGGTGTCCTAACGTGAACATCGTTCGTGACCCACGTTGGGGACGCGGACAGGAGTCATATGGCGAGGACCCATACCTGAACTCCATCCTCGGAGTACAGAACGTTCTCGGTATGCAGGGCAACGACGACAAGTATTTCAAGACTCACGCATGTGCAAAGCACTATGCCGTACACAGCGGTCCGGAGCCACTCCGCCACTCATATAATGCATCAGTATCTATGCGCGACCTCTGGGAGACATATCTTCCTGCATTCAAGGCCCTCGTTCAGAAGGGTAACGTTCGTGAAGTGATGTGTGCATACAACCGTTATGAGGGTGAGCCTTGCTGTACAAGCGACCGTCTCCTCGTGGATATCCTCCGCAGAAAATGGGGTTTTGACGGTATCGTCCTCACAGACTGCGATGCTATCAACAACTTCTACAGAAAAGGACAGCACGAGACACATCCAGATGCGCTTTCAGCATCTGTTGATGCAGTTCTCAACGGAACAGACCTCGAGTGCGGACGAGTATTCCAGGTGCTTTCAGAGGCTCTTGATAAAGGCCTCATCAAGGAAGATGTTCTCGACGGCCACCTCCGCAGAACTCTGCTCGGACGTTTCGAACTCGGTATGTTCGATCCTGCAGAAATGCTTCCTTGGGCAGGACTTGCTCCAGAAGTGATCAGCAGCGAGAAACACCACCAGCTTGCAGTACAGGCTGCCCGTGAATCAATGGTACTTCTCGAAAACAAGGGCGGTATCCTTCCACTCTCAAAGAACCTCAAGAAGATTGCAGTAGTCGGTCCTAATGCACATGACACTGCCCTCCTCGACGGAAACTATGCAGGTTCCCCTACCCCTGAGCATACTGCGTCCCTTCTCGATGGTATCAGAAAGGCTGTTCCAAACACAGAGGTATATTACAATCCGGTATGTCCTCTCAATGACAATATCGTAACCATTACTCATCTCCCTGAATTCAACAACGGAAAGGGTGTATATGTAGAATTCTACAACAACAAGAATCTGGAGGGCAAGCCTGATGTGACAGGATATTATGACGCTCTCAACTTCTCGACATTCGGAGCATACGGATTCGCTGACGGAGTCAACACAGAAGACCTCTCAATCAGGGTGACCGGAAAATATACAGCGACATTCACCGGTGAGATGAAGTACAACATAAACACTGACAACGGATACCTCCTCCAGATAAACGGAGAGACAGTGGAAACAACTACAAGCGGAAACGGCCGCGGTGGTAGAGGTGCTGTCCAGTACAAAGGATTCAATGTAGTAAAGGGTCAGACTTATGACATCCTTATCGAATACAAGAGAGGTACAGATCATTTCGCTACATTCAAGGCTGACATCTGCGAGCGTAACCCTGTTGAATATGAGACTGTTGCAAAAGATGTTGCTGATGCTGACGTAATCATCGTCATCGGAGGTATTTCAGCACAGATGGAAGGTGAAGGCGGTGACAAGTCGACAATAGAACTTCCTGAAGTTCAGAGAAACCTTATCCGCGCAATGCATGCGACAGGAAAGCCGGTAGTGGTTGTGAACTGTTCTGGTTCTGCCATGGCGTTCGGCTGCCTTGAAGGACAGTACGATGCACTCATCCAGGCATGGTATCCTGGTCAGGGAGGCTCTCAGGCGCTTGCTGAGGTTATCTTCGGAGACCACAACCCTGGCGGTAAACTTCCTATCACATTCTATGCATCTAACGACGATCTTCCTGACTTCCTTGACTACAGCATGGAGAACAGGACATACCGTTATTTCCGCGGCGTACCTCAGTATGCATTCGGATACGGTCTTTCATACACCACATTTGAGGTAGGAAAGGGTAAGGTTTCGAAGAAGTCAATGAAGACAGACGGTTCTGTAACTGTAACAGTACCTGTAACAAATACAGGTGACCGTGAAGGAACTGAGACTGTACAGGTATATGTAAAGGCTCTCGATTATGCAGAGGCATCAATCAAGGACCTCAAGGGATTTGCTAAGCTCAGCCTCAAGCCAGGCGAGACTGCAAAGGCAGAGATCGTACTCGACGGAGAGTCATTCCAGTATTACGATCCATCTATCGACGAACTCTCTACCCGTCCTGGACGCTATCAGATTCTTTACGGAACTTCATCGCGTGATGAGGATCTCAAGACTTTGGATTTTATAGTCAAATAACATAAACTAATTTCTAAATGAAAAAAATCATCATTTCACTCTTCTGCGCTCTCTGCCTCATTGCGGCAACTGACGCGCAGACAAAGAAGAGTCCTGTCGTATTCGATGCATACGAATGGGACTTCGGCACAGTGGATTCTGCCAACGGAACTGTGAGCCACACATTCACATTCACAAACAAGTCCAAGGAGGCTGTGAAGATCGCCAAGGACATCCCTAGCTGTACATGCATCAGGGCTTTCTACGAGGATACAGAAGTAGAGCCTGGTCAGTCAGCTGAGGTAATGATTTCGTACGCCCCTGTAAAGGACACTGGCAAGAGCAACCGCCGCGTGGAGCTTCTCGATGCTGACGGCAATACACTTGCATCTCTTTCTGTAAAGGCTGTAGTTACCCGTACTGAGGGTATCGCAGAAATCGACAGAAACTACCCTTACAGAGACCACACTCTTTCATATGCTGAGCGTACAGAGAACCTCATTTCTCTCCTCACTCCTATTGAGAAGGTAGGTCTCATGATGAACAAGTCAGTTTCTGTTGACCGTCTCGGCATCGAGTCTTACAACTGGTGGAGCGAGGCTTGCCACGGAGTACGTCAGAGTGACTATACAGTGTATCCTCAGCCTATCGGAATGGCAGCTGCATTCAACTCTCAGCTCGTTTACGATGTATTCTCTGAGGTATCTGACGAGGCTCGTGCAAACTGGAACCGTTCTGAGCGCGTCTACAACGTTCCTATGGGCGTAACCTACTACCCTGGTAACCCTGAGCTTACATTCTGGTGTCCTAACGTGAACATCTTCCGTGACCCAAGATGG
>JAEIGA010007168.1_pt1 | contig 16964 bp, 6 predicted proteins | sample 9270691 | NCBI WGS metagenome assembly JAEIGA01 (sample SAMN17057246, study PRJNA624740) | gut metagenome | biome: biome; isolation source: fecal sample | host: Bos grunniens | place: China: Xizang | collected 2019
ACGAGTGGAATGGTACAACGTATACCGAAGGTGATTATACCATTACCTTGCAAGATCCTAATGGCTGCCCATACAATGCAACCTTGCACCTGAAGTCTCATCCAAAGACCGATGATACAGAGGAGACCATCTATGTATGCGCAGGTGAAAGCTATGAGTGGAATGGTACAACGTATACCGAAGGTGATTATACCATTACCTTGCAAGATCCTAACGGCTGCCCATACAATGCAACCTTGCACCTGAAGTCTCATCCAAAGACTGATGATACCGAGGAGACTGTATATGTTTGCGCAGGTGAAAGCTACGAGTGGAATGGTACAACGTATACCGAAGGTGATTATACCATTACCTTGCAAGATCCTAATGGCTGCCCATACAATGCAACCTTGCACCTGAAGTCTTATCCAAAGACCGATGATACCGAGGAGACTGTAACCTTATGCTACGGTGAGACCTATGAGTGGAATGGTGAGATTTATGATGCAAGTGGCGATTATAGCATCACCTTGCAAGATGCAAATGGTTGTGACTATACAGCAACTCTCCATCTGACTATTCTTGAAGAGATTACTCTACCAAACGTGACTGCAGAAGATATCGTTGCAATCTGTGGTAAAGCAATTAATGTAACAACAGCTGATGCAATTATTCAGTCACACATTGCTGCTTATGATTGGGTAGAGAATGTTGTTTGGGAAGTTCTTGTGGATGGCAAGTGGATTCCATTAACCAATGACGCTATTGAAGGTGGTGTTGAGACTGTGACTGTTCGTTACACTATCTTAACTTCTTGTGAAGATCTAACTAACATCTTGACAATCGTAGTTGAAACACCTAATCCAGAGAATAGCGAAGAATTGGCAAATGTTCCTGCTTACAACAAATATGGCGGACGTCTCTTAACTTTGGATGTCAAGTATATCAAAGATAACTTTGGTTGGGATGTTCCTGAAGAGAATGTAACATGGTATTTGGTAGTAGAGAATGGCGAGGATATCCCTCAAGGTACAGGTTATTACCTCACTACCGAAGATGGTGCTCCATTGCCTGCAGGTAGCTATTATGCTCGCATCAACTATAATGCTGTAGCTGAAAGCGATTGTGATATGATTCTCCAATCTGTAATCTTGCTAGTGGAAACACAAGTTGGTCCAATGTTGGCTCCAACTGTGGCGAAACCAAACGAACTGATTAGATTGTTGAATTTGGATCCTAATACTGTATCTACCGTTCATATGTATAGTGCTACAGGTGAATTGCTCGAAACATTCCAAGTGACCGACAAGAAGGAGACCATCTTCCATGCTGCGCACGTTACGGGCTACTACATTGTAGAAGTTCAAACGGAGGCAGGAAAGGTATCACTTCGTTACATCGTTAAATAATAGGAGGATATGATATGAAAAATAATATGAAAGCTAATACTGCAAATGTGATTAAGGTAAGCATGCTGGTGATTCTCACCAGCCTGCTACCTTTGAATAATCTTGTAGCACAGAAGAAATTATACTATGCTAATTCTGGCGCTCCAATTGAAGTAGGTGACTCTGTGAGAATCAATCCTGATAGTTTACACTATGAAACGGGAGAACGTAAAGTAAAATGGGTGTATGATCAAATCCATGAGATTAGACAGGTCAGTAGTAAGTACCACCCAGATGCCGTTCTTTTGCGTGGTATTTATTCCTGGATCTACGTGAACTCTATTCTGCCTGAGAATGAAGCTAAGAAACCTATCCCAGATCCTGTATATACTTCATTTGAGGCTACGGTTGAATATGGCGAATCCTATCGCTGGAATGGAAACGTATATGCTCAGGCGGGCGAATATACCAATACGTTTACTGCCGTTTCGAGGGGAGATAGTATTGTCACATTGCATTTGACAGTACTGCCTCCAAAGCCAGTATATACTTCCTTGGATGTGACTTTAGATTATGGACAAACCTACACTTGGAATGAGATTACCTATGATACAACGGGTGTCTATACACAAAAGTTCAAAGCTATCACAGGAGCGGATAGTGTGGTAACACTCAATCTTACTGTATTGCCCAAACCAGAACCTACATCGTATCCTATAGATCGTTTCTCTATCGGTGTTCGCGGAGGTTTTGCTTCCACTTTGGCTAGTGCAAAAGGATTGCCTCTTGGCTATGATGTCTTGCTGGATTTGCGTTATGCCCATTATTGGCAACCTAAAAAAGTTCATCTGGGTATCATGACCGGACTAAGCGTAGGATATGTACAAACCTACCAAGGCATGTATCCTTACAACGATGAGTTTGTTTTGCCCACAGATGCGGGTGATGTGCGATATGTAGTCACAGCGGATACTATTTTGGAAACCACTCGTCAAGTGCAAATGGAGATTCCGCTGATGTTCTCTATGATTACTCCTAAAGGATTTTTCTTGAATGTGGGTCCTAAATTGATTTTACCTGTTCATACTACCTTCACTCAAACGATTACCAATCCTAATATCAAGGCTTACTTGCCTGAATTAAATGGTCATCCGATTACGAACGAAGTTGTAATGGGCAAGGTGTCTGAAGAACAAAAGAACCTTTCGGGCTCATTTGGAAACGAATTCAAAATCTCCTTAGCATTGAGTGCAGAACTTGGATATGAATTCAAATTTAAGAATGGTCATTCTTTGGATTTGGGTGTATATGCTGACTATTCCGTGTATAACATGTATAACAAAGTTGGCGAGGGAAAAGTGATTTCTATCACACCTCCTAGCGCAACAAGTGCAGCTATAGTGGACGTGATCGCCATCACCAATTCAAATGCCCATAAGTACGGATTCTTTGATGCGGGATTAAAGTTGAGCTATAATTTTGATTTCGTGAAATAATAGGATTACATATTCTAAAAATAAATCACTGCTCGAAAGGGCAGTGATTTATTTTTATGGTATTACCTATTCTGTGCTATCTATCTAAATCCTATAGATTATTAGCGGTCTAATTGTTCGTACACAGAATTTTTACTCTTAAACTCTGGCACGATAACTTTCATTTGTTGTACAGTAGGGAAGGTGTGACCCGTTTGGGCTTCTGTAATCAATTGTAGAATTTGTTGTTCAACCACATCAAAATCGTACTCGCGTACTTTTGCCACCAGAATCTTCTTGTTGGTTGTAGGTAGGGTAGTTTCCTTTTGATTCAGAAGTTCCTCGTAGAGTTTCTCTCCAGGACGCAATCCGGTATAGGTGATTTCGATATCTTTACCAGGTACATAACCTGCTAAACGAATCATATTGCGTGCTAGGTCTGCAATACGCACAGGATGTCCCATGTCGAAGCAGAATATCTCACCGCCATTGCCCAAGGTAGCAGCTTCTAGTACCAAGCAACTTGCCTCTGGAATCGTCATGAAGTATCTAATGATATCTGGGTGGGTTACCGTCACAGGACCGCCTTCGGCTATTTGTTTCTTAAAGAATGGTACTACCGAACCATTACTGCCCAATACGTTACCGAATCGAGTAGTGATAAACTTCGTGCAATCGGGATTCGTTTGCACCTCTTTCAAGAAAAGAGATTGTACATAGATTTCTGCAATACGCTTTGATGCCCCCATCACATTAGTTGGGTTTACGGCCTTATCTGTAGATACCATCACAAAACGCTCTGCTTTGTATTTGATAGCCATATCGGCTACATTCTTTGTTCCTAATACGTTGGCTATCACAGCTTGTGTAGGGAAGTCCTCCATAAGTGGCACGTGCTTATAGGCAGCAGCATGGAAGACAACGGTAGGGTGATAGGTTGCAAATATTTCCTCCACCATCTTTTCGTTACGCACATCCGCAATGATGGGTACAAATTGTAGGTTTGGAAATTTTCTACGCAAATCTACTGTCAAGTCATGCAAGGGTGACTCTGCTATCTCTACGAGGATAATCGCTTGAGGCGCAAATGCGGCTACTTGACGAACAATCTCGCTACCAATACTACCCGCACCTCCTGTCACCATGATTATCCGATTATTGAGGAGCGAACTGACATTGTTAGTATTGATATCTATCACGGGTCTATCGAGCAGGTCCTCTACCTGAATCGACTCTATTTGTCCTATCTTATTGGGAGATGAGTTCTCAGATGGATTTTGTGGGTCGTAATTGGTGAAATATGGTGTAGTGAGAATACGGATATTGTTGTTGATGAAAATCGCCAAGTCTTGAAGTGGGTTTATCTCTTTGATCTTGAGTGGAGATACGATGATGTTGTTGATGTTTTGTCTTTTCATCATTTCGATCAGTGTATCATTGATAGGATACACTTTCAGACCCAAAAGGTTGTGATGACTATTGTCGGTAGAGTCTGTGATAAAACCCACAGGGCGATAGTTACTCTCCATATTGGACTGAAGCATCTTTGCTATGGACAATCCTGCCGACTTAGTGCCGTAGATAAGCACTTTCTGCACTTTTTCGCTATGGTGAGAAATGTATTCAAATACCGTCTTGATAGTCACTCGCCAACCGAAGAGCAACGTGATACCCACGAATATGTATATCAGAAGTACGGTGGTCAGGAAGGGAGTGACAAGTGGGCTAAAGGTATATTTGATGATGATGTTTACGAGAATGAGCACTATGCCAGTTGCACCCACTGATAGCGCCACTTTCATTGTGTCGATAAAAGTCGAATAGCGCAATATACCCGAATAGGTATGGAATGCCCAAAAGAAGAAATATTGTGTCAAGAGTAATGGACATGCTTGTTGCCACAAGGGATATACTACTTCCATCTTGTATCCCACAATACTTTTACCAATCAAAAAACTTACCACCAATGCAATCAAGGCGATAAAGAGGTCTAGTAGCAACACACCCCATCTTGGTAAATAACCGATGTTAATCCAATGCGATAGGATATCTGACTTTAATAGGTCTCGTTCTTTTTTCATGTATTTGATTATTTTACGATGGCAGATTTGATGGTGTCAACGATGTATCGAACATCGTCATCGCTTACATATGGACCAGCTGGCAAGCACATGCCTACTTTGAAGATTGCTTCGCTCACTCCGTGGGTGTATGCTGGCGCATTTTTGTAAACCGGTTGCTTGTGCATGGGCTTCCACACGGGACGTGCCTCTATTTTTGCATTCAACATATATACTCGCAATGCTTCCACGTTCTCGTTGGGCTGACAATCCGTGGTGGCTGTATCTACGGCATGTATCACACCGGCTGCACCACCTACAGCGGAGGTGATGACCTCTTTGTAGGCGTTTTCTTGCCCCTTGATGCGAAGCGATGGATCTAGTTCTATGGTGCACAACCAGTAGTTGGAGTCATAGTCTGCTGATGGCGCCTTGTGAACGGTTATGCCCTCTATATCGGCTAGCAGTTCTTCGTATAATGCCTGTACATGCTTGTGATGAGCAATATGTTGGTTGGCTATCGCCATTTGTCCGCGACCTATACCCGCACAAATGTTTGACATGCGATAGTTGTATCCTATTTCCTCGTGTTGGTAGTATGGGTATGCTTCACGCGCTTGGGTGGCGTACCACATGATTTTCTCTTTGGCTGCTGCATCTTTGCAAATGAGCGCTCCACCACCGGATGTGGTAATCATCTTGTTGCCGTTAAACGATAATACGCCGTATGCGCCGAATGTGCCGAGCATTTTTCCTTTGTAGCATGACCCAAATCCTTCTGCGGCATCTTCTATTACGGGGATGTCGTATTTCTGCGCAATCTCCATGATGCGGTCGCAGTTGTAGGGCATGCCATATAATGCCACGGGGATGATGGCTTTGGGCTTTTTGCCTGTTTTTGCCATGCGATCCACTATCGCTTGCTCTAGCAACTCTGGATCCATGTTCCACGTATCCTTCTCCGAGTCAATAAACACGGGTGTCGCACCTAGATAAGTGATGGGGTGGGATGAGGCGCAGAAGGTAAATGATTGTACGCATACTTCATCTCCCGCTTGTACGCCGCATGCGATGAGGGCTAGGTGTACGGCGGCTGTGCCGGAGGATAATGCCACCACTTCGTTGCTGTTGCCTACAAACTGTTTTAGGTCATTTTCGAAGCCGTTTACATTGGGACCTAGGGGTACTACCCAATTGGTGTCAAATGCTTCTTTGATATATTTCTGTTCTAATCCCTCTTCCGACATATGTGCCAGACATAGGTATATCATTTTTCTGCTATCGCTCATATTCGTGCTTTTTTTACCCTGCAAAGGTACTACAAAAAATGCACATACGCAAGCGTACATGCATTTTATTTGAAAATTAATAGATTTTTATCAGCAATCCTATTTCGCCTACTTCACGAAAGCCTGTGTTTGCACTTTCGTGCCATCTTGCATTATTGCCTCTACGATGTACAATCCTGCGCCTGTTGCGATAGTAGTATGGTTTGCCAATAGGTGTAGTTTTTTGTTGGCTATCTGACGACCCAGCATATCATATACCATGATTTCTTGCATCAGACCGCTTGCACTTACGATCATTTCCCCCTCGTTCATGGAGTAAGCTTTCAGGGTGGATTGATCCGACGTGGAGATGTTGGATGTCGAGGTGGATACTCCACCATCGCCACTGCCTAAATATTGATCAGGTCCTTCTATGTAGTAGCGTTGTTCGTGGTTTTGAGGCATTTCTACGGAGATGACCAGTCCGTCCATGATGCGGATTTTTTGACCGGTCTTAGAGTCGCAGAAATAGCATTCGCGTGACCAGTTGGCGGATAGGTAGAAGGCCACTTGCATATGGGTAGTGCGATAACCATTGGCTACCAATATGCCCAAAGGAATCTCGCTGATACCGTGACGCACATCAGCCATCATAGGCACTTGCTCTGCCACGGTGTACATGTTGAGTGGTGAGGTGACATAGCTTTCGTTCTCTACACCCGTGGAAGTGAAGAGCGCATCTTCGCCCGCACTGTAATAGTCGTTGGCAGCTGGGTTAGTAGCCAGTACAGTGCGTGCTGTGCCTTTAGGAGTGAACGCATAAATGGTGAGCAACTCTGATTGCAGGGCTTCGTAATTAACTGGACGCTTGTCTATATCCGCTGCGCGACGTGCTGGCGCTGGCTGAGGAGTTTGTTCATCATCATTATCTTCTTCTTTCTCTACATCGGCTGGATTAGTGGTATTATTGAGCGTAAGATGCGATGGATGAAGTGTGATTGTCATCTGATTAGTCGCACTTGAAACTTTCAATAATGCCGAAGTCATAGGGGGAAGGTAACGATTTGCTGTAGTCATTGTTGATGGAGTAGTGGCATTAATCACCGCATTTGTCATGGTCTTAAACTCGCCACTCCATTGTGATTGGTTATCCAAGTATAGTGCATGCATATCCACATATGCCATAGTTGGATTGCCGAAAAGGAAGTATTCGCTACTAGTCTCGTTGGTCAGCGTGATGGACATTGTTTGATTTTCATGCGTAGCAGTATATGCCAGTTTACCTCGATTTTCTTGTGGGATTTGTTCTGTTCTATTTCCATTTTCTTCGCCATCTGCGAAATATGCATAACTTTCATCTGGTTTAGGCAAACGGATAGTAAGAGGTTCACCTTCTTCATAACCTAGTCCATAAAGAGCATATCCATATCCTGGTAGCAGCTTTTGGGCGAGGGTGTTAGATTGGATAAATTTAATATTATCAAAATCTCTAAGTAGCGTGTTGCTTCCTTCTACGCTCGTGTTATAGAATGCCTCCCAGAATGCGTATGCCGCATCAGCATGGCGGATACCGCGGAAGTTACTTACCTCGAAAGGGTTAGGCTCGGGTATGAGATTATTGCTAGCAGAACTCCACCAACCCTTGTGTGGTACGAACATATCGCCTGATACCATATCTTGGAGCGGTGCGGACACCAAATGCCACTTTGCTGCTGTAAACTGCATGTCCACGAATGCTTTATCATACTCCAACAAATGTTGATTGTAGATTTTTGCTTCTGGAGCGAAATAGATATTATCGCAATGATGAGGTTGGAAATTGATGGTCATTGGGTAATGACTATGCTCATGCTCTGGCACAATATATGGATAGAGAAGGGTGTTGTCCAGTTTTTGAATAATCACATCTGCTCCGCTGATTGGTACAAAGCCTTCGCAGAGCTCGTTTTCGTCAATCTTATAGTCGCTATTCTTATCTATCCAACCTTTCCAGTTCTCGTCCTTACCCCATCCGTTGAACGACTCGCCCGATGGCGACCACACGAGGGTAGAAGGGAGAATTTGCAAATTGAGGAAGGCATAGCCTACACGGCATGTATTATAGTCATTGTTGCCAGGGTATTCGTGTTCACCATCCAATAATGTCAAGCGGATAGTATATTCATTACCAGCCACTAATTCAGGTTTTGTTTGATATATCTCTCCTGTCTCAAGGTTGATATAGGTGGCATCTGCCAAATTAACTGTGAGGGTTGTTTTTCCTTTTTCAATTGCTTGTCCATTTACATTTATATTATTTCTACCCAATTCGGTAACAGGGATGGTGATGGTTTCACTACCTTCCAGCACTTTCTGCGTAGCCAATTGCACGCTTTGCTGAGGTGTTTTGTTGGCAAAAGTGATAGGTGCAATATTGTAGTAATAGTCGCTACCTGCAACCGATACCATCACACGGTGTGGCTCATTACAATCTTTGAGTGTGATTTCTGTATCTTTATCGTCTATTTTCACCGTTGCTTTAGCTGTACCTTCGATAGGGAAACACCAATAGCGCACGGTGTCGCCAATTATGTTATCATCTTTGTCAAGGCGCGAACCTAGGTAGAAGTTTACGGTAGGTTTGTATAGCTGGAGCCAACCATTTTCGTGGAGATGACGAACAATCTCGTAGTTTTGATGCGAGAGGAAGGCAGTTTGGTCTAATTCTTTGAAACTCTTAGCGGTATAGTTTGGATTATTGTCCTTGCTGGTAGGTACGCGACGCATATCGTACATGATGGCTGTAGCTACTTGGTCATGAGTATAGCCCCCGTACATAGTTTGGAATCCTGCGATAGCAGCTTGTAGCTTGGTGTTGTATTCCGCTAATGCGCTATTATACGCGTCATTGTCGTTATAGTCTGAGCGAACAGGTGCTTTTTCTGATAGTATATCACCCTTAGGGTCGCCAATTAGCCAATCTGAATAGATAGGAGCTGCCACATCTTCTATTGTACCACCCGCTCCGCTGAGCGACAAGTGATTGATGACAGTTGATGTGAGGAAATAGAGGTCGTTAGGGCAGTTTTGTGTAGAGTGTGAAGCGAAATATCTCTCATCACCACCATTATTGGCTATACCAGTAGCGTCATGAAGAATCACTTGGTTGTCCGAGTTGCGAAGTTGGAATTCGGTCTTTTGTGTAGCATGCAATGGCGTGGTGAGGTTGCACGCTGCGGTAGGCAACTCCTCTGGGGTGTATGCCATACGCATCACGTAGGAATGTTCTTCGTAGAGATTAGTGAGTGCCTCGTCGCTATTTTCAGTGTTATTGATGATATGTGCTACATATAGCAGCCACTTGGTTGCACCGTCGTTGTTGGTCTTGACATATGCTTTTCCGTGTTTGTGCCCATTCAAGATTAGATCATCCAAGAAGGCAGATACTGAGGTATAAATCGCTACTTTCTTTGCCACCTCTGCAGTTGTATTATAGGCCTCAGGATCAAATCCTTTTTCTGGTATATGTACCGAACCATATGGGTGTTCGTGATCATTGATGTTATGGTCGTCGTCATAGTCGTGGTAGTACGCAGCATCTCCAGTAAGGGTGACCGCTTTACCTGTTGAAATAACTTTACCATCTGCATCTCTTTCTTGGTAAGTTTCGTTATAAATTTGGTAGTACATATATCCATCGCTACCTGCGGTGATATTGTTGTAGTCGAGGCGCAATATAGCAGCAGCAGTAGTCTCGCCATTTTCTACACTACGGCATGCCATCTCACCTTGGTAAGCGGCGATAGGCAATTGCGAAACGAAGAGGTTGATATCATCCACCATAAAATCGTTACCCTGGTTGGTAGTAGCGAAGTTGTAGATGGATACGCGAATCCTATCATAACTTTGTTCTGGTTCGATAGGGAATACCACTTGCTGCCATTTGCTTCCCTTGAGTAGCTCACCTACAAAATATACACCTACATCGTGCCACTCTGTTTCGTTATCGTTTTTACCTTGGATATTGCAGCGGAAGATAGGGTTGCCTTCGCCTGACCATCCGCTAGGGGCTGGATTGCAAAACCATGCTGAGCAGTACATCGTCTGTCCAGAACATATCTGACCCGATGCCGAAATCGTAGCCACTAATCCGGGCTCCATTGTTCCATCCACATAAAGCGATTGGCCTTTGCCCCCATGTGCAGACTCACGTGCCCAATCCTTGTCCACACCCGCCGTTAGCATATATTCGCCATAGTATGGGAAGGCACCTTGCGTTGCTCCACGCTTGAAGTAATCATCTAGAGCCAATTGCCCCGTGGTATATACATATCCGTAGGATGCTTCATCCCATCCTAAATGGCTTTCGAGATTGTCAAAATTAATCTCGGTCAGTTTCTTGTATTGGGTGTTGATACGCTGTTGGGTGATGATAGTATTTTTGGTAGGACCTTGTCGCTCTATATCCACAAACTCTACTTCGAATTTGGCGATGAGATATTCAGGATGGTCGTTATTGGCTGGTAGTACCAATGTGTACACTTTTGGAGCATCGTAGGTATATACATCGCTGCGGACAATCAGGTAGTCCATCTCGGCAATATATCTTGGGGCGTATTCTTCTTTGTTACTGCCGTCTTTATCTGATACATACCACTTGAGCATATTGCCATTGCGGTTATCTATACGATGAATATTGCCGCTATAATCTTTGTAGAAATAGCACAATTCTGACTCATGAGAACGCACTTTGCTATGACGGAACTCAGTAGAGAGAAGAATCTGTTTACCCGCAGGGGCTTGGTATTTGTAATTCTCTAAGTATTTGCCGTCAGCAGATAGAGTAGCCAATTTTTCTGCCATTTCGCTAGCGGGACGCATATGGAAGAGTTGGCGGTAGGAGAGGGTAGGTTCGGTAATGGATGCAATTTGCCCTTTATCGCCCATTTCAACTTTGTAGTCCGTATAGGCACTGACATCACATGCCATCACGTGGTATGCATTGTCGCTCCATCCTTGTAGTCTTGGGGCTGGGTTGTTAGGATTGTTCTCGTCCAGAATAGCACCCATAGCGGCTGTGACGGTCGCCCCGGAGGTTGTTAGGGAATTTTTATTGAGTGCATAAAGACCATAGGAAAATCCTTCTTTATTTTCTGCAGACTCCTTACTAACAGGTGTATTAATTGCAGCAAATGATCTATTGTTGGTGTAGGGGGCTGTTATCCATTGCGTAGAGGTTATGTCGTAGCAATAGTTGTAGTTAGGACCACCATTGGTACTATAGTCGTACCAGCGCATATAACCCGAGAAACCTGATTCGGGTAGTCGTAACTCTACTGCTTCGCCCTTTAGATAGTAGATGGTTCGCTCGGCGGTATGTACTTGCTGCTCGCTTCTTCCGTGGAATGGTGCTTCGGCATATTCAGCCGAGCTATTAGGTAGCAATTTAATGCCTGCATCTACGCCGCGTTGGTGTAGATCAATCGTGAAAGATACAGGGGAATGCGTGCTCCCAGGTTCTTGCGGTGTGAGTGTACCTGTTAGAACAGCAGAGCGTTTGTTGCCCGAATGCGCTTGAGTAGTGGCCTTGATTTTGTAGTCTCCATTACGTGACGCTGTCAATTCTCCACCCCAATTATCGCTTAATTTTAATGTCAGGTTATTATCGGTTAGCTTAATTTGGGCTGGACCTTCATCATAGTGAGTTACCACGGCTTGGCTATCCACGTTGAGGACTACATATCCATGTTGGTGAGTAGGATGTACATCGAATACTTTTTCCTCCGCCGCTGTTCCAAAAGTATAGGTCGCTGGGTTGATAGAAAATACCAATGTAGGTAGGTCTATTTGGCGGTAGGATTTGCGCACCACGCGCATTTCTGCCTGTTGTGCCTCTGTGCTATTGCCGTAGGTGTATTCTACTATCACATTGTCGGCATAGTCAATCCAGCGTTCTTGCGTTCCTAATTTATCTTTTAGCCCCATCGGACTAGCACCTACAGGAGTGATCGTAAATTGCCAACTACCATCTTGACCACCCGTAGGCTCGCTTATTGTCATCAAAGTACGATTGCCATCTTGATGCGCCACATACTTGCTGACATCCAAATTTGAGTTGCTTGTATTGCTGCTCTCCCAGTATATATTTCGGATATGCACCTGATCTCCATCCACATCACCCGTGCTACGGCGCAGAAGCGCTTCATCTGGGCGATTGACACATTGGTAGTACGATTCGGTGGTCGCCTCAATCATAAACTCTACAGGACGTGGATCGTCATCTTTTTCAGCGTCTCCCGCTTGGTCACCAATATAACTAAACTCTATCTTAGAAGGATTGAAGTGTCCGGTAGGTTTACCAGCACCTTTTTGCTCCCATTTCTCAATGTATAAGGCATAGTTATGCCAGTTGTGAATCATAAAAAACGGACCATTGCCTCCCCACTCGCCGTCAATGTACATAGGTATGGTGTTCCACCAGGGTTCGTAATATATTGAGTAGTACAGATAGCCGTACATGTAGTTATCCTTTACGCTACCTACATTTTCAAACGAATAAGCCGATGGGTTTGTAGATAGAGTCATATGCGAGTTGCTAGGATCGGTAAACACCCATCCTAGGTATTTTCCCGTTGCCATATCCTGAAAGGCATATTGACCATTCAGAGTCACTTCTAATCGCCACAAACAGTTGTCGGTAGGAATAGTTTGTGTCAATATACCATTGTCACTTGCCTCCAAGTAATAATGTTGATTATTTGCGATAAAGGTAATTGTCACTATATCATCTGTATTCAAATATTGCTCTTGCGCCTGCGCAGTGGCGAGCGAGAGGAGTACGGGTATGATTAATAGGAGTCGTTTCATAGGGCTTGAGATGTTTTGCGATTATGGAATAGTCTAATGATAATATATGCAACAGCCATTGCCAACGCTGGCAGTAGCATATCGCCTACGGGCACGCTCTCATCACCTGCGGCGTTACCACCTGGATTATCACCACGGCGAGAGCCACCCTGATTGCTAGGAGTTGTGGTGTAAATAGATAGGCTGGAGGATGTAGAGAGAGAAACATCCTTATGAATGGCCGTGAATGAAGTAGTACCCTTTACGGTGTATGAAGCGGTGCTGCCATCGCCCGAAGATATCGAACGAAAATGCTTGCCAGACAACCTAGCCGAAATGATAGATTTCGAATAAGATAATACAGGCTTATCTCCGCTGCTAAGAGGAGTATAAGCCGTATTTACCTTCTGCTCGCCCCATGTGGATGGAGCTGATATGGGGGTTGGACTATGCATCTAGTCAACTAATTTGCGGCGCATTAGACAAAGTCTAATGACCAATGGTATTCCTTCTGATACCTGTGTGAAAAAAAACAAACTATTACCTAATCTTCGCAATTGCGAATTTGGGCGCAAAGTTAGCAATTTTTTTTGAAATATGCAAACAAAATGCGAAAAATTGTAAACAAGCTGCAATAATCCCGCCAATTGTTTGTGTATGTAAGATAAAAACACTATCTTTGCATTCTGTTTTTTTATTGATATTAGTCACTTTTTTTAACAACAAACTACCTTATGCGCAAAATTCTACTACTATTGATCGCTTTTGTGAGTTCTTCCTCACTCTGGGCTTTTTCTCGTTTTACTTTAGGAGATATACGTTACGAAGTCACAAAGAGCTACCCTCCCTACGAGGTAATGGTCTATTCTGCTAGTAGAGATATCACCAGTGCGAAACTATCTTCCACGGTCCAATACAGTGGCTATACCTTTACCGTGACTGCTATTGATTATGAGGCGTTTGCCAATTGTACCCAACTCACCCAACTCTATATCCCCAAGTCCGTGACTAGGATTGGTCGCGACGCCTTCTATAATACCCCTATCTATAACAATCCTTCCCATTGGCAGGATGGACTACTCTATGCAGGCGACTGCTTGATCAAATGCAAGGCCTATGACCTCAACGAACTCGTGCTCAAGCAGGGTACACGAATCATCGCCGAAGATGCGCTCAAGGGCTGTGACCAACTCCGCGCCGTCCTCACCAATAATCCCAATCTGCTGGGTTTCTATGAATCGGGACTCCAAGTATCATTAGACTGCGAAGATGTACTTGTCTATGGCGACCGAGTGGTGAATGATTTGGTCTATGAAAAGACCACCCTCGTCTATGTCATCGATCCGCTCGAGAAGACCAATATCGTCCTCCCGCCTAATACGACCCATATCGGCAATTGGGCTTTTGCTAACTGCGAAAATCTGGAATCTATAACCATCCCTTCGGGGGTCACCTCTATCGGAGAAGGTGCATTTAGTGGTTGTGAGATGCTGAAGTCTATCACCCTTCCTGACAAACTAACCTATATCGGCAACGAAGCTTTCTTTCGCTGTAACTCCTTGAAATCCATCACTATTCCTAATAGTGTGAAACAACTTGGCGAATACCTTGATTACGAATGCTTATACTTCAATGGATCTATCTTTACCCTATGTCGTGCACTCGAATCCGTTCAATTAAATTCCAAGATCACCGACCTCAAAGAGGGCTGCTTCCGCGGCTGCACTTCCTTGAAGCAGATTTCCGTACCTGGCAATGTAGATCGAATCGAGGATTGCGCTTTCTATGGCTGTTCTGCCTTGGAGCATGTCTCTCTCGCTGAGGGATTAACGTCGATTGGATCTACGGTGGACTCCGTTTATCAGCATCTTAACTTAAGTGAAATATATGGCGTTTTCAATGGATGTCAGTCCCTTCGCTCCATCGTTATCCCTAGCAGCGTCACCTTCATCGGCGACTCTACTTTTGCCAACTGCCCTAACCTCCAAGAGGTGATACTCATGAATAAGAATGTGACGTTTGGCAAAGACGTCTTTGCCGGCATCACCCCCCGCATCCTCTATGCCGATACCATTATCGACGGCTGTGTGGTTAGTGATGGTACGATTCTAAATATCCCAAATGCTTCTACCATCACCTCCTTCGTCATGCCTAAGGGAACCCAAACCATCGATCCTAATCTACTCAAGCGATGCGAAGCGCTTCATACCATCACTCTCAGCGAGGGCATGACGCAAGTGCCCGATAAGGCCTTTGCCGGCTGCCAACAACTCCAATCGGTCATCCTTCCGCCTTCTATCCTCAGTCTCGGCAAAAATTGCTTCGAGGGCTGCGTATCCCTCACGTCCGTCCGCATGCCCGACTCACTACTGATGCTGGGCGCAGGGGCGTTTAGCGGATGCACCGCACTCTCGACCATTCAACTCCCATCTTCGCTTACTGCCATAGGCGACGCTTGTTTTGATGGTTGCACCCACCTCCAGGACATCTCCCTGCCTGCCCAACTGCAATTACTTGGCAAAGCGGCCTTCCGCAACTGTCACATGATCACTTCCATCGCCATCCCACAAGCCATCACCACCATCCCCGAAGAGGCCTTCTCGGGCTGCCGTAGTCTGACTACTATCGATTGGCACCAACGCATCACCGAGATCGCCCAATCTGCTTTTGCCTTCTGTACCTCGCTCCAAGAGGTCAACTTGCCCGAGCAATTGCGCAAGATTGGCAATCGCGCTTTCCAGCAATGTACGGCGCTGGCGAAGATGGTCTTACCTCGCTCCGTAGAAAAGATCAGCGAGTATGCTTTCTATGAAACGAGCAACTTAAAAGTCCTGCTCGTTATGAACCCTTCGCTCCTGATCGTAGAGGGCTATTTCTTAGCATCATCTCCCGCTATCGTCTATGCGGATAAGATCATCGGCGACCTAGTGGTGCGAAACGATGCGCTGACCTATATCATTGATAAATCTATCACCCATGTTGCTGTGCCTGAGGGCGTTACCGCTATTGGTGTAGCGGCTTTTGCCAATTGCCATGCCTTGCAGTCGGTTGACCTGCCTGCTTCCGTGCGTGAGATCCAAACGCTGGCTTTTATGCATTGCAGTTCGCTGACTTCTATCACCATCCCATCGGCTGTAACGGATATCCCTTCGGGTACTTTCCATGGATGTTCTTCTTTGACGGATGTGATTCTTCCAGCAGGCGTGACTTCTATCGGCAATTACGCTTTCTTGGAGTGTCGTTCTTTGAAATCGATCGAACTACCTTCTTCCTTAGCCATGTTGGGTGAAAGCGTGTTTGCGGGCTGTTCGTCGCTCACTTCGGTTACGCTGCCTGTCGGCTTAACCGCAATGATGCATCGTCTGTTTGCCAACTGCTCATCATTGACTTCAATCACCATACCAGATAGCATACGAACGATTAGTAGTGATGCTTTTGTGGGCTGTGCGGCATTGACCGAGGTAAACTGGAGGGCGGAGCATTGTAGTGATTTCGTTGGCGCTTCGCCATTGCCTGCGGGTGTCAGTTCGTTGATTGTGGGAGAGAATGTGCAGACTTTGCCATCGTACTTGCTTTATGGCAATACGAATGTCACTTCCGTCACTCTTCCTGCTGCGGTGACGCATGTGGGGGACTATGCCTTCAGCCATTGCCGAATGCTGCAAACGGTCACTTTGCCGGAGTCGATAGAGTTTTTCGGGGTAGGTGTGTTCGATGATTCACCTTCTCTCCAAGAGATCCGTGTGCCTCGCAAGAAGGTTGCGGCCTACAACAAACTCGGCCTTAAAGAGTATAGAGACTTTATTGTTAAGTACTAATCCCCCGCCTCTAGCCTTTCGCCTTTAACCTCTCGCCTTTCGCCTTTCGCCTCTAGCCGAAGGTAAAGTGTAGGGTGTAAAGTGTAAAGGCTGGGAAATAAATAAGGACGCAAGAGATTGCGTCCTTATTATATACTGGCCTCATAGCCTA
>JAEIGA010007169.1_pt1 | contig 16964 bp, 24 predicted proteins | sample 9270691 | NCBI WGS metagenome assembly JAEIGA01 (sample SAMN17057246, study PRJNA624740) | gut metagenome | biome: biome; isolation source: fecal sample | host: Bos grunniens | place: China: Xizang | collected 2019
CAAATTCAATCATATCAAGCTCCCTGTTTTCTCTTTGCGTTGATAGCCTGACGTGCCTGTACATAAGATAAGTCGTCCACGTTTTCTACTTGAAAATACTTGCACAGTTCAGGAATATTCGCGCCTAGAGCCATTAAATCTTGTTTTTGTTTGTCTGTAATCTTGGCAGGACTGCCGCTATCTCTATTGTCCATAGTGTCTGCATCTTTTGTATCGTCAATACAGAACAAGCCGTTCAGGGCATACTTGCGTGCATAACTGCTAGCCATACCAGTAATTTGCGACTCGTCCATACCTTTCTTGGCAATAGGTTCACGTGCGTATGCGGTTGTCTGGAAAATTTCCTTGCCGTCTTCGTCATACAAACTTGCTGTTGCGCAGACATAAAATCTGTCGTCAATAAGTATAACATTGTCTTTCAGAATCAAGGCAATTTTTTGCTCTGCTAACAAAGGTTTTACTGCTTCCAATATAGCCTCAGCAGAACGATAGTTGTAGTTTCCATAATCGTTATATTGCCCTTTTGGTGCTTTAAGTTTTTGTTGTATTTCAATCAGTCTTTTCATTTTTTTTTGCTCCTTGTTTAATAAGATTAAAATAATTCTACGTCAATTACAGATTCACTTGGGTCATCGTCCAAGAATCCGTCAGGGTAGTAGCTTGCGTTTTCACACAACTGCCATTGACCTAAAACTCGGTTCAGATGCACAGTGAATCCCATTTTTTTATAGTCAATATCTATCGTGTCTTCGTCTTTATATGTGTATTCGTGGCATATCTTGTCTAGTCTTGCCATAAGTTCTTCACAATCCAAACTTTCGTCTTGGTCTATAACAAGTGTCATAAATTCACAACAAGCATCTGCAATATCGTTTATATAGTCTAATTTCATTTTATACTCCTTTATTTCAACAAAACTAATTCTTCATCAACTTCCATACACTCCCAGTCGTAATAATGTTGCTGTTCGTGTTCATAATCGTCATCTAGGTCAATAAAATCCCACCCGTCATTAAATTTGACCCCACAACCATATTCCTTGTTTAATGTTCTGCAATATTCTTGTGCTTTTTCCTTTGTAGAACAAACATATATGGTTTTTTGTTCGTAATAATCAATAGGTTGTGTTTGTCTAACCAAATATACTAACATTGTTTTACTCCTTTATTTCATTGTTATTATTGGTTTCATATTGTGTGCATACTGCTTAAATTTGGGGTACACTTGCGCGGTGTACAGGTTGTCGCCATCTTCAAGCAAAGAAAATCCATTGTCATCTTCTAAGGCAATAATCATATCAATACAATACTCATCGCCTGCACACTCTTTAGCTTGTTCAAATGTTGGAAAATCTGCTATATATTGAGTGCCGTTGCCATTATCAGGTTCATATACTTCAAACCATACAGATAAATTTGTTTTCATATTTTACTCCTTTAGTTATATTTTATACTGTATCATATTTTATTATGGTGTCAAGCGAATTGTTATAGTCCACAGTCCGCTTGACTTTCAATTATTATCTGGTGTTATAAATTAAACACAAAACCGAATCGGTCAAAGTCTAATTCTCTCAGCTTTTGCTTTTTCTCACTAGAGTCTAAATATTCGTCTCTGATAATCTCATAGACAAGGTCAGAACCCCAGTAAAAAGCACAGTCTTCTAGAAAGTCTGTAAACGATTCTTCGGTTGTATAGTGCCTGTCTACAATATCGCTACCATCGCCTTTGTCAGAATTTACATAATAGTTATCAGCGACATAGTGTGGATGAGGCAAGTCTTCCATACCATCAAAGTATCTCTGCATAGCATCAAACTCTTCATCGCTCATAGTATAATTCCACCGTTCACGAAGTCTGTCGTTTATCATCTCAATATATTCAAAGCTTTCAATATTTATTGTTATCATTTTATACTCCTTTAGTAGTTCCAGTACTGCTCACAGTCCGAGTCGGTTGTGCAATAGTGTGTTTGATTCGTTTGAGTTCCACTGCCAAAGTCTATAGTCAATAACAGTGCAAACAGTGCAATTAAAAAATAAAAAAACAAAGTTCTTCATCGTTCGCTCCTTTAGTTATAATTTATTCGCTGTCTTTTGTTCCACTCTTCGCGCAAGGCATAGAAAAAACTCCGTTGTTTGGTGCTTGCGAATCCCTTGCTCATTGCCAAAGTCAACAAACGTTCGTATTCGTTGTTGACCTTGCAATCTGTCCACGTGTTGAAAGCAGTCATGTTGTCCGCCTTTAGTACCAAGCGGACTTAGTTGATTCTTCGCCTGTCAAATATTTACTTAGCAATTCACGCGCCTCAAAGCAACTAAAAGTTCCAAACGGTTGATTCAGTTCACGTATATACTCTTCTATATTATACTCTGTATAACTTTCATACAAATCGTCCCGTTCACGTTGCAAGTGGTCTTCGTTCATTGATTCAAATCCTTCTATATCAGAATCAGGGATATAGTCCGGTTCAAAGTCCGACCAATCACGACCTTCAAATTTACCACGCAAGTAGTTAAGGTCTGCCAAGTGTCTAAATTCGTCACCATTGCCAATAGTGTCAAGTTGACTTGCTATATCCTCCAAGGTTGCAATAGAATCATAACAGTCCATAGCACCAAACGCAACGTTCACACACCAACTACAGACCAAGTCGTATATTCTTTTAGTATCTAGTTCCATAGGTACAGGTACAGACTCTTCCAATAAAAAGACTATTTCTGTCCAGTCGTTCCAGTTGTCATCCTTGACGTTCGCAACTATCTCATCCTTGTAGAATCCTAGTTCCAAACTGTCCAGTTCGGACTTGTTTAGAATTTGCTCCTTGCACCCACACAAAGACAAGTTGATATACTTCTTCATTGTTTTGCTCCTTTAGTTGTGTTATTATATCACGCAAAGACTACTTGAGTCCTTGCGTGGTATAACTAAACAGATAGTTGCACCAAAGTCCAGCCTGCTAGCAATAACAAAGTATAACCTAGTGGTACTGCCAAACACGCAACCCACGCACCATCAAAGTCCTTTGTTATAAAATAACATACAAGTCCAGCAATCCAAACTAAAACAATCAGTTCTATCATAGCGTCCACCCTGTGTCTATTCGTCGTCTTCGTCTTTTAATTCGGTTCTGACTTCACAACAAAAATCTAAAAAATCTTCATATTCTAAGAATATTAAACAATTTTCGTCTAAATAATCACCACACCGCGGGTCGGTGTTTTGATTCTCTTTGTACCAAATAAAACAAACGTTTGTTTTGTTGTCTTTTCTGACTTCAAACAATGGATAGTTTGCGTCGTACCAGTTATAGCTATTGTCTGATTGCATAGAATCAAATTTTTCTTCAAAACGGTCAATTGTTGCACTGATTGCGTTGTATTGCTTCGCAATATTAAAAAACTCTTTTTTGTCCATTTTTTTGCTCCTTTAGTCGTTTTTTTTGTTTTGCGTTCGGTTCTTCGTCCGTTCGCTTGCCTTTACTGTAAACTATTTTTTATCTGGTGTCAACTAATTTTTTCAGTCGTGTATTTTTTCTAGTGTTTTCAACTGTTTACAAGTGTAGACTTGAGGCGGGTTTTTCGTCCGTACGATTCGGTTTTTATAGTTTTTTAGTGTAGAAAGTGCTTGACTTGTGAAGATAATAGTGATAGAATAGTGTCAACTAGAATACTACTTTGAACCGTGTACTGAGTCTACTGACTGTAACTGACGCGGTTTTTATACTACTCTTTTTATACTTTTATAATATTTACTTTTATATATATCAGTAGAATCAGTAGTATCAGTATATCAGTATATGAAATATAGAGATTCCGGGGCTTCTATAGGTGTTGACGGTGGTGCTGTGCTGATTGTATCAGTTCAACCCTCAAATGTATCAGTTCGGTCAGTTCTTCGTGCTGTGTGGTCGTTCCATTGTATCAGTGATAGTATTAATTGTATCAATTGTATCAGTAGCAGGGAGGGACGGTTCGTTCCAAATGCAACACCCCCACACCCCCCCACCCCAAGACTTTTTCGCCGGCGAAAATTTACAACACCCCTCTCTGCAAGTTTCCGTAGGTTTCAAATCCTTTTGTCAACTTTCGTCAACAGGCCTAAGGACTAGCCTTGACTAATTCGGCCGAACGGCAACCCTTGACTAATTCGATTACATGTGTAATAATATAAGACATGAAGTACGTAATAAATCTTGAAGAGCCTGAGGGTATATATCAGACGGCCGTAGGGCTGATGGAGCAGACTCGGTGTTGTTTTAGTGTTATATTGGACAGGGAGTCTCGGCGGCCCGAGGGCGAGCGTCAATGGATAGAGGGGTACTGTCCTAGCTGGCTACGCTTGAAGGGGGAGATGCGTCGGCGTGGGTTACAGGGAATCCTTGCTGAGATTATTGCTTTGGAAGCAGAATTGCTGAGCGATAACTTGGAACGGGAGATGTACGAGGGGTACAATGCTGGTGATGTTGAGAGGGTAATCTTGGCGACGAAGACATTGGCTGGTGTACTGAGCAAGGCGAAGATGTATAGCGGGAAGATGGACTCGGATGTAAAGCATGCGTTGATAAGCCATGGGCTAAAGAACGACGGGCTGAAGCAGTATGGTACTGATGAGTTAAAGAAACTTCTGGCGAGAATGAAAGACGAAGAGGGCGACGATGGGGATAAGTAGTGTAGACATTGAGAGAGAGTTGCGAAGCAGATTTGCTTTGTATAGCCCTTATCCTAAGCAGATAGAGATTCATAATAGTTTGGCCAGCGGTCGTTGTTGTTCTGGGGCGAACCAGAGTGGAAAATCTATTGCTGGGACTCACGAGGCTGCGTTCCAGGCTACTGGTATATACCCTGAATGGTATAAGGGCTGGCGGATGCCGAGCCGAAAGGATGTAGTTACTGGTGAAAACATTTGTGCGATAATTGTTGCTGCACCTGATAGTAAGACCTTGCGTGACAGTATTATGAAGAAGATAGTAGGGTCGGACTTTAACGACTTTACTGACGGGCTGATAGCCAGACGCTATATGATTGATGGCAGTTTTGTGAAGAGTCGTGGCGTTCCGGGGTTGTTGGACAATGTTCAGGTTCGTAGGGCGGACGGCAGCATTTGCACCATATACTTTAGGTCTTACGAGCAGGGGCGTGAAAACTTACAGTCGTTGACGGTTGATTATGTATATTGCGACGAAGAACCGCCGTTGGACGTGTATGCTGAATTGATGTCGCGATTGAGTGCGACTGGTGGGCATTTCTTTATGGCGTTTACGCCGCTGAAAGGATTGACGCCGATTGTACAGGAGTACTGGAATCATGATAACCCCGACAAGTTTTTGGTCTGCATGAGCATATACGAGGTAGACCATATTGCAAAGTTCCCTGAGAAGATTGCACAAATTAAAAGTAATTACAGTGGGTTAAGTGAAAGCGAACGGGAAGCTCGTATGATGGGTATACCTGCCATGGGCAGTGGGACGGTGTTTCCTGTTGGTGATGAGGTATTGAAGTGCGATGCATTTGCTATACCTAAGAGCTGGAAGCGTGTTGCTGGATTGGACTTTGGACGAGGCGACCACCCGATTGCTTGTGTATGGCTGGCGTTTAGTCCTGAAGGCTGTTGTTATGTGTATGACTGTTTCAAGCTGACTCGTGTTGGCGATGCGGACATAGCGTCGCAGATATTGGCTAGGGGAAAATGGATACCTGTTACGTGGCCACATGACTTTGTGAGAAGCAGTGGTATCAGTACGATTGGCGATGTAACCAAGAGCGAAGGTTGGAAGTATAAAGAGATATACGATAAGTACGGGATACAGTTTACTGATACAAACGCTAAGACCGAGGAAGGCAGCACTAGGGTAGAGGCAGGTTTGGTTGAAGTTCGACAAGCTATGGTTGCTGGGCATTTCAAAGTGTTTAGTCATTTATCTGAATGGTTTAAGGAAAAGGCTACGTACTTATATAAGGAAGACGGTAGCGTTACTAAAGAGAAAGATGACTTATTGGACGCTACTAGGTATGCGTACATTATGCGCCGTTATGCTGTTAGTGAAGTTGAAGCCAGTGGTGTATATGATGATTGGTATGGTCGCGACATGAATAAAGCGATTGACAGCACATTAGATAAGGAGTGGTGATATGGCTACGGCTCGTGTTGTTGGTATTGATGAGTTTAATGCGCTGGTTGATGCTTTTAAGCAGCAAGGGTTTAGATTTTCTCAACGACGAGCGATAACTTATCAGCAAGGCACACCGTTTAATGATAGTTATCCGTTAGCCATGGCTCCGAAACATAAACCTAAACCTAGAGAAAAAAATACTAATCTTGTTGACTTTTTTCAGTGTCAAGGGTACACACCTGATGCGCATCAGGGGTATTTGTATAATATAAGTGTCGCTGTGTTTTTATGCCCTTACCCAGAATACAAGACACAAGAGAGAATAAAACATATATACAGACATGTTCGCAAAAGGGAATTTTTTGACGACGGGCTAGTGGAAAAACTTGGTGGAGAAAAAGAGGGTTTAGGATGGTAATGCAATTATATTATCAGATGAGAAAATCCGTTCCTGTGGAAAAGGTTAAACAGGTGGTCAGGTCTGTACCACATGTTATAGAAGAAGGGACTAAACCTGAGCCGGACGTGTTGTACACGGTAAAACTTGGTGGCGTGTTTGAAAAAATAGGAGGTATCGATGAAGCAATCGGTGGCGGAAATCAGAAAGTGGGTACAGATAATAAGTGATGACTACATGCACTATACGCCTGAGCAGTATGAACATGCTTGCGCCATGGCTAGCGTGTTTGACTTTGAGGCTATGCCGAATGAAGAGGGTGTAATCGGATGGCTTGTTGCACAAGATTTTGATTGTAAAAAAAAGATGAGTGTGTTATTATTATACTGTAAGCCTGAATATAGAGGCCGCAGTTTTATTCCGATGTTGCGTCGCTTAGAAGAGATAGCGAGACAGGAAGGCGTTGACGAGATAATAATAGGTAGCAGCATAAGCGGCTACAAAGGCGATAAGTTTAACAAGGTCTTAAGTAGGTTTGGATACTGCTTAAGCGGATATAAAAAGGAAATGTGATATGGCAAGTGCTGCTGCTTGGACTGCTGCTGCTGCTATTGCTGCTGTTGCTACGCAGGCCACAACAAGTGTTGTTAGTTATAACGCCCAGAAACATGCGGAAGAAGACCAGAAAAAAGCTATGGAAAAAGCTAAACGCGAACAAGAACAGGCGGATTACGAAGCCGAAGAACAACGCTTGCAAGCTTTGGCTGACGCGTCGCAGGGACGAATCGAAGCAAACGAATATGGGGTCGAGTCTAACTTGGCGGCTCGTTATATGGATGAGAATAATAAACGTCAGGCTAAGGCTCAACAGATGTTAGAAGAAGAAGAGAATCCATTTTACACAAGGGGGCTTGTATGAACAGAACAATAAAGTATTACAAGTCTCGCTTGCAGGAATTAAAAGAGGCTCGTAAAGAATTCGAGCCGGATTGGAAAGATGAGAACAAATACTTAGCGCCAGGCACAGGAAGATTTTACACTACAGCTAGCAACGACAAGAATCGTCGCAAGTATACGTATCCACGCGAAAATTTGAACGGTATGCCACAGCGTTACATGCGTAACTTGGCAACAAGTTTGGTTGCGACTTTATGTCCGCCTGACAGTCGTTGGTTTGGATTTAGTGTTGATGAACAAACTCGTGATGAGCAGATATGGCTGCATCAGGCTTCTGAAATTACTATGGGGGTGTTTCAGTCTCGTGCTTTGACGGGGTATCTTGAATCGTTGTTGCACGAAGGTGCGATATATGGTTTGTCGACTATGAGCGTAGAAGCAAGTCAGAAGCATGGGTTAGATTTTGGTAACTGTACGATTGGCGAATTCTATGTTGACGATGACTTTGAGGGCAACGAAAATACTTTGTATCGTGAATTCACTATGAACTCGCGCCAGCTGGAACAGTGGTTTGGTTTTGATAAATTGCCTGAACGTATTAAAGAGCAGTTGACTCGTGGTGGCAAGGTTACGAATTGGGATTTGGTGCAAGCGATTGAGCCTAACCCAAAGTATCTACCTGAATTCAAGAATGCGTTTAATAAACCATTTATAAGTGTTGTGTGGATTGAAGGCTTTAAGGATGACGAATGTGTCTTAGAAGAAAAAGGGATGTCTGACTTTCCGTATATTGTCTTCCACTGGTATCGCAAGACAAACACTTCGTACACAATGGGACTGGGCCACGACATCTTGGGCGATGTAAAAGAATTGCAGGCGTTAGAACGGGATACTAAGCGCGCTCGTGCTAAGAAGATTAATCCGCCTTTGCGTGCTGACCCTTCGCTGAAGAACGGCGGTATCCGTGTTGGTTCTGATGATATTACTTATACAAACAATAAAGAAGGCGTAACTCCGCTGTATAATGTTAACTTTGACACAACGGAAGGCGAGAATTCTATTGCTGCGAAAGAACGTCGTTTGTATGAGCTGACTTATAATCATCTATTTAGCCAGATTATCAATCGAGACAAAACAATGTCTGCGACTGAAGTTAAGAAGATAAGTCAGGAAGAGTTGATATTGTTGGGCGGTATTGTCCAGAATGCAACTGTGGCCTTGGGCGAATTGTGCGAACGAGCATTTAAGTTATTGTTGAAACAAGGATTCTTCCCTGAAATGCCAGACAGTTTGCGTGGCAAAATTATGAATATTAAATTCCACTCGTTGTTGGCGCAGAGTCAATCGTTGTCAGACTTGGTGTTGATTGAACGTTGGCTGCAAGCTATGTCTATCTTGGGTCAGATGAAACCAGAAACATTACGCAAAGTTGATACATTTAAGATTGCTGATAATTATGCTAAGCGTCTGGATATTGACATGTCACAGGTTGTGCCGACAGAAACGATTGTTAAGCAGATGGAAGAAGAGGCTGCGGCTCAACAGGCTGCGATGCAACAAGAACAACAGTTGCGTCAGTTGTCTGAGATAAGTGGTGCGGCGAAAGACTTTGCTAGTGCTGGCACGATAGCAGAACAGGTGATGGCTTAATGGAAGACGATAAGTTTACGAAGATAGTATTACACAATGTTCTTGCGGACAAAGATGGTCGTGAGTTCATTCGTGTGATATTATCGGAATGTGGGGTTGATTTGATTTCTGGAATATCATTTAGAACAGAAAAGACGGCCCATGAGTTTGGTCTTGATTTATTACATAAAATTATGTATAATGAGATAGAACAGTTAAACAAGATTATATCTGAACAGAAAACCTTGGAGGTTAATAATGGCAGAGGAAACGGTGGTAGAGACGACTGATGAAGTTGTTGTTGAACAAGGTACGGTTGAAACCGAAACTGTAGAGACTCAGGTTGAAACAGAAGTGCAGGAAATCGAAACTGTAGAGACGACGACTGAAGAAACAGTATCTACTTCATTTGGCAAAGATGATATTGAATGGGATGAGTCATTAGGTTTTACTGACGAAGCGAAAGACGAGTTGGTATCTAAATATTCTTCTTGGTTCAAGGACAAGGAATCAGCTAATGCTTATATTAAAGAATTAGCTAATGCCAATAAAATAAACAAAGAGAATCAGGCAAAGAAGATTGCCGAAATGGAAGCCGGTTGGGAAAAATCATTAAAGACCGATGCCGACTTTGGGAAGGATTATGAAGGCAATAAGAAGAAGGTAGTTGACCTGTTGTCCAAATATACGTCAGAATCTGAATTGGCGGAATTGAACAAATATGGTTTTACGAAATCTCCTGTGCTTAATAAAGCCTTGTTGAAGATAGCTCGAGAATTTAGTGATGCTAAAGTGGTTGGTGCAGGTCAGCCTACGACGACTACGAGCCGACAGCCTGTGGACAGATTCGGTAACACGATGTTTGATTTCACAAAGAAACAATAAAAATAAGGAAATAAAAAAATGGCAGACGTATTAAAAACAAGCGGTCGTTCCTTATATGATATGGTTAAAAACTTGGATGCTGATGGAAACACCGTTAAAACTGCGGAAATTCTGCAGAAAGATTGTCCAATGTTGCAAGACGCACCTGTCGTATTTGCGAACAATGTATTAACACACAAGGTATCTGTACGCACATCATTACCAAAACCTGAAATCAAACGTTTGAATCAGGGTGTTGGCGGTGCATTTGGCGCACGTGATACAAAAGAATTTGGCATGAAACTGTATCAGTCATTGCCTTGGATTGATAAAATGGAATTCCGTTTTGCTAAAGACGCTAATGAAGTTCGTCAAAGCAACATGGAAGGAATCTTGCAAGGCTGGGCGCAGGGTATTGAACAAGACTTCTTGTATGACTCTGTTGCTACATACGGTGCAGATTCTATCAACGGTATCGCAACATTCGCGAACAAAGTTGACGGCAAACGTGTATTCGACGCGTCTGAAGGAACAGCTACAAGCGCTCAAGTCTATACATCTATCTACTTGGTTGCATGGGATGCGATGAACGGTGCATTTGCTATCGCTCCAGAAAACGGAACAGCTGGTGTTTCGTTCCAAGTTTTGGGTGACACAATCATCGGCGACGAACTGAACCCAGGCAAACGTTTGGAAGTTGAACAATATAAAGTTGAATCTTCTTTAGGTTTGGGTGTAGTTGACCCACGCGCGATTGCTCGTATTGCTAACATCAAAACATCTGAAATTGCAGACACAACTAAAGACGGCTACAAGAAACTGCCTGTCATGTTGATGCGTGCTTTGAGCCAGTTCCCAGCGAACTTACGCGACAAAGTAGTTATCTACATGCCAAAAGAAGCAGACTTGGCGTTGCAGTTGGCTGCAAACGATAAATCTAACGCTTCGTTCGTATACGGTTCAGGCGAATTGTTCGCTTCACGTGTTCCGACATTCAATGGCACACCTATCCGTGTATCAGAAATGATTTTGACAAACGAAGAAAAAGTAGCTTAAGGAGGACACAATGGCAGTAATTGATAAAGCTAATGCATTTTACCTGCGTCCAGCAACTGGCTCGGATTACAACGAATCTACAGCTATGGCTTATGATTCTACCGCCGAACAGGTTCAGGATGAATCCAACATTTTGGATTTCGGTGCAGAACACACTTCTGCTGCAGCATCTTTGGCTAACTACCTGAACGTTGTAACAACATCTGAAGCTGGCGGTTCTGTAAAATTACAAGACGCTGAAAGTTTGGGTGGCCCATACGCAGACGTTCCTGGTTCAACAGTTACCTTAGCGGCTCGCGTAAAAGCGGCAAGCATTGCTATGCCTGCTCACCGTCGTTTCGTTAAAGCAGTATTGGAAACTTTGACTGCTGCTGACACAGACGTATATATTGGCGCACGTGCTGATATATAATCTACTCTCGTAGGGGTGGAAACACCCCTACATATTATTTGTATCAACAAAGGAAATTTACTTATGGCAAAAAGATATTATTCATTAAAAGATAGAGTTCAGTTCAAGGGCCGCATTTATGGCTTGCATGATTCAGTATTGGTTGATGATGAACAGGAAATGTCTCCAGAAATCTGGCAGGACGAACAGGCGTTTTTGGACGAACGTGAAGCGTTGCGTGTTTCTCGTGAAGACAAGACGTTAAAAGAAAAAGATGAATTGATTGAAACTTTGTCTGAAGACAATAAACAGTTGCGTGCTACAAATGCTCGTTTGGAAAAAGATTTGAACAAAGCGTTAAAAGATTTGCGCAAATTAGCGGACGAAAAGAAAGATGCAGAATAATATAATTGTTGCTATATGCAACGAAGCTTTAGCAGAGTCTGGGCAAGACACGACTATTTTATCTCTGTCAGAAAACAGCAATCTGGCAGAGCTGTGTAATCGCCTATGGGATAGCACTGTAGAGGAAGCGTACAGTGATTATCCTTGGGCGTTCCGTACGGTTCGTTGTACGGCTGCATTACAGACAGTAGATACTGTAAACGTATATGCGTATCCAGACCATTGCTTGCGCATACTTGGTTTTTATGAAGACAAAGACCAGTTAATTCCAGAAAAATTAGCTAGAGTGGGCAGCAATATAGATGGAGAAACTAAGATATATTCTCCACGCTCTCCGTTGTTTATTGAATACATAAGAGATTCTGGCAACAGTGATTCTATGCCGACGTATGTTCGTAGAGGGCTGGTCGCATTGTTGGCTTCAAAGATTGCTACAACTAAGGGCAAAGACGGAACTAAGCTGTTGGAAAAATATATGACATGGCTAGACCGTGGGCAAGAAGCTGACGCTAGAGAACAGCAGATAGATAATGTAAGTGACGACAGATATATAGATTGTAGATAGGATTTATTATGGCAGAATACAGAGTTAATTATACCCAGAGCAACTTTACTGGCGGAATTGTATCTGCCGAACTATATGGCCGTAACGATTTTAATAAAGTTAAGTCTGGTTTGAAACAGTGTAAGAACTGGACTATCCGTGAAGCGGGTGGTTTGGAATTTCGTCGTGGTACGAAGTATCTTACCTCTTTTGCGTCTAGTGCTTATGGCAATGATTTCAAAATGACTTCTTTAGGCTCTGTGCCTTTGCTGTTTCATAAGAATGGTATTGCGTATCTTAAGAGTGATAATACTTTTGGTACGCTAAGCTATCCGTCTGGCACGGCACCAGATATGGCTACGATTGGGTTTCGTGAATTAAACAAGAAGCTGTATTATTATGATGGCAATGCAGGCCACAAGATGGGTGAAATATCACTGTCTGGCTCTACGCCGTCTGCTAAAGTTTCTATATTTGAAAAGAAACCCGGTGGCAGTATTACTTTATCGGTATATGGAACAAAGCCAAGTCCGGCGGTTATGGTTGATTACCAATATGCGTTTGCGGTATCGGACCGTCCTGGGAATGAAAGTATAGCGGTTGTATCTGAGCCAATACAAGCCAATGTGGAACTAGGTGAAGGGGATAGTTCATCGCAAAGAATAGATATAACTATAACTATTAGTTCGGCTGATGCTAAGGCTGGCAACAAGATTCTTATATACAAAAAGTCCCAGGGGAAATTTTATTATCTGAATAGTATCTTTGTTGAGGCTGGCAAAACGGTATACGACACATATTCTGACAAAGGTGAATTTAGCGTAGATATAAGTTCTACTATAAAAGAAAAACCTGAATATTTACAAGACGACGGTTCTGTAATGGGCGTTACGAGCATAGCGGATTATGGACAGCGTATATTTTTGACATTGGCAGGTTATGAAAATTATTTGATATTTTCACAGGTAGGCAATATTAATTCGTTGGCATATTCAGAATTACGCAACGAAGACGAGGCTGGATACCAGCAGATTCCTATTACTCGTTATGACGGATGGAGCAAGGTATATTCTGGGTTAGACTTGATTTTCTCTACAAGTTATACTGTTAGTCAGATACAAGGCGCGGGTGATTTATCTATACAGACTATATTATTTGATGGGTTTAGCAAGACGGTAGAACCTGTTGCTACTCGTAGAAGTTTAATCTATACGAACAATAGTAACCGAAACATATATGACTTGACTTATAATGAATACGGTCAGTATGACGGCATTGACTTGACTTTGCTGGTTAAGTATATCTTTGAGCAGAAAAAGATTAAGCGTCTGGCGTTCAAGGATTATCCTGTAAAGACAATATATGTATTGTGCGATGACGGCGACTTGTATTGTTTGACTTATATTAAAGACCAGAATATTTATGCTTGGTATCAGATAGTTCACTACGGAAAGATACATGACTTGATTGTAGTTAATTTGCCAGAAGAAGATGAGATATATTTAGTTGTTAAGGACGGCAGTAAGTACGTTCTTGAAAGGGCTTATAAGCGCACAGATAATGTTTACATGGACTCTGTTATTCCTGCCAAACCTATTGCTAATACTATATTTGGGTTAGAGGCTCTTGAGGGGAAGGTTGTTCGGGTATTTGATAAGGCTAATAATAAGTATTATGGCGACTATGATGTGCAGAATACAAAGTCTATCGAGCAAGGTGGCGTTCGAGTACAGATAGACGACTTAGATTTTATGGGATATAAGGTTGTCAACGGACAGATAACATTGCCTGCTGACAAAATGTTGAGCGATGATTTGTTGGTTGGTATTCCATACTATGCAGTTGCGGAAACTATACCTTTGGAATTCTCAGACCAGAACGGCAACAGCACAATTGGTCGAAAGAAAACGATTACAGATGCGTACTTGCGATACGGGGATTCTCGTGGCTTGAGCTACAAGACTCTTGGCAAGGAATACAACTGTAACATACCCAAGAAAGACATGTCGGATACGGCTGAATTCTTGGAACGTGGGCAGATGCGGTTAGATGTTTCTAGCGAATACAAGTGGGATTCTACTATAAAGATTCTACAACGAGAACCGTATCCTGCGAGAATAGAATCAATAACATTAGGGTTGAACTTCAATGACAAAAGTTAATAACAAGGAATTGTTAGGGTTATACACGCACCTGAGTGTGCAGAGTATGTTAGACATCAAGGCAAACTTTGGTGAGATTACGATTAAAGTTTTAGAAAAACTGAACGATGAGTGCAATTCTAGTTTCAGTATTGAAGAAAATGGAATAACCCAGTGTATTGGTTTTATTTATGATGCAGGTGATGTTTATAACTTTATCTTGTACACCAGCGCAAGGTTTATGGTACACAAAGATTCGTTGGTAGAGAAGATTAAAGACAAATTAAAACTATTGCAAAACAAAGAAATAAATAGTATAATACATAGAGATTCAAGACAGTTGTTGAAGGTGTTGTCTTCTGTTGGGTTTGAACCGCAGAAGGAAGTAAGAAAGTATAAGATATTAAGGCTTGTAAATAAATGAATCCGCTTGCGCCAAATTTAGCATCAGTTTTGTTACCGAACCAGTCCCCAGTACTCGGGCCTTATTCTGACTCATGGGTTGGCGGTATGTCTTATAGTACGCCAGAACCAACAAAGGGCGAAGAACCGCCTACGGCTACGGAACAGGTAGAAGAAAACAGTGTTGTCGAACCTATAAGAAATGCTGGCAGACCTAGCACAGGTATGGGCAAGGCCAAGAGCGTAGAAACAGATACGCATGGTGGAGATACGCCTATTGAACACTCATTGTCGGCAAAGGCTGTTGCGGATTTCACTAATGCCACAGTGTATGGCATGAAAGCTATATCTGCTGTTTCTTCCGGGTATGTTAATGCTAAACAATATGAAATGCAGGCTAACAATAAAGAGTTTGCTGCATGGCAGAACGATAGGGCTGCGAAGTTATTAGCAAAAAGCACACGAGATATAACGCGTGCTGCAGAAGCCGACGCAAATGTTTATCGTTTGCAGGGTGTTAAGACTAAGGCTGCACAGAGGGTCGGGCAAGCGGCTAGTGGTTTTGCGGTTGGCAAGGGCACATATCGTGTTATGCTGAACACTACGGATGTAAGAACTAATTATAACGCCGCTGCGATTATGGCGAAGTCTATGATGCAGAACGCTGAGATAAAGCGACAGATTGGCACACAGAAAGCAACTGCTATAATAAATCGTGCTGACGCTAGGGCGTTAAAAAAGAGAGCTGAAATAGAAAGAGTCCAAGGCTGGGTGAATGGTATAGCGTATGCGTTGCAGGCAGGTGCTAGTGCGTATGCTGGTTATGAAGAACTACCCGATAAACCAAAGACCGAAACTTTCAAGAATAGCATGGGCGGAACTTCTACTGTACATCACGGATACTTTACAGAGATAGATATATAAGAGGGCAAATATGGCGTTTAAGATACCAGACTCACCAGATGTTATTGGCGGAACACCTGTAACAAGAGAGATTCAAGGCATACAAGGCACGCAAGTTGTCGATATGTCTATGAATACAGAACCGTTGCAGGACTTTGTTGCTAATGCTGGCGAAGCTTATTCTAAATATTTGGAAGACAGAGAACGCACAGAAGACCAGGCGAGATATAATGGTTGGGTTGAACACATGACTAACTTCCGTGTTCGCTTGTACCAAGATAATCCTAAGGGCAGAGCCAAGGATTTGTACGCTAAGATAAAAGAAGAGTCTGATAATTATATAACAAACACTACAAAGAATTTGCCAACGAGTGCAACTGACCGTATGAAAGATTGGGTTGCTTCTCAAATGCCGGGCTATATGAGCAGTGCCGCAAACTATGAAGCAGAACAACAGGCCATATATAGAAAAGAAGTTATAGAAACATCTATATCTAGTAATGCACAAGTTATTGCGACATCGGTTAATCCTATAGAAATAGAGATAGCGAGAGGGAACATATCGAGCCTTGTCCGCGATTCGTTGCGTGGGTCGCCAGAAAATTTAATTGCTAGCACTATTGCTGTGCAACAAGACCAAGCGTCTGTGGCGATGATTAGCAATAAGATGTTGTCTGACCCCAAGGGTGCAGCGGATTTGCTTAATGGGAAAACGTTAAAAACATCTGTATTGGATTATATGTCTTCTACAAGTATTGCTGAATGCCGTAAGGCTTTGATAGATTCTGCGCGTACTCAGTTGATAAATGAACAGGCAGCATATTTATATTCTGGTACAGGCACAGCATCACCGAACAACGAAGAAATGGCTCGGTCTATATTAGGCCCGAACGCGACACAAGAACAGATTAAATGGTTTATGGCAGACGTTGCTTCTGAAGGCAATAAGAAAGCTGAAGCCATGAAACAAGAAATGATTGGTGTTCAGAACCAGATGAAGACTGCGCTGACAAAACAGTTGGTAGATGCAAATAATCCGCAGGAACGCCAACAGGCTGTACAGAATGCTGTGTTAAACGGACAGATTACACCAGAAGAAGGTCAGGGCATACTGATGTCTTTAAGCAACGAAGCGTATTACAAAGGATTAGAATCTGACGTGCAGGGCATTGTTGAAGAGATTGCAAGAACTACTGGCGAGACAGACCTTGATAAGATAGTTA
>JAEIGA010007170.1_pt1 | contig 16960 bp, 3 predicted proteins | sample 9270691 | NCBI WGS metagenome assembly JAEIGA01 (sample SAMN17057246, study PRJNA624740) | gut metagenome | biome: biome; isolation source: fecal sample | host: Bos grunniens | place: China: Xizang | collected 2019
AATCTATGGTAATGATGGAATTGTAGCTGAGGCTAGTGGAATTTATTCACTTGTTTCAAGTACTCTTCCAGGAGCAGTTACTTGGGCAATTGTTGATGCTACAACAGGCGAAACTTCAACAGCAGCTACAACTTCTGGTGGTAGCGTAACAGGTGTTACTGTTACAGCTGGTGACGCAGCAGCAACTGTTAAACTTCAGGCTAAAGTTAGTGATGAAGTAGTAGCAGAGAAGACAATTACAATTTCAGTTGGTTAATTTTAAATAATATGCGGGGGGTGCGTGTTACACGCACTCCCGCTATTTTTCGTTAAAGAGAAAGGTTGTGATATATTATGTCAAGAGTATATACAAATAAGGTATTAATAAAAGATTTTAATAATACTTTAGCTTCTTTTTTAAGTCAAAGTTCAAAAATTGAAGCTGATAAAAAAGCTGATGAACTTATAGGCTTATTAACTAAATATAAATCAGATATAACTACTTTTAAACATTCTATAGAATTACAATTAAAGAAACTTGGAAAAATTGAAAAAGAAAATATTTCAACAGTTTTTTCTACTAAACAAACTGCGTTAAATGTTTCAAGAAATACTCAAAGAGCTTTAAAATTAATGGCGAATGGATATACTATAGTTCAAAATATGAGACAGCAAATTACTAATCAAAGTATAAAATATCATGGATTAATTACTTATAATAATAATTCTTCGATGAAGGTCGTTGAATTTGAAGAAAAAGATTTATTTAATAAACAATTAGTTTTTTTAAATTCTAGTGTAAATAAAATTGAATCATTAACGATAAGATTATCTTATGCTCAAACAATATGGGATAAACAGTTTGCTTTATTAAATGAAACAAATAAAAATACTTTTTCTGCAGATTGGACAAACAGGGAAAAAGGTCTTTATAGAAAACTTCAAAAGATTAGAATTCAAGAGCATATTAGTCCGCATAAAGTTACTAATGGACATATTTTTGAAATAGTTGATAGAATTGCTTTAATAAGACAAAGGGCTAACAGAATAGTAAAATGGTATACAGAAGAAGAATTAAAAAAAATGTTACTACAAAGAGATAATATAGAATCTATAAAAAGAGCAGATAATCTTGATATTCAGAACAAGGCTATGGGCGCTCAAATAACTACTATAGGTCAGGTCGAAAGATGGACTAATAATTTAATTGAATTATTTGAAAATTTTAAAATTGAAGGAGTTGAGTTTTTTAAAGAAAAATTAATCGAAACTTTTACTTCAAAAGAACAAATTGCTAATGATATACTGGGAGAAATGGAAGTGGTTTCAATTGATCAGGCTAGAAAGTATATACAAGAAGAGTTATTTAAGAATTTGACAAATTGAAAAATTTTTGATATAATATATTTATAAAAGTTAAGAAATAACTTTTATAGGCATAGGGCGGATGCCTTATAAGTTTAGTTTGTTGAACAACTTGGAGGACATAACTAAACTAAAATGGATGAGCTGATAGCTTAATTAATAAAACAAAAAAGGTTGTTCAATAAATAAACTAAAAAATACTCTTGCTATAATTCAATATAGCAAGAGTATTTTATAATAAAAGAAGGAGAAAAAAGGAATGAAATTTAGTGATTTAAAATTAAAAGCAAAAGATGCTATTAAAATTATTAATCCTATTAAAGGTGTTGAAATTAAAGTTAAACAATATTTGCCAATGGAAGAAAAAATAAGTCTTGTACAGATAGCTCTTCAACAATCAATTGAAGATGGAGTTTATAATGAAGGACTATTAACTGCATATTTTAATACCTATATTGTAATGTTTTATTCAGATTTAGAATTTAGTGATGAAGAAAAGCAAGATATTATATCAATTTTTGATATTTTAGACACAAATGGCATTATAACTGCGGTATGTGATGCTATTCCTGAGACGGAGTTTCATGATTTAACAGATTTGCTTAACTCACAGCATGATAACAATATTGTTTATAAACAGTCAGCAGCTTATTTAATTGGACAACTTATTAATGTGCTTCCGCAGCAAATGGAAAAAGTAGGTGAAATTATAAATGAATTTGATCCATCTAAGTATCAAGCAGTAGTAGATTTTGCAACTGCCGCAAATGGTGGAAGAAATATTAATACTAATCAGCCTGTTGAATAAGGACAATTTTAATTAAAACTTATGCTCTTATTACTATATGTAATAAGAGCATTTTTTTATTTTGCGCAAAATAAAAAATAAGTACGGTTTATTATATATAAGGAGGAAAAAGGAATGGCTAATGGTGGCAGAATAGATTATACTATTGGTTTTAATGTTGATAAATCTGGATTAGCTGATTTAAAATCTAGCTTAACTGCAGTAGGAAAACTTATGCCTTCTGATTTAGTTAATTTAAATATATATTCAGGTTCTGCAAAAGAACAAATGAATCAAGCTCGTTCTGATTTTATGAAAATGAAATTAACTTTATCTCAAGTTGAAGAGGCTTTTGATAATGCTTTTGATTCTACTACCGGTATTACAAATTTACAAAAGTTAAACCAGTCTTTAAATAATATAGGAGTAGAAAAATTAGCTCAACAATTTAATAAATTTGGAGTAGCTGGTCAAAAGGCTTTTTATCAAATAACTAAAGCATCTTTAACTACAACGATGCAATTAAAAGAGAATATCTCTTTATTAGATAAAATGGGACAAACCCTTATTAATACTGTAAAATGGAGCATTTCTTCAAGCGCAATTAATAAGTTTACAGGCGCAGTGCAACAAGCTTATGGTTATGTTCAACATTTAGACAGATCTTTAAATGATATTCGTATAGTAACTGGCAAATCAGCTGACGAAATGGATAAATTTGCAGTAAAAGCAAATAATGCAGCAAAAGCTTTAGGAGCGTCTACTACAGAATATACTGAAGCCGCTTTAATTTATCGTCAACAAGGTTTAGGAGATGAAGAAACTGAAGCTCGTACAGAAACCACTTTAAAAGCAGCTAATGTTACTGGACAAACTGGTCGTGAAGTTTCAGAGCAATTAACAGCTGTTTGGAATGGTTATAAAGTTACTGCTGAAGAAACAGAGTTGTATGTTGATAAATTAGCTGCGGTTGCCGCAAGTACAGCAGCCGACCTTGAGGAATTATCAACAGGTATGTCTAAAGTAGCATCTGCTGCAAATAATATGGGTGTAGATATTGATCAATTAAATGCACAATTAGCTACTATTGTATCTGTTACTCGTCAAGCGCCAGAAACTGCGGGTACTGCATTAAAGACTATTTATGCTCGTATGGAAGATTTAAAGATTAGTGGCGAAGATGAAGAGGGTGTAAAATTAGGTGAAGTATCTTCTACTCTTGAAGAAGTTGGTGTTCAAGTTATGGATACTTCAGGAGATTTAAGAGATCTTGGTGAAGTTATTGAAGAAGTGGCGAGTAAATGGGATACTTGGACTGGAGCGCAACAAAACGCAATAGCTCAAGCCCTTGCTGGAAAAAGACAATATAATAATTTACTTGCATTATTTGATAACTGGGATATGTATACTGAAGCTCTTGAAACATCTCGTGATGCAGCAGGCACACTTCAAGAGCAACAAGATATATATATGGAATCAACAGCAGCTCACATTCAAGAATTAAAAACACAATGGGAAGATTTTTATGACTCATTATTAGATAATGGAACAATTAATAATTTATTAAAAGGGCTAAGTCAAAGCGTTGGGTTATTAAGTAATTTTATAGATGGTGTTGGCGGAGGTAATAATGCATTATTAATGCTTGGTAGCACTGCTTTAAAAGTGTTCAGTAAGCAGTTTGGTGAAGGTATTAAAAATGTTATTTTACATTTTTCTCGAATTCGTAATAATGCTAAAGAATTACAAGCTCAATTAGATAACATTCAATTATTTAAAAATAGTTCCCAATATAAAAATAATGAAGCTGTTAAAGCATTAGTTGATGCTCAAGAACAAGTAAGTAAATATTATAATGTTTTAAATCAAGAACAAATTAATACTGCTAATGCTTTAGCTCAACAAGTAGGAGATGCAAAACTTCTTGAACAACAATGGAAAAAAGATGTAGATGCTTTAAATGAATATCAACAAGCTATGCAAAAAACATATGGTAGCGTGAAGTTTATTGATGATAATAAAAAAAGAAGTCAACAATCTACTGGAAAATATGATTTTGCTTCTGTAGACCCTGGTTCAAAATTAGATCAAGCAGCAATTCAAAATTTTCAAAAAAGTCAAAAAGAATTAGAAAATTATCGTAAGTCTATTGCTGGTCTTAATAAAGATTATGTTCTTTTGGCAAAAAGCTCAAAAAATATGTGGAAAAATACTCAAGATAGTAAAAATCAAGAAAAAGATATAAAAAAATTAAGAACCGCAATTAAAAATGTTCAAGATAGTGCAGACGAATGTTTAAAATCTTTTACAAAATTAAAAGACACAGGATTATTAAAAAATGTTGATACAAATAATTTAAATAAAATTGAATTAGCTTTAAATAAAATTTCTACTGCAAAAGGTCCAGAAGAATATACTAAAGCTATGGATGAATTAAATCTTGTTGCGAAAAAAGTTGGTATATCTGTTGAGGATTTACTTAATAGTTATCAAAGATTGCATGAACAAGGAAATAAAGTTAATTTTAATGCTCCTTTTGAAAAATTACAAGCCTTTTTAAAAGAAGCTCAAATTCATCAATTTGCAGATGGATTAATGCGAACGATTGGTGCAGCTGGACAATTAGCTTCAGGTATTAATGCTTTAAAAAATGCTTTTGATGTTTTAGGAGATAGTGAATTAAGCGCAAGTGAAAAAATAACACAATTTATATCCAGTATGGCTATGGGTATAACAATGATGGGATCTAGTATAAGCTCTTTAGTAGATGGAGCTAGTACTATGTCAAAAGCAATTATGACTGTTATTGCTAAAAAGATTGGTTTAATGACTGTTGATAATGAATTAGTTGCTGCAGAAACTGCTCAAAAAATAGCTACAGATTTAGGTACCTCATCTATTTGGGCTCAAGTCGCTGCTTGGATTGGTCTTGATGCGGCTATGGGTCCAGTATTGGCTATTATGGCGGCAGTGCTTGCAGTAGTAGCAGCTGTTGGAGTTGCTATTGGTGCTTATGTTAAACATCATTTAGATGCTATTGAAGCTATAAAAAAGACAAATGAAGCAACTAAAGAGAGATGTGATTTAATTCAAGAAGAAACCAAGAAAAATCAAGAATTAGGTCAATCTTTAAAAGAACTTATTAACCAGTATAAAGAAGGAGCAATTTCTGCTGAAGAGTTTTATTCAAAACGCAGTCAAATATTAAGTGGATTAGATGCTGAAGCTAGAGCAGCAGTTAATACAGCTAAATCTTGGGAAGAAGCTACTCAAGCTATAGATAAATATTTAGCAGAACAAGCAAAAATTAGTAAAGAGAGTCATAAAGAAGAGGCAGAAGCATCATTTGAAAATGCTTTAATTGAAGGGTCTGCTAGTGGATTAGGCGGCTATAATGACAAAACTCATGAGTTTGATAGTCGAAGAAATATAGAAACAAAAGAGTATGATTTATTAAAAGAGCAATTAGAATTACAAGGATATAATATTGATGATATTTTAATTGCAATTAGAGATAAAGATACAGGAGATGTTATTGGTTATCAACTTCAAGTAGGTCTTGAAGATCAAGACACTTTCTTATCTTTTATTCAAGTAGTACAAGATTTACAAACAAATGGTATTCTTGGAAAAGATGAAGCTTGGATTAAAGATGTTGATGAATTTACAGATACAGAAGATTATAAAAATCTTCAGAATGAAAGAGCTGCAGCAAAAGAAGAAGCTGCCCAAGAGGCAGGATTAAAATCTGGAATAGATGTGGCTAAGACATTAGAAGAAGGGCAATTAGCTTATGAAAATTTTACAAATACATTAATAGAACAAGAAGGTTTTACTTTACAAGAAGCTAATGATGCTTGGGTTAAATATCTATCTGGTCTTAATACTGAAGTTGCTTTACAAATGTCTCAAGCTCAAACAGATATAGATACTATGACTGCAAACCTTCAAAAGAAATATCATGGAGATTTAGCTAATTCTAAACAAATGAAGAAAGCACAAGATATATATGCTCAATTACAAGAGATGGGATTAGCTGAAGGGGTTCATTTATTAGAAAAAGATGAATGGGAAAAAATATTACTTGGTAATTATGATATAAATTATATTGCAAATTTACTTAAACAGAAATTAGAACAAAGTTTTCAACAATCTTTTAATCAGTTTAAAGCAGAAGCTGGACAATATGAAAATAATATACAAACAGTTATTGAACAAGCTATTTCTGGAGATGTTGAAACTGGAGAAGGTAGTGTTTATGCAGAGTTAAAAGAACATATACAAGATTTGATTGAGTATTACCCAGAATTAACTGAAGAAGCAAATACCTTTAATAATGAAGGTTTAATTGGTACTCAATTATGGATTGATTCTGTTTATGATTTACAACATGCTTTTAGATCATTAGAACTTAGCTCTATGGTAGACGATTATAGTTCAAAATTACAACAAATCCATAATCAAGTGCAATATGAAGCTAATCATATGGGTGAACAAGAAACCGTTTATGACGACAAAGGTTTTGCAACAACTCAAACGATAGAAGTAGAAGCTGATACTGAAAAATTTACTGAAGCAGTAGAAGAAATTATGGCAGCAGATTATACTATTAATATTGAAGTTCAAGCTGATATAGAAGATGACTTTAATAATTTAGTTGGTAGTATGGAAAATATGGATAGTATGGCTTCTAAGATAGGCGAAGATTTTATTGTTGCGGCAGAAGATATCACTGAAGTAGCTGCAGCTTATCCTGGAATACTTGAAGGTTATACTGATCTAGGTAATGGAACAATTCAATTAAATCAAGAAATTGCTCAATCTGCGATGGATGCAGCAAATCAAGCAGAAATCGCTTCAACTGAAGAATTAGTTACAGAAATTGAAAATACAAATAAAAAATTAAAATTAAAAAAGAATCATTATAAGACTATCATTGACATTGCTACAAATGCAGATGATGCAATGATTAAATCTGGTGAATTTGCAGAACAAGTAGACAACGAATTAAAGGAAATAGAAAAAGTTAATAGTGAACTTGTTGCTCAAACTGAAGTAGATAATGCAAAGAGTGTTGCAGAAGATAGTAATATTAATGCTCAAGCAGTATCTGAAAACTGGAATGAAGGATACTCAAATATGGCAGACGCTTCAATTCAAGCTGCTCAAATAGCGATTGAAAATGCTAAAGCGGTTGCTGAAGCAAATAGGCAAGCTGCAAATGGAGAAGAGGTTACAGCAACGCCTAGCGCATCAACTTTTCAAAAGAGTGGGTGGACTGGAAATAGTGGAAAACAAACTAGTATAGACACTTCTAAAGAATTACAACAAAGAGACGATGAAAGTAATGAAGAGTATAAAAAGCGCATTATTGAGAGTGCTAAACAGGCTATGAGTCAAATTGATAAAGAAATTGATGCTAATGCAGCAATGGCTGCAGAAGCTGCAGCTCGTTTAGGCAAATCGGTTGATAAAAATGTTAATGTAGGTAAAAAGAAAGATAGCGCATCAAATAGTTCTGACAGTAAAAAAGAAGCTCAACATGAAGAATATATTATGCGCGAACGTGATATATATCGTGAAATTAATGAAGAACTTGAACAAATTGAGTCTACTCTTGGTCGTATTCAAAAACAGAATAGTTATAAATGGGGCAAAGATTTACAGAAAGGTTTACAACAAGAAAATAAACTTCTTGATAAACAGCTTGATAAATTAAAACAAAAAGCTAAATTACAGAAAGCGGACCTCGGTCAGCGTAGAGCTACCCTTGAGAAAGAAGGCATTAAGTTTAGTAAAGATGGTAGCACTATGAAAAATGCTGAAGATAAAATCGACAAACTTTATAAAGAATATAATAGCATGGTTGATAAATATAACAGCATGAGCGCAGACCAGCAAGAAAATTATAAGAAGTCATTAGACGCAAAGAAAAAAGATATTGATAGAATAGAAAAATCATTAAGTGATTATGAAAGTCTGTTTTCTGATTATCAATCTACTCTTGATGAAATATTAGATAAACATTATGAACAAATTGAAAATAATGTTGAAAAATTTAATAATATGGTTGATGTTCATCTTGAATTAGATGAAGCAAGAAAAGAATGGGATGATTTCTGGTATGAAGTCATTGAAGATGTTGATGATACTGATTTTGGTGGTATGCTTGCAAAGAGTATGTCTAAACTAAAGACATTAATTGGAGTAGGCGGCGATGCACAAAATAGCCAGATTGCTGTATTAACAGAACATCTTAATAAAACTGTTGATGAAGTTCAAGCGCAGATTGATAGCCGTAAGAGAGGTGGCGAAGATAGCTTATTCCAAGATGCAACTAAGTTATCTAAAGAAAATCTTGAAAAATATCGTGATTCTCTTATGGAAGCGGTGCGCGAAGCAAAAGAAGAACTTGATAATATGTCTGATAATTACTTAAAGACATTAGCAAGCGCGCAAGAATTAATTGATAAACAAATAGACGGTCTTGAAAGTATTAATGATCATCTTGAACATAATGTAGAATTAATTAAGTTAGTTAGTGGTGAAGAAGCATATGAGCCTATAATTCAACAATATGAAAAAATTTATCAAAATAATTTAAAGATGCTTGATACTCAAAAGAAGAGTAAAGACACATGGGCAGCAAATGTTGATAAATATACTGAATTATTAAAAACTACAGAAAAAGGTACTTTACTGTATAAAACTTATGAAAAGTCATTAGAAGAGTCAACCGAAAATTATAAAAAAGCTGTTAGTGATTTAGATAAAACTCTTGAAGACACATTAAAAGATTTACAAGCTAAAAATGATGCTCAAATAGCATCAATTAGAAGCACTTTTGATAAAAATCTTTCTAATCAAATGGGGTTGGAAAGTATGGAGCATGAATGGAATTTAATAAATGAAGATGCTGATAGGTACTTAGATAGTGTTGAAAAGTCTATTGAATTACAACTTTATGCTAATGATTTGAATGATGCTGCGGAAGCAACTGGCCTAACCGCCGCAAACCAACAAAGATTAAATCAATTTAGAGATGATGAGCTTAAAAAATTAAGAGAAAAAGAAAGGCTTACTCAATATGATATTGATGAATCCCGCGCTCGTCTTGAAATATTAAAACAAGAGATGGCTCTTGAGGACCAGCGTAATAATAAGTCAAATATGAGATTAAGGCGTGATTCACAAGGTAACTATAATTATCAATATGTTGGCGATGCTGAGGCAGAAGAAGAAGCTGAGGAAGGTCTTTTAACAGCTAAAAAGGCTTGGTATGAGTTAGTTAAAAAGAGAAATATTGAAACAACTAAAGAAATTATAGAGATTCGCAAACAAATAGTTGATGAATGGAATCAATATCAAAAAACTGGAGATGAGCAATATCTTAAAAATTATGAAATGCTTGTAAAACAGCATAATGATCTCATGGTAGAAGCTAAAAAAGCTGCTACTGATATGACCGATGGAGTTGCTCTTTACTTTTCAGATGTTATGACTAATGATATACTTCCTCAAAATAAAGCTGCTGCTCGTGAAATGATTTTGATGTGGGATGATAAAAGTAAAGACAGTTTTCTTGGTGCTACAGAACAAGCTATTACTGATTTAAAAACTGTACAAGAACAATTTAAACAGGATACAACTGATGCCTTAAAAGCTGCTGGTGTTAGTTATAAAGAAGACTTAATTGAAAAAGGAATTGATCCTACTCTTGATAAACTTGAAGATATGATTATGACTAATGAAGAACTTGATGAAGCTTTAAAAGAAGTTAATGATAGTTTAGGTGAGCAGGCTACTGCTTTAGGAGAAGCGGAAGATGCTTATAATAATTTAAAAGATGCTGCGGTTGAGGCTTTAGAAGAAGCTAATCGAGCTCTTGAAGAATTATCACAAACTGCAATAGAAACTAAAAATAATGTTATAGCTGCGGTACAAGCTACATCTGCGGCAGCAGCAGCGCAACAGCAATTACAAAATGCCGCTAATAATATTAATCCTGGTAGTGGAGGAGGACCGACTGGGGGACCTTCATCTTCAGGAAAAACTAAGGCAAAAGTTGTGCAAAATACTTATGGACAATATGAATTACAAGTAAATGGAAAAAGTACAGGAGAGTTTTATGGAGGCACTGGTACGGGTAAAAGTGCTAGTGATGCACGCACCTATTTTAGAAAAAAATATCCTAATTATGAAGTTTTAAAATCTGGTGGATATACTGGTGATTGGAATGGACCTGGTCTTGATGGAATCGGTGGTCGTATGGCAGTTCTCCATCAAAAAGAACTTGTTCTTAATGAATCTGATACAAGTAATTTATTAAAAGCTGTATCTATACTTAGAAATTTGGCTAATGTTACAAGTGATTTTAGTGGATTGGCAGATAACTTAATTAGTTCAAGTATGATGTGGCGCCAGCAGATGCTCAATCAGTCCATAACCGGTGGAACCGCAATCCCGCAGTCCTTCTCAACTACATCTACAAATGATTATAAAAACTTTGTAGTTAATGCAGACTTTAGTGGAGTTAGAAGTGCTGATGAGATTTATCAAGCATTGTTAGAACTTGAAAATTATGGTGTTCAACAAGCTTATTCATCTGCTCCTATTGCAAATAGAAGTTATTAAAAATTTTTGGGAAAGCAATAAAATGCTTTCCCAAATTTTTTATGGTCAAAATAAATTAAAGATAATTAAATAGAATTGAAATAATTTATATTAATGAGATAAAAGGAGGTTTGCTAAAATGGCTATTATTAATGATGATGATAAAAAATTATCATCTAAACAGATTAAAGATATTCTTATTAACACAGTTAGCAGAAGTGCAGAAAAATCTGTAAATAATGCAGACTATAATAAGACTATTTTAGCGACTATTCAATACTGCACAGATGCAAGTATTGGTCAATATAAAATTAAATACCAAAATGGCTATTTTACAGCCTATGCGCAAGGTGGCGCAACTTATGCAAATCAAGCTAATGTGTATGTTTTAGTGTCAGGTAATGACATGAATAATCGTATGTATATTCTAGGTACGGTAACCAATGATAATACACAACGAATTTCTGTAGACAGTGTTGATCCAAGAATACAATATAGTCGATTAAGTAAACATTTTATTACAGAAATTAGACAAAGTTTAGATATGTGTACTTATGAATGTAATGTTTTAGATCCTCAACAACAGACATATTCATATAGAAGAACATTATATAAACATGACAATGCTCCGGAAGATAATGCTTTAGTATTAGCTTCAGATGAATCAATGCAATCAGATTTTTCTTCTGGCGGAGGGTATCTTTGGTTGCAAGCTGATTTTAGAACAGCTTTAGATGATGAGCAGAAAAAAAGTCTTGGCGCAGACTATGGAATAATTATAAATGTAAAATATAAAGATATAGAAACTAATAATGGAATTAAATCTTATGTATTAAGCACTTTTGATATGCAAGGTTCTCCTTTTAATTTAACAAGTTATACACAGCAATATAATGTATGGGAGATTGATGGCAAAAATTTTGAATATATTGATTCTATTGAAGAATATATGAAAGGATTTGATCTTTCTCGCTACGCAGAGGACCCGCCGCAAGAATACCCAAACGATATTTTTATTCAAAATATACAATTTTATAATGCTCAAAAGAACTATGATATAAATAGTTCTACTTATAATGTTACTATAAATTGTGAAGAAAGTCAAGGTAGAGCATTTGAAAATGGACTGACAAAATTAACTTTTAATGCAATATTTAGTAAACTTAACTCTATTGTAAAAGATGATAATGGTCAGAATTTACAATATATTTGGGGTAAACAAGATGGCTCAGTTAATGCAGTATCTCATCCAAAATACCATGCAGCATTAGGAAATGGGTGGTATTGTTTAAATAATTTTAATATTAAATCTTCTAAAGATAATCTCGGAGTGGAACAAGCTACAGATCCAATGAGATATACTTTTACAGCTTCAGATGTTCCTGGCGTATCAGACACTGTTGAATGGGTAACAATGGGAGCTAGCACACTTGTTTTACCTAAAGATATGTGTAAAGGTAAAATCACTAAACTTAAATGTGTTATTTTATATGAAGGTGCTCAATATGAAAGTCAGGTTTTAGATGTTATTAATCCTTCTGGTAGATATTTAATATTTCAAACAGATAGAAAAACTTTTAGAAACCATAGCGGCTATGCAACCCTTACCGCAGGATTATTTCAAGATATTAATGCAAACAATCCTATTAATGTCACTTTAAATGAAAATGAAAATCCAAGTGATAAAAAAATAATTCGATATGTTTGGGAAGAGATTAATGCAACTGGTTCTCATTCAATACCAACGTCAGATCCAAATAATATATTATATAATTCGTTTTCATGGGAAGAATCACAAGAATGGTCGGATAATACTAAGACTTCTTTTGTAACACCAGACCCACTGATTCAATATCAAAATGATCCATCGCTTATTGATGACAGTGATAATGAAGGGGAATTAAACAGGTTGTTATGTAGGCAAAGATATGATTTTTATAACGGTATTCCTACTTCATCAGAAGATCAACAACAAATAGCTTTAAAGACTGAAGCTAATGTTCGTTTAAAAAGAATTATTGATGTAGCTAACTTAATTATTTTAAGAGAATATGTTTTTAATATTGAAAATACTCATAATCATTACATACTTGGATTTACTCCAGTAGAAGCAGAATATAATAGTAGTGAACATAACTACTTACATGTAGATATGACGGTTAATAATGATAATGGTTATTTTTATGGTAGTGAAGAGTATGATGACAATAACCCTTCAGGTTCTGAGCATAATCAAAGATTTAATACTTTATATCGCTTTAATGGCTCAACAGTGCAATATAATACCACTATTAGAATTACTGCATTAGAGGTAACAAAAAATGGTTTAGGTAGTAAAGATTTAATTGAAACCATAGATACTAAAGATATTGTCTTGTTAGATGAGGCGGGTTCTAGTTTAAAATATGATTTACAAATTACTAATGGAACTCAAACTTATTTATATGATGAAGCTGGGTTATCACCTCTTTCAGTAAAAAATGGTAAAATGCCTATTAGAATTTTACCATTAAGTTTTAAAATATATGATAGAGACCAAACAGAACCTGTTTTTGATAGTACTTCCGCAGACCCGGAAGATATAACTAAGATGAAACCTGTTTGGAGTTTTTATAAACAAGGTGAAAGTTTAATTACTACTGAATATGGATTCAAAAGTCCTAATTATTCAATAGACCAAGATAATACTTTAAGAGTGAATTTAGCTAATGAGCCTTATTTTTATTATTCATTAGCTGATACTTTTGATTATAATAAAAGAGAAAACAGTAATATACAATTACAGCTATTGTATGGAGATACTATTTTAACTGCATCCACTAATTTTACCTTTGGTAAAGAAGGCGATTTAGGAACTAATGGTACTGATACTTATGCTCAAATAGATGATATAGTTTATGAACAATATAAATCATCTATATTAAGCGCAAAAGAATTAAGCACTTTTGAAACAGCAATAGATGATGCTGAAGAAGGGCAGAAAACCATTACAGAAATTTATACTCCTAATCAGAGACATTTAGCTAATACTTATTTATTTGGTTTAGAGTGCGCAAACCTTGAAAATGGTTCATTTGAGGAACAATTTAATGTTAAAAATTCAGATTATGTTAGTTTATGGTTTGCGGGCGGCGCTACTGAAGGAGATGGAGTCTTAAAAACAGAACAAATAACATTAAATGGCTATTGGTATGAAAACGGAAATCCTCATATTCCTGAAAATGGAAAAAGTGAGTGGACTGTTGGAAGAAATCAAGTTACCGGATATGACGGAAAAGAAATTTATCATACGCCTTCTTTTGATTTATTAAATACAGGTCAAGACTCTACAAAATCAGTTAAAGTAGCTTATTGGCATAGTTTACCTCCATATAGTTATAAACCAACATTATCAGATACCTATATTCCTGAACCAGGTGGTTCAGAATCAACTCATATTGCTAATAATGTTGTAAAGTTTAAAACTAGTTTTGAAACAAATCAAGAAAACCCTATTACAAAACAGAAGGTAGAACGAACTATTTATGGGTATTATAACATTCCTTATTTTTATTTTGCTAAATATGTAAAAACAAATAATATATGGGAAAATAAAACAAAATCAACAAACATTGATCCAGCGAAACATATTGTAATTACTGGCGGATTTGACCAAGTTATATATGATGCAAATGGGTATAATCCACAATATAATAAACAAACTGATTTTACAGTACATTTATTTGATGAAAATAATAAAGATATAACACAAAATTTATTAAGACTTATTAGGCATAATGTAGATGGAGCAACTATTGAATGGAGTTGTTCAGATGGCTTTAAACAATCAGCTCCCGCAACTGCAATTAAAGATTTTTCTGAGTTTGATATTGATGAACCATTATATGGTCAATATTGTAGATATGATGGAAAAGTTTATAAATGTATTAAACAACATATAAAAACTCAAAAAGTTACTACAGCAGATGGAACTTATACTTATAATGCTGACGGAACGAGTGAACCAGAATTTATTGATATGTATTGGCAAGAAGTATCTGGTTTAAATCAAACAATACAGTCAGTAAAGCTTGAACCAGCTTCAGTTTTTATGAATTTATCTCACACTAGTTTATTTAATTCATGGATATCCGTTTATGTTAGGTATCCTAAAGATGCAAATACAGTATATGAAGGTGAAGCTTTAATTCCAATTAATATGTTCTGTAATGTATATGGTTCAGAAGTAATTAATGATTGGGATGGTCAATCTGCTAAAATAGATGAAGAAGGCGGATATATGCTTGCTAATTCTGTTGGCGCAGGTATCAAATTACCTAATAATAGTTTTGCTGGAATTTATATTGGACAAAACTTTTATCCAGATAATTCTGGTAAACATAATGAGATTGGCGTATTTGGATATAGCACTGTTGCTGAATCTGGCGAAGAACCAGATCCGGAAAATCTCATGCCCGCCAGAACTATATTTATGGATGCATATACTGGAAGAACTATTCTTGGTAGAGATAGAGCTACTCAAATAGTTTTAAATACAGATGTACCTAAAAATGAAACAGACCAAAGTTGGTCAAGAATTGCTGGATGGTATTTAAGTAGAGATTTCTTCTATAAGCCTGTTGGAGAAGAAGATGATCCATTAACTTTTTCACAACTGTCTCAAGGTAGAGAGATAGCTCCTCCAACTGATTCAAGCAAAGGTTCTGCAGGTATGTTTGTACCTCATTCAGGTCATGTTAAGCCTACCGATGTATTCTTATGGGCTTCATCACCGCAAAAAGAAGTTGATGATGAAGAAATTATGCAAGGATATAATAAATATAAAGAAATTATTGAAACTGAATGGGGTGGAGATAAAACAGATTTTAATATTTATTTTGATGCAAATGGTGATCCTCATGGACTAGACGAATTTTTTGTTGATTATGGCTTAAAAACTGCAAATCTAGAAAGTATTTGTATGAATTTTGCTCCTAAGATGAATAAAAAAATGAAAATTCATCCAATGTATCAATACTGGTTAGTGCACGCTTTAGACTCAGAAGTAGTTAATTATATAGTTGGTAAAATCCCAATTAATTATAGTACATATGCCGCGATATTAACTGAAGGTCATCCAGATGCTATACATATTTTTGTTAAATTAATACAAGATATTATACAAGCTATGAGTGAGGGTGGGATAGTTTATGATGATCCTGAAGCTGAATTTTATTCAAGACTTGTTCCAGATTGTGCAGATATTTATACTATTGAGAGTGATGAATATAGTCATTTTACAACTATATATAATTTATTTATGTCTTATTATAGAAGATATGTTGCGGTTCGTGATCAAAAAATGTCAGGTCATCCAACCACATGGAGAGACTATAATTCAACAAAATCTAATTTTTATGTAACTTATGGTGGAAAACTTCATGCTACAATGGCTGATATAGAAGGTACAATTACTGCTTCATCTGGTAAATTTGGTAGTGGGACTAATGCTATTCATATTTCATATGAAACAGAAGATAAAAAATATCTTCTATATAATAAAAACTTTTGGGTAAGAGATATAGATAAAGACTCAGATGCAGACCCAGCAGTTTATGTTAAAGGTAGAATAGCTGCTCGTGGAGGTCAATTTGGTAATGTTGCTGCAGCAGATGGGTATAATAAACAAGCAGTATTTATTTGGTATAGTTGGTATCCTTGGGTTTTACCAAGAGATGATCAAGAGTGGAGTGATGAAACTCTTTATCTTGATGAATCAAAAGGTAGAAACACTAAATACATTTTTTACCATCCTAATTTTTATTTAAAGAAAAGTGGTCAAGCATTTTTTAATGGCACTATTTATTCTGAAAAGGGTAGGCTTGGTAACTGGGTATTAAATAAAAACCATATTCAATCAACAGATGGAACTATTGTATTAAGTCCAACTGGTGGTTTAACTGTTGGTAAGTTTCATGCTAGCAAAAGTGGCGCTATTGGCGGAGACGGTTGGTCTATTAGTGCAGATGGAATTGCAAATTTTAATAATCCAAATAATACTTTTAAAGGACAGAGTTTAGATCTTGGAGGAATGATACTTACCGGTGGAGAAGGCGGTCTATTTGAATTAAGTGAAGGACAATCTTTAGTTTTAGGCTCTCATAGAATACTTGTTACTTCAGAAGGTTTTAGCTTTGATGGAAAACCTACTTTTTCAGATAAAGTTTATGCTAGAAA
>JAEIGA010007171.1_pt1 | contig 16953 bp, 12 predicted proteins | sample 9270691 | NCBI WGS metagenome assembly JAEIGA01 (sample SAMN17057246, study PRJNA624740) | gut metagenome | biome: biome; isolation source: fecal sample | host: Bos grunniens | place: China: Xizang | collected 2019
GCCAAACTTAATGCAATTGTAAAATTTGCCGCCCCAGAAGAGTTATGAGTAATAGTAAAACTACCACTACCAATTTGGCCAACGCGACCTTCTCTGTCTGTATCATAAGATAAAACAGTAACTCGAGAGACATTCGCAGTACCGCTACTACAACTAACATCAAAATAACATTGTGAAGTAACATACCATCCGGAATTACCTCCCTTAAGACTGCAAGTCCAATTAACTGTTGTTACGGTGCCACTTTGAGTACAAGTCCATTCTAAAATACCATAACGCCCATCATATTTGGAAGTAGAAACTGAGCCAGATGTTGCCATAGTTCATACCTCCCTTAATCAATTAACAAAAAGAAAACTTGTCCTTCAGTACCAGAAGATGGTAAAGACGTACCATAAGAAGCACTAGTTCCGCTTTTAATAAAAATTTTTCCATTCATAGTTGTAGTTCCACTAACTGTTAAGTTATTTGAAAAAGTTTTATTTCCGGATAGTGTCTAAGCTGCATTTGTCATAAGACCTGCGGCAGATGATGTTGCAGCTCCTAGGCTAGTTGTTAAAGTATTTCCTGCGACAGTAGTGGATAATGTAATAGTGGTACCAGTAGTTGAATTGCTAAAATCAGAAAATAATTGTGTATTGACACAACTAACAGGAATACCATTTTTAAAATATACTGGCAAGCTCTATGATCCAGTATCAGTATTTAATTTAGAAGCTGAAGATGCGTTTCCATTCAAAGCTCCATTAAACTCTGTTGCAGTAACAGCATTTGTTACGGTAATACCATCTACAAATAAATTTTTCCATCTTGTACCAGTTGTGCCCAAACTATCTGTTGAAGTAGCTTCAGGAACAATACTGCCATTGACAGTGATGCCATTTGCGGCAATCTCAATACCATTAGAAAAAATTTTTTTTCCTGAGATAGTCTGTTCTGTAGTTGTTAAATTAATTAATACATTTTCATTATTGGTACCAATATAAAGTCCATTATTTGAAGTATTAAAGCCTAATTCACCATCAGAAAGTGTGGCTCCCACTGTATTATTACGCTTAATTTTTATAATTGGATTTGTTGAATTTACAGGAGAAGGCCAATTGCCGCAATCTACTAGGTGTGGAATAATATTTACACTATTTCCTTCAGAATCATAATACCAAATTTTACCATAACTACCATTCGTTGTAAAACGGATTTCTCCTGGTTGCAATATCTTATTAGCAGAGGCGGACTCGAGACCTCTAGTAAAATTTAAAGCCATTTAATAAACCTCCTTTATCTCAATTAGTCTATAGTATATAAAAAAATAAACATTGAGATTATTGTATTTAGGCCATATAAAACAGAAAAAACCCGCCTATTAAAATTAATAGGCGGGTTAAAAAATTATTCAATAATCGTCCAATAAGTTCCCTCTCTATTAATATTTTGAATCATAGAAAGCAAACTATCATATCCTTCTGCACTAATATCAAAATCTTCACTCAATTGAGATACTTGCATACCATGCAATACCTGACTAGTTGTAATTAATGTACTTAAATTATAAATTAATTCATAATCAGAATTATTGTCTCTGATTTTATAAAAACGAATAGAGTATTGAATTGGTCCCTTGAGTTGAGTGGCTGCGCCGTCAATACACCAAGGAAAAATCATTTTTTGCTCATCTCGTTTTGTCATTACATCAAAGAAAGGCACAGGATAAACATGAGCCTTCTGGTCTGGAGTTATATATTGAATTACACAAATAGTATTTGATAAATCCATATAATCATGATATCTATCTATTTGGAAATAAATAGTCTCAGATTTATGGTCTTTTGCAACGCTCAAAAATTCTGGCGTTTCAATTTCCCTAGTTAATAAATCAATATTATAAACTCTTTTTACGCTTGGAAAAAGAACTAAGGAGGGAGGATTTTGATTTTGAATCATATATAATTGAGAAAGATAATCTTGTTCAGGAATTGAAGACATATTTAATCCTCCTCTTTATATTTTATTAAACAACGTAGAATGCCAAAGCTTCGTCTCTAGAACACTCAGTGGAAACTCCATTTAAAGTATTCTTAACAATACAATAGAAAGTATATCCATCGTTACCAGGACTGTTTACTGTTAGAGTAGGTTGGCCTAGCTCGCCAGTAATTAAACCACTAGCAATATCATCGTTATTTAAATAGCGGAATGCTCCATCGTCTTTCTGTACGCCCCATAGATATTCAATTCTCTCAGAGAACAACTCAGCAGAATAATTTTCAAATCCTTCTGGGATTACAGAACCAAGAATAACTTCCAATGTAGCTGTATCAGTAGTATAATAAGGAAGCTCTTTATTATTAGCCTCCATTAAAGCTAAAGCCTCAGCGTTATAAGACATTGTAGGAATCTTTGGTTTTGCAGTTACTTTACATTTTGCACTTGTTGCAGATTTAGTTTCACGATTCAATTTAGAATCAATGTCAACATTATACCAACCAGGAGTTGCAATAGTCAATACGTTAGATGCAGTCACTTCGGTATTATTAACAGTACTATCGTTAACAATATGCTTATTCCAAGAGAAAGTACGTTTAGCAGCAATGCTATCATCAGCTACGACATTAACAGTCAAGTCCATTGCTTTAATATTACCATCAGCAGTCTCTTCAAAGATTGCGCGAGCTGGTAAATTACCATTGTGAGCAAAAGTTACTGGATCTGGACTTACCAATTCACATTCACGACTACCAACAGCAGTAGAAGTATTAGGATTGATAGTGTTTGTAGCTTTGACCTTATACTGACCAGTTACATGGACATTGGCATCGGCAGGCACAGTATAAGTAGTATACTTTTCATACAGCTCAGAAACTTCAGAACCATCATAGGCAACATATTTACCATCTTTTAGCATAAAATATTTTTCACCAATAGCAAAGCCATTGGAAATATCAACTACTTCATAAACTTCATTATCTACGCTACCGCCATATTTTTTAAATCCAGGAATTGGATTTCCATCCTCGTCTACAGTATCATTGAATGGATACCAGGTTTGAGAATTAAATAATCCATCTTCACTGTCTTCTGCGGGTTTATACCACCACTCGTATTCGACAACGCCGGTGTCAGTAGTAATTGCTTGAGCCTTCAAAGTTAAAGTCTCAACTGGATTACCATCTTTATCATAAGTAGGCTTGCCAGTAACCTCATCAAGGACTGCGGCAAGAGATTCATACTTATTCAGATTCAAGCCTGGCTCATCAAAACGAGGATTCAAAGGTACAGCAACACCTTCACCAGTTAACTGGCTATTAATAATTGCGCGCTTGAAATAACCATCGTTGATGGGAGCGTTAACTTGAGCGCCATCATTTAATTCTGGCTGTAAAGCAGCGTTGATGTAAAGAGTAGAGGTTAAAGTATTTAAGCTATAAACTACAGCATCTTTCTCAATACCGTTATCATCCTTAACACGACCAACATTCCAGAAACGGACAGAGAATTTTACATTACCTGGCTGAGAAGTAATTTCATTATCTAAAGGCCAACCGAAACGAATCTTTCCAGGGATGCTCAAATCTTTCATTTCAATCTGAGTAGCTCCTTCAGTTACGCCATCAGGTAAAGTCCATTGAACATAAATAAATGCTCTATCTAAGTCCTTATAATCAAAATATCTATCGATTGTAAACAAAATAACCTCGGAGTTTTGGTCATTCTGTACGATAGTAATTTTAGGATTAGAAATTGTTCTTGTGTTTGCATTAATTGCAAAAGGAACCTCATCTAGAGGTAACATAATATAAGTTACATCTAAAGCGAATAAATGCTCCAAGTGAGCGAAGTATTCATCGATACTGTGAAAGGCCTTATCTGCGTGCTGAACTTTTAATAAACTAGCATCATATTCCTCTAAAGCCTGATAAGCTTTAGCAAATAGATTTTTGTACTTGTCAGCAACACTTACATTATCAACATTTTGATTAACTGTAACAATCACTTTAAATTCATCCTTTCTTTTAAATTTTTGGGAGGAGAGATTTTACTCTCTCCTCCCTTATAATAATTATTCTTGCTCAGAAATTTCAGAATGGTCATCGATTTCAGACCAATCCTTCAATTCTTCTTCAAAAATAGTAATTGTTTTAACCGTAACGTCTCCGTTGGTTAAAAGCTTTCCTTCGCCAGCAACTAAATTAAAAAGTTTTACTGGCTCTACATTTTCTAAAAGAATTGGTGAAACAATGACTCCATTTCGGCCAAAATAACGATATAATTTTGTCTTTTTCATTTGCCATTTCCTCCAATCTTATTAACCTGTGATATCTAAGTAGTGGGTTGTAATAGTGTTAGCTTTAGTTCCCTCAGTATCATGCCACAATCTATTCTCTAAGTAAGTAATCTTTTCAGCATCACTATTACCCATTGCGTCAAATAGACTATGAGTATAAATTTCTGTTACTCCCTTATATCCATCTTGGAACATACGGTCAGTATCAGGAATTGTAACTGGAGCCTCAAAGCGCAATACAGTAATATCATCTGCTCCAGAACTTCTAAAGATAGTAGTTCCCATCTTAGTTAGTCTACTGTTGCCACCACCGAATTGAGAAATGCGGATGTTTGGACAATAAGCAAAAGTATAAGAGTCAAGAGTGGTCAAGAAATCAGGAATTGTTTCAATGGTAATGTTATCGCCGCCACAGTAGAATGCATAGCTACCTAAATACTCAAGGTATTTTGGTAATTTATTAATTTTTACTGTCATGCGGTCACTAGTTAAGCCCTTACCTGCAAAGCAACGAGTACCCATATAGATAATATTATCATTTAAGTTAATATCTTCTAATAAAGTACATTCACTAAATGCCTTTTCACCAATGTACATAATGCTATCTGGCAATACAATCTTCTTCAATTGTGGATTCATATTTTCCATAAAGAAAGCATTATTTAAAATAGCTTTATATTCTGCTTCTTGAATAGAATAAACTTCAGTAACATTACGCGCGGTAGAGAAATCACCGATAAAATCAATTTTTGCATTGTTTTCATCAAGTGCGGGTAGAGTAATCTTACCACCCATTAAGCTACCGTACTCAGGACGTAATTTCAATTGTTTACCTCTTAAAGAATGTTCTCCAAAAGTAACATCAACGTCATCAACTTCAAAGAATCGAATATTCATTGGAGTTTCTTTAACGTTTTCAGTTTGATAATATGCCCACATTTCCATATCATCAACAATGTTAGTAGTAGATAGATCATAGATGGATAGTTTTGCAGGATTGTTGAAACTAGCTTGAGTCTGCCATCCCTTTAAGACATATCTCATATCATCATCATCTAAGTCAAAAGCATCTCTGTAACGATAGTGAACTTCAGCATCATGCTCAAAATATTCGCCAAGATTTGTATTATATTCTAAGTCTCTCTCAAAAATAACTTCATTAGTATAGTCATAGAAGTTAATATGATAAGTTCTAACAGACTCAGAGAAAACAGGAGTTAAACGCATGTTCTTAGAAGGGGTAATATTTGCAAAATCAGATTGCAAATATTCAGTATGATTTGGATCATTCCAATCTCTCCATACTCCGGTGAATGTGTAGTTTTGAGTCTCTGTAGAAGCCTTAACAGGAGTGAATAAAGGTTCACCTGCGGGGCTATTGCTACCGGTTAACTCTGCTAATGTCATACGACCATTAGTCTGAACTACATAGTCAGGAGTAACATCATCTGCCATGTTGTCATAATCAGTACGATAGAACTCAATACTGTAGGCTTTTTCGCCAGTAATATTGGAACCATATTTAATAGTTAAGTTAGGATAAATAGAATTATAGCGGTAGTAGATGTCAAATTCATTAACGACTGGCTTTTCACCATTGTCACACAACAAATCAATAGTTAAAGTACCAGTTAATGCATCTGCAGTAGGTACTTGATTTGTTGTACCCATTCTAATTAATTTCTCCAATATTGGGATTCTAGTAATAGTACCATCATCATTGACCAATTGAACCTTCTCGTACAAGCCACTTTCATAAGCAGCAGCGTCATATTCAACATATGCTCCATTGGAATATTTATAATACTGGATGTTAGTATCAAAATCCTTTTCATATACTGAACAATACTGAACATCGTTTGTATCAGCTAACCAATTTACTCCAGTAAACTGATATTCTTGCAAATTCTTACCTTGTGTTGCCATTTCGTAAGAATTAATTGGAGTGTTCAAAATTTGTACATATCTTAAATTGTCATAAGTATTTACAAAACGACCATTCTCCATATATTTTTCACCTTCAGCATATTCATAATGACCAAAACTAAATTTATCAGCTTCCAAGAAGTTCTGATTTCTAATATTCAAGGTCTGAATAGTATCAGGTAAACGCATTTCTTCAATAACAGTACCCTCAGGTAAAGTTAATGCAGTAACACCACAGCCAGTCAATAACAATTTCTTCAATTGCTTACAAGCTGTAAAGTTCAATGCTTGTTTATATTCATCACAATTGTACATATTAAATTCTTCTAACAAATAACAAGACTGAACGTCAACTTCAGAGTCTTTCTTCTTTTTCCAGTAAGGATTGTAATAATCTTTACAATCGCTACCAAGAATAATTCTCTTTAATTTATTAGGAGTTTTAATTGTAAATGTTGCTAAATATTTATCAGCCAAGTTACCAATATCGGCCAAATTATTTAATCCTAAAACATAGCTCTCTAAGTCATTAGGATTCTGATCAACAGTAACATCTGCTTCTAAACTATCTTTTGTAAATTGATGGTTAACAATAACACCATTTTGTCCGAAACGAACTCCCGCAAATCCAGGTCCAAGAGCAGTCAAGTGGAATTTCTTATTGAAAGGAATTTCTTTAATACTTGCGCTAACTCTGCGGTTAGCCTCTTCGGTATCTTCACCTGTACCAGTTGGAATATAGCAACGGAATTCAATTCTATCAGAGCTTTGATAGTTAGAACTCTGATATTTGCCGCTTAAGAAGTTAACACGATTTGTGATAAAATACTGTCTATCCAAAGAACGGTTACCTTGAGCAGCGTATAATCTAGAACCCTTACCAGGTTCAATAAAAGTAGGATTACCTTCTCCATCAGTATGCAAGTGGTCATAATAACCTTCTCTAAAAGTATCAATATACTTGTATTCAGCATCACCATTATACAATGCTTCATTAGCCAAGTTAGCTTGGTTATTATTAAAGTAAGGTAGAATAGTTGCTGCAGAGAACATACTTGAAGCAGATTCGAAAGTACCATATTGATTAACAACTTCACCGGGAAGGGCATCTCTTACGAAATTCCATAAAATATCTTCACCGTTGAAAACTTCAGAGTTAGTATCTTCATCATAGTAATTTAAGCGAGGATAACCCTGGTTATCAATACCTAACATAGTATCCATATCATAGAAAATAGGATACCAAATATAATTTTTAGGATAAATTTTTTCTGCTGCAGTATTAGGTACCCATCCGCCATTTTCATCTTCAATCAAAGGATAGTAGAACTTCTCTTTGAAATCAGCTTTGCCTAAGAAATTATCTGGTTCAGGACCCCAAGAGGCCATCATACAGTTCTTAGTACGAGAGTCAATCATTAATAACATATTAGAGATTAGATAATAACCTACTAAATAGTCTTTATTAAAGTAACACTCATATTCATTTGCAAAACGGGCATTTGCATAAGCAGCATTAGGTTGTTTTTCATATTCAACATCAGTTAAATCTTCTTCTTGGCAATATAAGCAACGATTACTAATAGCCAAAACTTCTCCACACTTAGGACAAATCTTAGTACCATAGCGAATTAGTGCAAGCTCATTTACCCAACTAGCCATTGTGTAAATACAGTCTGCTTCGTTCTTTCCAACCATATCTTCTGGATGACGAGATTCAAAACCTTCAGTCCATCCATAGTGAGTTTTACCATTAGCCTCTGTTACCAATTCATACCAAGTAGTTTCATAGGATTTATTTGGTTTTGCAATAAAGTTACAGACCATAACAGAGTTATCTAAATACTCAAAGCAACGAATAGTATTTTTGCCGTTTTCGTCCCAACCAAATTTAGTTGAAGCGCTTGCATCATATTCTTCTGGAGTATTCTTAAATCCAAAAGGTTCTGGAGTTGCTTTATCTAAGTTAAAATTATATTTACCGATGTATTCATAAGTGCCATCTGCTCCACTGGGACTCCAGAATACGGCAACAGGATGTCCTTTAATACAAGTTACAATATCTTCGTCAGAATAGAATTCTTGACCAGGAGTAGCGAGACCTGCCATGTCATAAACATCATCAATATAGTTTGCTGCACCGGTGTTATGAGCACCTGCAGATTCCATAAAGTCAGCTTTCAAACAAATTAGATCAACAGGCTCCATACCAGGACGGACAGCAACCTTTTTTGTTTTAAACTTAATACGCAAGTTTTTAACTGGATATTCCAGAGAAGAAGTACCCTGCGCATACATAACAGCACCAGTTAATGGAGTTTCGCCATAAGCTGGGTTTAAAGAAGTCTCATTTTTGCCTGATTCAAAAGTACACATTTCTGAGAAATTAGTATATCCTTTTTCTTGGAAGTAACCAGTAGTAGGATATTTTAATTCAAAACTAATTAAACGGAAATCTTTCTTACCAACGGGCAAGGCATATTCATCGCCAGACACACCCATTGTCATTGCTTTTTTATCTGCGGCCTTATATCCACCAGTTAATTTAATATAAGGAATTCCCAAGGAGTAATTTTCATCCTCAATATATCTTAAATCAACTTTGTTATCACTATCCAGAATCAAGTTACTCTTATAACTTGCTTCACGCTCCTCTAGGGTTCCCAGAGAAGATTGATAGTTTTCAAGAACAACAGACTGCTCAAGAGCAGCAGAATAAATGCGGATACCATATATATCAATTTCTGCATAATCAGAATTAATTGTTAAGGTGCCTGGAGTAGCTCCATCACCGCTAGCGTCAATTAAACGGTCAGTTTTCTCATATTTACTTACGCTAGAGATAATACCATTTAGATAAGCCAAAACCATTGGGAAATCAACATCGTTTTTCTCAACAACATAAGAAATCTTAATGCGCTGTCCTTCAACGATATTAATAGTTACTGGGTCAGCAGTCTTACCATTTTTAATACTGGTATAGAAGTAAGCTTGCTTACCTGTGACTCTAAAACCAGCGTAAATAGTACCATCACGGTCAGTAGAAATACAATTAATAATATCTTTATCATAATCTAATACAGAATCAACTTTAAAGTCTAATTCTACTGTTAAACCATAATTGGATTTATCCATTGCATTTTTAGTGAAAGGCTTGTATTCAGGTAGACTTAAGCTTGCGCCCTGAGATAGCTTCAAATAACTCGCACCGCCATCATCAATAAACCAACCATTGATATCTCCATAATAGAAGTTTTCAAGTTTGGCAGTATAGGTACCATTGTGAGAAGTCCAAATGTTTTTATCCAAAACGTCATTGGTTTTTCCTCTTGGACTCAAATACAAATCCAAATCAGCACGACCAGTGTCAATTACTGGTAAATTACCCGTATATTTAACAATGTCTAAAACTTGTGTTACAGTTTTAGCCAGTTCAACTACAGTTACAGTTAAAGTATACTTACCAACATCTTCAAACATTAAATTATAATTTAATGGAGTATGAGCAGTGATAGTTAACTGAGTTGTAGATATACCGTTTAACTTAATATCTAAAGTGTAACTCTTATTAGTACCACCAGTTACTAACAATGCCTGTAATGGAATATTAGAATATTGTTCAGTAACATCTGGAAGTAAAGTAGTAAAGACTGGAGTTCCAGCTTCACTATTGAAGTAAATCATTTTATGAGTTAAAATATTACTTTCAACCTTAGATCCTCCACCGATACTGCCGCTAGCCTGAACTTTCATAATATAAGCGCCATGAGTTAATCCACTTAAATTTAATGGATTTAAAACGTTACCATTAATTGTAGTTTCATAAACAATAGTCTTTGCTGGAGACAATAAGTTATTTTCACTATAAAAAGTATATGTTACTTTACGGCCAGATAGAGTAGTACCGCCATTAACATCACAGTCATAAGTGTAAGTAGAAGAATCTGCATAGAACATATCTGGCTGAGTAGCTTTTACAGACAATTCAACTAATTGGACTTTAAATGTCATTGAACGCTCTTCACCATATTTGTCTTGTACTAATAGGGTGAAAGACTTCTGAGCCACAGTACTGAAATTACTTGCGTAATTCACCAAATCAATTTCATATTCTGTATTGAATGGGATGGTCATATCAGTTGCTTCAAAGAAAGGTAACTCAGCATCTTTCATAGTACAACAAATATATGAAATATAGTTGTCTGTATCAGTACCACTATAATTTGCTTTAAAACCAATCTTCATAGAAGTTGCCACTGAAGAGAAAATCTTATTAGCGCCATTAACTGCAGCTAATTTAAATGAAGCAGAGCCACTTGGTGAGTCAGGGCTACTAGGACCAGTGCCACTACCTTGTAAAGTCAAACGCTCTGTTTGGACTTCTTCTTCTCCCACAGTTCTTACTCGATAGAAACATCCATCAATATTTAAGATTAAATCATCAACTTGAGGAATATCATTACCTTCAATTTCATCTTCAATATTAAATGTCACATTAGGGTCGGGAACATTACCACTATTGTCGTATTCAATTTGTTTTTCACCATAGAAAAATCCTGTAGCGGCACACATTGGTAATAAATTACCATTTTTTGCCATATAAATACGCTTTGTGTCTGTAGTAAAATACAAATAACCCTCTTGAGGTGCTAAAGTTTGTAAAGTCGCATCAGAGCATTGCACTGGATTAAATCTACAATCATTTGTACTTATTGACATTTATAAATCTCCTTTCTATCTTAATTGATAACAAAAAAATGGGAAGCTATCCGAGGATAGCTTCCCACATAAATTGTATCCTTCTATAGGATTATAAAAATTAAAGTTCATTAATTAATGAGGTTTGTCCCTTTATTAGAAACTTCCCCACTCCAAAGAGAACTGAATGGTATTATTATCGCCAGAAACTTTTAAGCTAGCATTATTATCCAAGGTAATAAAGTTGATGGTATCAACAGTGTCATCGCCCTTAGTTAAAGTCATGGTAGCAGTAGTTCTAGATCCACCTACATTAGTGTTAGCTAATGGAGTTCCACTATCTGCAGCTAAGTGAGGATTATAGTCCGCAACATAGCCAGAAGGAATGTGGTCCCAAGTTAAGTTACTAGTGATCTTGCCGGCAGTAGTACCAGTATTTGCAGTATCTTCAGTGCCGTTAGCAATTAACAAATCACCAATGCGTAATACTTTATCATTGGTATTATGCCAATTGATAGTAATTCCACTACCCACTGCGTTAGAAGCAATTTCAGCAGTTACTTTATAAGTCCAGCCTTTTTCAACATTTTTGACAGCAGGTAACTGAGAAGTAGCACTAATAGCACCCTGATACTTCATTGCATCAGCTGCTTGTAAACGGTCAATTACATCGTCATAAACATCTTTTAAAGCACCATCTGTTAAAGCTCCATTGCCATCAAATTTAGCAATAGCTTCCTCTGCGGCTTTGGCACGAGCAATTTCGTCTGCCAAGTCACCAGCAACATTGGAAATAGCAGTGCCATTATCTGTAATTCTCTGAGATAACTTACCTTCTTCTTCACGAGCCTTAGCAGCTTCAGCAGCGATGTCACTCTTATTCTTGTTAACATCAGTACGCAATCCAGCCTCAATACCTTCAGCACGACTCTTTTCAGCTGCGATAGCTGCGGCGTTATCTCCCTCTGCCTTTTTAGCACGAGTGATTTCATCAGCTAAATCGCCAGCAACTTCAGAAATATCGTCTGACAAATCTGATTCTGCTTTAGTTGCTCTATCAATTTCAGTCTTTAATGCACCGCTAGTAATATTGCCACTAGCATCAAATTTAGCGATAGCTTCTTCAGCAGCTTTTGCTCTATCAACCTCAGTTTTTAAAGCGCCACCGCTTAAAGTATTACCAGTAAAAGTAGCAATCTTGTCTTCTGCTGCTTTAGCTCTACTAGCTTCATCAGTAATTGCTTGCTGTAAAGCTGTATCTCTCTACTGTAAAGTGGTAATATCACCATTGATTGATTCGATAGCATCATCAACAGTTGGCTTCCACTCTTTCAAATTGTTAATATCATTTGTAGCAGTAGTTTTAAAAGTGGTATATTCACCATTTACAAAATTATTGTGAGTATTTTGTACATTAGTAATAGCCTGTACGCGTGCTTGCTGCTCTGCATACAAAGCGCCACCAGTAAGCTTACCGCTATTATCAAAAGTAGCAATTTTTTCTTCAGCGTTAGTTGCTCTAGTTACTTCATCTGCCAAGTCACCTGCAACATTATTGATTTGCTCTAAATTCTCACCAATATCTTCAGCAAGGTCGATCTCTGCCTGAGTTGCTCTATCAATTTCGGCCTTTAAAGCACCGCCATTTACTTTTCCATCAGTGCCAAAAGTAGCAATTTTATCTTCTGCAGCTTTTGCTCTATTTACTTCAGTTTCAATAGCAGTTTTATTGTCGCTCTCTGCCTTTTTAGCACGAGCGATTTCATCAGTCAAGTTTTGATTAGTTGTGTTTAAATCACCGACAACGTCATCAATACGCTCACCCAAAGCATCTTCGGCATCTTTAGCTCTATCTGCTTCGGTCTTTAAAGCACCACCAGTTAAAGTGTCACCGCTAAAAGTAGCGATTTTATTTTCTGCTGCAGTAGCTCTATCTACTTCAGTTTTCAATGCACCACCAGTTAAAGTGTTGCCATTAAAAGTAGCGATTTTATTTTCAGCTGCAGTAGCACGAGCAATTTCATCGTCAATACGCTTATTTAAAGCAACATCTTCTGCATTTAAATCAACTAAGTCTGCATCAACGCTAGTTTTCCAAGGCTCAATAGTATCTTTTTTCCAGTCCTCTAAATTTGATACGCGTTGTGCTACGCCAGCAAGAGCACCTTCAATTTGTGCAGTGCTATTAATTTGTACCCACTTGCCTGCGGCTGCTGCAATACTACCGCTACCGTCTGGATCATATTCAGAACCATAGCTTGTGTTGTACTTTAATAATGCGTTATCTTCAATGATATAATAAAAAGCTTGAGTATCATATGGGGGAACTGCCTGAGATAAAGCTGTTGTGAAATCAGAGAAAGTATCATAAGAAATAATCTGATTCATTCTAATTCTCTTAGAATCAGAAATGTCAACATACATTGCCTGCTCGTCTTTGGTAATATATACAGTACCAGCAACTTTAGGAGTATTAGCCAGGTTTTTATATTCACCCATTTTAAAATTTAAAATAGCCATATTATTATTTCTCCTCCTTTAATATTATCCTTCAATAGCCTTCCAAGTTAAGACATCCCAAATGTCTGAAACATCGCCAGCCAAAGTTTGTAAATCTAACTCTAAATTAAATAGATTATCTTTTGTAGCATACTGATTCAAAACAGTTGGCAAATCTTTGATTTGATCTGACTTAATTGAAACTAGTCTCAATTCTCCATTAACACTAACTTCAAAGTCAGTGGTTGTAGAGGTAATATAATTTTTTTGTGCACCTTCTTCGATGCCATTTAATTTATTTAAAAGTTCAGTAGTAAAGTTATTTTCTGACAAACCATCTACACTATTGGCATTTTGAGAAATCCATTCATCTAGACCCTGTACATTTGCAGCATTTACTTTACCAGAAATTTGTAAACCATTGTCACCAAGGATTAGTGCATCTAATTTCTCTCTATCGCTAGGAGAAACTAAAGTGTATCCAGTTTGTGCGTCAACTTTATTATTTAAAATAGATTGTAAATCAATAACTTTACTAATAGACAAATCTTTTAAATTTAAAGTTCCAGAAGCATCAACTGAAAAATGAGTTTCATCAACACTCTTAATTAAAGATTCTTCCAAAGATGCTAATTTCTCGCCCTCTTCTAAAGTCATTAAACGAGCATTATCATCTTTATTTACCTTCTTATCTAATTCTTCAGATAGTTCTTCTGCAGTAACATAATCATCTAAATTAACTTCCCAGGAACCGACCTTTTCTACCAATTTGGTTTCAATGCCTTCACTGTCTGTTAAAATGACAACCATATACTCATCATACTTATCAGAATCATCTTCTAATCCAGTAGGAACCATATAGATAAATTGGTCAGCATCACTATTGTTAGCCATATAAGCTTCAATATCATCTGTTGACTCAACAATCTTGCGTTTTAAATGTGCGGCAGCAGCAATTTTTTCATCTGTCTCGGCTTTTGTATAAGCGTCAATAGGTTTTTCCCATTTCAAACCATTTTCAGTTTTAGTGAAGAAACTGCCTGTTTCAGCTTCAGCATAACCCTTTAGAGTTAAACGTCCGCTTTCATCTAATTCAAATTGAGAAGCGTCTAAAACTAAGTTAGAGCCTCCCTCACCATCAGATGAAGCAACGGCACTTAATGTATTATTTGGTTGAATAATGTAGAAACTAGCTAAACCATTTTCTACTACAACTAAAGTTTGACCATAATAATATACAGACTCAGTGCTACCGGCTTCAGCAGCTTGTGCAGCTGCTCTTACGGCTTCATCGTAGCTTTCAAAATAACTTCTCGCATCCAGAGGGAATGCACTAAGCGGATTAAAGCTAACGGTAAAGTCCAATTTACCAAATTCTAAAGACATTTACTTTAACCCCCTTATTAAATTGTAAACTTATAAGTATTAGCTTTAGTTACAGAGCCTTCTGCGTAATCAGTATAAAATACTTTATAAGGAATTGCAGAATATCCATCATAACCAGGAACATTAATAGTAATCATTGAGAAATTACTAATAACTTCAGTACCCCAAGCGTTTGTATCAGTAACAGAAGTTAAATCTCTTAAAGTGGCTGGATATGCGATGATAACTCTTAAAGCAGTTAAAGGAATATTAACAGTGCCAGTGCTTCCAGCACTCATTTTTCTACCAGATGCTGTTAAGCCACGAATTACTTCTGCAGTAATCTCATTTTTGTTATCAACACATCCATAGAAAGCATTTCTAAAGCCAGTAATACTGCCCTTAGTATCAGAAACAGAACCTTCACCAATTGCCAAATCAGGTCTTTCATTACCTAAATTGGAAACTGGAGTTGTGCCGGCTTCATAGGTTGCTATTGCAGTAATATTGTAATTGGTATCATCTTCAACAAGTAGCTCTGGGAATGAACCTGCACTAGTTGTAAGTGTTGTATTGCCATCAGTAACAGACCAACTTTTTGCTACAATTCCTGTAGCTGGGCCGTAACTATATGAACCAGCACTTAAAGAAGCGCTATATTTGGGAACTACTTTTGTACCAACCTCATATCCTTTTGCTCCATTAAAAGTTAAAGTCACTTCAGGATTAGTGATTTCTGGATCTAACTCATTAACAAAAATAGTTTCAAAAACTTGTTTCAAATTTTTACCTGCGGCTGCAATAGTCGCAGAGCCATCAGTTAATACAATATTGCCAATAGCAGTAGTGGTAATTAAATCTTCGCTAAAATAAACATTTTCCGCATCATAATTACCATCCATTGCCTGCCATCCACCATCATCGTAGACATAAGCAGTATATTGCCATTTATCACTATCAATTAAATCTTTAATAATGATAACGTCTCCAGAGATTGGATTAAACTTTTCAGTCTCGGCAATGATTAAATCTCTATGTACGGATTTATCTTTATTTTCTAGAGTAATTACCGTATGATTGATTTCTGGAGTTGCCCACTCGCCATCGCTGCGAAGGAATAAATCCACTTTCCCAGATTCTGGAGGGGGAACTAATCCACCAATTCCCGCAGATTCAGTGGTAGCACCAATAAATAATAAATCTTCAATTGGTTTATTTACCCAACTCAATGCGGTATTATCATAGACTAAAAAAGAATCATGGACTAAATTTTCTGAAATTAAAACACCTTGTAAATCAGATAAACTTAAAGAGGACGTAGTGTTTCCGCCAGACTCTCCGCTAGTTACAGATCCTGCAATTAGCTTAGAACCTAAATATAATTTAGCAGTGCCTTTATCTTCTTCATATACAAAATACAAAGTATCATCATTTTTCACCAATAAATTATTATAAGCAGTTTCAGAGCCTCTATAAAATTTTACATAATTAGCCAAATTGATTTCTCCCCTTTCTTTAATATTTTATATATAAAATCTTTCATAGAAAGAAATTATTACTTAGCTTCTAAAAGTGTAAGACGCTTTTTCAATTCCGCAATTTCTAAATATAAATTCTCAACAGACTAAGTATTTCTGTCACCAGCATGCTTAATATCTTGGATACCAGCAGACAAATCATCTCTTTGAACAACATCTCTAAAAGCATTAATATCTCCAATAAAACTATACAATTCATCTGCCTTGTTTCTTAAGGTGTCAATGCTGTCTTGTGTAGTTTCATCTACCAATTTTAAACCTTCGATATCCACACCATACTTTTCGCTAGTTGTCAACAATTTATCAACATTGCTCTATAAATTTTCTAAATCATTTTCATAGTCTGTTTTCGGAATTGTGAAATAATTTAAATATCCCGTTGGAACTAAATGTCCAGCTTCATCATAATAAATAACGGGCGTAGAGAAATAAGAACCACCACTCAATGGCGTAGCAGATTCTTGAATAGCCGCTGAAGGTTCTTCCACTTTTTGGAACGGTACGAAAAAGTCTTCTGCATTTTCTGAATCCGGGGGAGCATGCCATAGAGTACAAAAGTTTGTATTTTCATTTCCTTCAAGCTGAATCCATCTATTTCCAGCATCTAAATAGAAACTGCCTCCACGACCATCGGCCATCATAGCA
>JAEIGA010007172.1_pt1 | contig 16952 bp, 35 predicted proteins | sample 9270691 | NCBI WGS metagenome assembly JAEIGA01 (sample SAMN17057246, study PRJNA624740) | gut metagenome | biome: biome; isolation source: fecal sample | host: Bos grunniens | place: China: Xizang | collected 2019
ACTTTTAAAGCTTTTTTTCTTCTAGCTTGTTTAGCAGCTTGTAGTACTCAGTAGAGTTAAGACCATTTCCGAGCGCGATCAAAGACTTGAAATACTTCTCGCCATCGGTCTTCGAGACTTCTGACATGCGCCTGATGTCTACGATTTTCTTGTACTTGATGAAGGGAAGATAGCCATATCCGTTGAGATAGGTTTCGCCAACATACTTCTCAATCTGTTCAGCGTTGAAGCTAGTGTACTTAGCTACGATTTTCTTGTACTCTTCTAAAGTCATTGGGTTTCCTACTTAGCTTTTTTGGTCTCTTTACAGACTTCGCTTTGAATAATTCCAGTGATCTCGAAAGTGCGCTTGACTCGCATGATTACATAGTCATGAGCGAAACCGTTGTTGCGAGAGTGATAGGATACGGACTGATTAGCGTTCTTGATAGACTTGAAGAACTTAGCTTGTGAGAGCTCAGTCGTGTAGTAAGCGTCTTGAGAAATATACAGATCACGCTCTTCGCCGTCTTTGCCCCACGGCATCTTGCACTGTACTACGAAGTTTTCTAGTGTGATCATTTTTGTTCTCCAGTGAGCCCCAAGCATACCTTGATCATATCGATCTGGATAGGCTCATCAATCAGTGAAGAATCTTCCATGTCGACGATATAGTCATCCTTCTGGAAACGCTTGAGAACGACTTGCGGTCCAAATGTATCAGGATGGATCTTACGTTTGTAAACTACGCCGTGCATATCGTTCTTGAGCAGCCACTGTCTCATCTGCTCGTCTTCTGGATTCGATACGATGTCGAGTAAGACGCTCTTAATGACTGGATTGATGTGAAGATGATAGAGCGCATCCGAGTTCCTGTCGATGGAAGCCCTAGAGTATACAGTCATCATGCCGATGAAAGAGTCTTTGCCGAGAACGAATTCTATGCTGCTCGACGGTTGAGCTATCCAGCCGCCGTCATCGTTCGAGTAGACCTCTTCCTCACGTACTGCGACAGACAGCATGATTCCGCCATCCATGACGTTAGGCGTGTGCCATTGGAGAATGTTCGGAATGTACCAGTTCTTGAGATGCTCATATTCCATGAGCTTCGGTACGAAGTACAGATTGATTCCTTCGTTAGCGGTAGCCCAATCCTTACGTTCCCAGTCGTTAGCTTCATCCATAGACACTTTTCTGAAGCGCATAACAGGTTCGGCATTAGTTTCTTCGCTCATAAGTTCCTCTTGTTTTTGTACAATCTAGAAAAAAGCGGTGCAAAACTAAATAGCCTTGCACCACATTTTCTTTGATTTTACAGATTTTTAGTCTTCTTTAGGAGCGAACGGGTTTTGGATCACCTTAGCTTTAGTCATCTTCATCTGGCCAGGATCGTCGTCCCAGATGTGGAGATGGTCATACTGGAACGTTCCAGAGAAGGATCCAGTCAGCGAGAGTGCGATGCCGAAGCCCTCGTTAGCCATAGCCGTTAGAAGCTCGATGTTCTCTTGAGTCGGAATGAGCTTCACTTCAGCGTAGATAGTGCCCTGCCATTCATCTTTCTCATCTTGACCCTTGACGAGCTCTGGTCTGCGAACGAAGAACATCGGCTTACCGTTCACTTCAAGGATCATTTTGCCAAGGATCCAGTAGTGATGGTCTTCCGTCGTCAGATATTCAGCATCCATTTGCTTGAGAGCGTCAAAAGCAGTTCCTCCACCGAATCCGCCATAGTACATGTAGTTCGATCCGAAGGAAACCTTGACCCAGAAGTCTTCTGGCTTTGTCTGCTCTTTTTCGGAGACCCAACGAGAACCTCGAGTATCAAGGATCTCTTTCAGCATCTTGCTTGTGATTAGAGGTCTGAATAGATTGTCTAGCATTGTTCATTCTCCATAGGTTGTTCTTTAGCGAGCTCTTCTACGACTTCCTCTTCCAGAATAGAATCGAGCTTAGAGAGATATACGTTCATGCTATCGGGATTGAACACGTCGTCTCGGTAGATTACAGATCCTACCTTTATCTCAGGATCTATGGCAAACTTGCTGATCGTAACGAGGTTGCTCAGATCTTGTCTCAGCTCGAACTTGATCTTGTACTTGTGATTGCCGAGTTCGAACTTTACTGTATATGAAGATCCATAGTCGTTGTGCTCAAATGGAACTTCGTGATCCTTCAGCTTTTTCTCAGTGAGTTCAGCTACGCAGTCCCACTCGACTCTGCTAGGCTCTAGCTTTCTTGCGTCCATCTGGGCGTCTTTTCTGACGGCACCAGCCTTAGCAATCTTAGCTTTCTCACAGCAGACGCCATGAATGCACTCTCCGCATGTCTCTGTGCTTGGAATGCAGATCTCTGGATCGAACACGTACTTGTCGCCGACTCGTTCTGCTACCTGAAAGTATCTTGGATCCTTAGGTTGTTCATCTACTGGAGGCAGATCGCAAAGGTAGCGCTGAAAATTCTCATCGGTCTCCTGCTTAGTCTCTGTCTCAGTCTCCTCGGTCTTACCCACGATGCTGTCGAATCCAGCTACGCCCATCATGTGTTCCTCGAACTCGATCAGAGTGACCGTGTCAGCGTCCACGTACCTGATGAGAATGTAGCCAGGCTTGTCCATCGGATGGAAGATGTCGGGAATGATCTGGAACTGATTTCCTTCGATTCTGCCCTGCCATAGCAGATTTCCGATAGGCTCTAGACGCATGACCAGACTCAACGCAGTGAGAATGTCCGGTGTAGTGACCATCACGAATCTACGCTTCAGATTAGCAGTGATCTTGATGAATTCTGTGATCTGGCGGAACTTGTCGATAGGGAACAAGTCGTCAGAGGGTTGAAAGTGGAATGAGCTCTTTAAGATTTTCATAGTTATTCCTCTGTGCTCTCTACCCAGAAGTCAGCGCTTTCGAGCCCATCATGCTCGTCTAGATGGTAAGTGCGATTCCTGAGCTTGAAGTTGTTCTTTTCAAGAACATTTTTGATCATAGTGTCGATGGGTGATAGATCTGTGTACTTGTCAGATGGACGGATCTTGATCATGCCCTTCACGATGGGCTCGTAGCATACATGACGGAATCTCGTCATCTCTCTTGAGTGGCCAGGCGTCTGCTCGGCGTCATCGATGATGTCAAGCTTGCTGCATAGAACTCCGCTTAGCTTAAATTTCATAGTTTGGTGTCCTTGAGTTGATCTTGAATTCTTTCGACATAGCGTCGATCTCTCTGTAAGTGTTTCCGATCAGGACGAACATGCCGTCTTCTGGGAGCTTGTTCTCTTCCCACTGTTTCTGAACGCGATGAGCGCTGACCACGGACATCAGATTCTCCCTGAGCTCCTTGAACTCTTCTTCTGCGTCTTTTTGGTAGCGGATCTCGATGTTGAACGCATCGTGATCTGAGTCTTTCGCCTTCGTGATCATCACCACGAGCTTGTAGTCATCAAGTATCTTTTGTTGAATTTCCATGTGTTTTTCCTGTTACTCCACAGTCGAAGATCATCTGGATAGGTCGTCCCTGAGACTTGGCCCACGAGTGATCGAGCTTGAAGTTTCTTACACGTCCTTCGATCTCTTTCTGCAAATCCCAGCCGTTCTTGTTAGAGCAGAAGCTGAAAGTCTGAGTTACTGAAGACCCATAACCATCAGACGTGATGAACGTGACCATGTAGACGTGATGTCTATCTCCCTTCATGTTTCTTTACCTCTTTGTCATATTGTTCATTGAGACGCAAAAGCATCACGTCGACTTCCTCGGGCTGGAGTCTAGCCAGCCAGTCGACCAAGCTGTTCATTACGTCCTCTTTCACTATTCGCCCTTCAGGAAGATCTTTACCATTTCGTCCTGCGCTTCACGAACACGCTTCAAGATTTCTCTCACTTCGTCTTCTGTGTACTCACGCTCGATCTCGTCAAGATCGACTCGAACCTGCTGAGACTTGAAGATACAGAAGTCGACCTTCTCGTAGTTTTGGTCTACGATGTGATTCGCAGCGTCGAATCCATCTGGATCCATGTTGACGTCGAGAACACGGCCCTCGAACTCGATAGTAGCTTCCCAGCAGTATCTGACGTCAGTCACGTACAGGAAGTAGTAGCGGTAGATCAGCTCCTGCTTGTTCATAGGAGACAGTCCACGCCAGTACTGCTTGACGCGAAGGATCTTGCCCTTGTATTCCTTCAGTGCAGCTTCCTTTCGGTTGTTGCCCTGACTGTTTCTGTACTCGTCCAGCTCATTCTGCTTCGCATTGAGCTGCTCTTTCAGTTGGTCTCGTTCAGCTTTCAGTCTCAGTTCTGTCTCGTCGACATGCTTTGTGAATTTAGGAATAATCATTTCTCACCTCTCGGCCAGTAGAATAACAATATAGCTAAATTTGCGATGCCCAGAAATAGAGCATAGAAGATGTAGAGCACGATGTAGACTGTGATCTTCAGAATGTACCAGCCGCTCATCCACTGAGCGGCTTCGATGAAGAACCAGCCTCGGTCTGTCGGCTCGTCTGTCCTGTTAGTCACGTTTCCGTGCGTCTCGTACTTCAGATCGCATGCGCCGAGTCCGTAGAAGAACAGCATCAGAACGGCGTTTCCTATCAGCACTGATCCAAGAAGTGCGGGAGCGAATCCCATGATGACTCCAGGAATAGAGTACGCAAAGGAGAGGAGTGCTACGAGCAGAACCCAAGCGAACGCCGTAGAACTCCGGAAGAAGTTCTTTCCAGCATACTCTAGCGGAGTTTTGATTCGGTAGTAATGCTTCATGGAAGACTCCAAGTGAGTGCGACTTGCGTGTCGATTACGTGACAGGTCTCTCTGACGGCCTCTTCGTGGTCGCCAGCGCACAGAGCGATGGGAACCTTGATGGGCACTTCTGGACGGATAGCACGGATAGCGAAGACTGTCGAGACGATCTGCTCTTCGATCTTAGTTCCAGCGATCACGACGTCTGAGTAAGTCATGATGTTGTTAGCCCAGTCGTGCCATGTCTGACCATAAGCTTCGACCGTGCGGAACTTGCAGCTCTTCTCGTTCTTCTTCTGGAGCTCGGTAAGCAGCTCAGGAACGATCTGCCATCCCTCAGACCACTTGATACAGTGTTCAGCATATCCTGTGTAGATGTGCTCGCGCATCTGATTCCAGGGCACGATGCCTGGAACACATGCTAGACCGTCTTTTATCTGATCTTCTGTCAGGCGTGTCTCTTTTACGACAATTATGTCACCTTCCCAATTTTGCACATAATCAGCGATTCTAGGGAGAACTTGAAACATCCGGGTAGTCCCAAAGGGAAGGCGGAAAAAGTCGTTCTGCACGCCTGTAAGGACCAATAAACGGTTAGGCTGCATCCTCTCCCTCCGTCTCGAGTTTCTTTAAGATCGATTTTGCCTGTTTAGCGAGCTTCTCGCCCATAGCAGCAGAGTATTTGTCCATGATCTCGAGGAGCGCGAGCTTCACTTCCTTCTTGAACTCCTTGTCGTCCTTCAGGATGAAAGACGTAGCGCTCTTCTTTTCTTTCCACCACAGAATGTCCGTCATGGTGAAGTCGAAGATGCCGATGTTGCTATCGGCAGATGGATGGAGCTTCTTGTTGCCTAGCTTCTGACGAACTTCAAACGGAAGATTCTCGGTCAGATATTCGGCGAGCTTCAGGAACTCCTGCCAGCGGCGTTCGTTCTCTTTCTCGCTATATGTGAAAAATTCGATCAATGCGTCAAAGAATTTCATCGTTTCTCCTTAGTCTTGTGGGCGTTCGCCGTGTGCGAACTGTTCAAGATACTTGAGCAGCTTCTCGTCTCCGAGGAAGTCTGATTCTGGAATGCAGCCAAAGAAGTTGACTAGCAGCTGGCCGAAACGCCAGTCAGGGAAGTAGTCCTTGTGAAGATCTCGGAACTTGTCGTAAGAGGCAGAGTCGAACTTCACCTTTCCGTCCCATTCTGGCTGTGTGCGCTGCATAGCCCACTTCTCTACGTCTCGGAGATATTCGTCCTCTTCCGGGAAGAACGGATCACGCTTATACTGCGACACGAAGTCGTAGATGAAGCGCTCGAAAGTGAGATCGGGACAGTAAGTTGACTGAATCTTCTGGAGTTCAGCGTAGAACTTGTAGAGTCGGTTTGGATCACGCATTGTCAGTCTCCGTTGCAGGCTTCTTGGCCTTCTTGATGATTACAGTGTTCGGCTTCTTAGCCTGTTCGTAGTGAACGAGCGTCTTGTCTTCCTCTCCAGCGAGCCAGTCGCCCCAGTGAGCCTGAACGCGGTTAGCAGTGTCGAGCGCATATTCGAGAGCTCGGATGAGCTTCTTCTTGACTTCCTTCCAGTCGGCAAGGCAGTAGTCAGCGTTGTAGGCGAAGCAAGCGAGATTGTCGGGATTGCACTTGATGCCCTCTTCGGTGATCAGGATATTGGAGACCTTGCAGATGCGAGTGAGATAGGGCAGGAACTTTCCGTTGACAGGTGCGTACTTGAACTGGATGAACCAGTCCTTGTTAGCGAAGCTGTCGAGATAGAAGCTCTTGCGCTTCATCTTGTGTCGCTTCGCTTGTTCTTCAAGATCGTCGGTGGGTACGACAGCTTCGACCTGATACTTCAGGCGGTATTCCTTGATGAGGTCACAGGTTTCACGGTAGATTTCAGCACCGCTGATAGAGCGGAAGTTATCAAAGATTGACATAGTTAGTCCTTCAGTTTAAGTTGTTGATAGTGCAAATATAAGAAAATCTGAGAGGATAGTAAACCTCTCAGATTTGTAAAGAATTAGTTACGTTTAGTTCGGAATCTCTTTTCTCGGATGATCGATGTTCGTGATGTCCAAGTCAAGGATTCCGTCCTCTGTGATAGCGAAGAGGTCAGTCTTCAGATGATCGAAGTCATCGATTGCGAACCCGACATGAGTTGCGAGTCTCGGACTTCCATCGGCATATTGACCGAAAGTCAACGGCTTCGGAAGCTTGATGAGCATCGGACCGTCTGGATCCATCTTCTGCATCTTGAGCATCGTCCAGACTTCGTTCCATGACAGAACTGTGCCAGGCAGAAGCGGCCGCGCTTTCAGTTTCTTTCTCTTAGCCATCAGATCTCCGTCTCGATCTTCTTTTGTGCAGCATCCTTGATCTCGTTGATTATAGACTCGAACTCTTTGTTCTTCGCCTGATAGTTTAGATCGCTCAGATGACGCTTTTCGAAGTCCGAGTAGATCCAGCAGTACACGACTGGCTGATTGTAAGCGACCGTCTTCACCTTTCTGACGCCTACAGAGCTTGTACCGATTGAAGCCTCTGCGAGCTTGTCGATCAAGTATCTACGATATTCTCTGAGATACTTGCAGTCAGAAGGAAGAGAAGCGATGATCTCGTCTACGCGAGACGGAGTGAGTTCAGTTTCGAAATTGAAGCCTCCACCAGTCCATTCGATCTTCGTATACTTCGGAACGCAGATCACTTCGCGAGAAGTTATTCTGTCTTTGACCTTCAAGAGAGCATCGTAGTACTTATTGCACTTCTCGACGATCTTACACATATCGAAGCTGTCGCAGAATTCCATCAGGAAGAGTCCTTTGCTCGCTTGGAGTGCGATATCCTTCTCGAAGATGTTCGGACCACCGAGTCTCACGATACCGAAGTTGAATCCATTTATATAATCGAGGATCGAACTGTCGTGAATAGCGATACGGCACTTGATCGTCGACTCGGCTACTGGAAGAAGGAAGAACTTGCTGAGGACAGGAGTTCCGTCAGATAGATAGCCCTCTACCAAAGTCTGGACTCTCGGAATCCAGTTACGGATATCTCTACCTTTGAGCAACTCGATAAACTTATTGAACTGACCGTATTCGTACTTTGAGCTTACTAGCTGCTGACATGCAGTGTTGAGTTCTTTGTGCCATTCCTCTTTGAGAGTATCAGCTTCTTTGACAGCCTTAGACTTGAAGAGTTCTTTGAAAAATCCCATAGTGTCCTCCTTTAGATAGAGTAGTTGGGGTTCTTGACTTTGAAGGATACGTTGTAGTCGTCCTTGAGACGGAGAACGAAGCCTTCACGCTTGTGCTTGAGATTGCGACCGAAGATGGTGTTCTTGTCGGACTGCTGGAGCATGATGTCAGCGCCAGAGACCTTGACTCCCTTCTCGTTCACAGTGCTCTCAGGAAGCTTGTAGTTGTCGTCGAGCAGCGGAACCATCGGAAGATTCCACTTTTCGGCGAATTCCTTAGACTCTTCGTAGTTGAGCTTCACCCAGCGAGACTTCTGCTTCTTTCCGCAGGTCGTGTCGATGTAGTACTCTTTGCGGTAGAAGTCGAAGAAGTAGATCTCAGTTCTCGGAAGCTGGTAGATGTTCTTCTGGATTCCCGGACCGACGTGTTCGCCACGACAGAACCATTCGCCTGGGATCTGTTCGATGATCTTGTCGTAGCCGAGACGCTTGACAGTGTCCCAGAAGTTCTTTCCGCTACCCTTGCCGTTGAGTTCACGAGTACGGGAGCAGACGCCAACGCGCTTGACGTGCTTCTTGAAGAAGAGCCAAGACACTTTGTCTTCATATTCAGTGAAGATAGTGATGTTCTGGCCTTCGAGCTTCTCAGTCGCTACCCATACCTTGTCCTTGTACTTCTCGTACATCTTGGAGTAGATCTTCTGGACGTTCTCTTCGTCGGACTTGCCAGGATGAGTCGGATCCCAGGTTTCTGGATGCTTCTTGCGCTTGCGCCAGTTGCGGAACCACTTGAAGCGCATGAGCTTCTTGGTGAGCCAGCTGTCTTTCTCGTACTGAGCAGCGAGACCAGCTTCCTCTTCGTCCTGAACAATCTCAGTGATGCCGAAGTGCTGGGTGTAGTCCTGTCTCTCTGTAACGTTAGTCAAGCCAAGATCAGACGGCTTGAACAGAATGCCCTGAGATACGACGCCGAACTTGCTCAGCTTCATAGACTTGATCTTGAACTTCTTGTCGCGGAGGAATTCGAAGTACGGGTACTTGCTCTGATTCTGGATCTCTGCCAGTGCAGCAGCTCGTTCATCTTCAGTAGCTTCTGCGAGATCAGTACCGTCCTTGATTGCCTGATACTTGGCTCTCAGTTCGTCGCTGAGACCATCAGGGAGTAAGCTGTCGACTTCGACATAGATGCCAAAGTCCCCGGGCTTATATTCGCCCTTCTTTACGACTACAGTGTAGTCCATTACAGATGCGAGCTCGATACGATCGGCTCCAGGAATTTCACGGATTTCGCCTACTCTTACGACGTAGGCAAGCGGTTTTCCATACATTTAGTTATCTCCAGTTTAGTTGAGTGTGAAACGATTTTAGTCTTCGCCTCGTTCATGTTTCGAGACCTTGTCAGCGATCCAGAACTTGAGGGTAGCGAGACTGTCAGTGCAGCTTACGCCGCCTGGAACTTCCCAACTGACCGAGTAGAAGTCGCGATCGCGGTAGATTCGAATGTCGCAGTCGTCGTAGAATAGAATGTCTACAGAGTCCGGGTGCAGATCGGCAGTCTTGTGTTCTACGCCAAAGAAGTCAAGATCTTTGTTGATAGCTTCTACGGCATTTGAAAGTTCCAGATATCTCATAGGTAAATCTCCTGTATTGTCAATATAGGAATTTATCACGATTTTGTAAATAGTGAAAATTGAAAATTATTTCACTTTCGGCGAGATTATGATGGCCCAGCCAGAGTTGTTGTACTGTAGCAATTCTCCATCCATGTCGTAGAACTGGAAGAAACTGTGTTCCATGATGATCTTCTTGGCTTTGTACTCGACGCAGCTCTCGCCTGTCTGGTCGCCAAGCGAGCAGATCTTCACTGGCCAATAAGGTTCAGCAGATCTGCGCTTTTTGCTGTACTTGTGTTCGTGATCCTTTCCGCAGAGATGATCACAGGCACCCAGAAGGAGTGCAAATGCCAACAGAGTTACGATTTTCTTCATTAGTTATTCCTCTTCAGTTTCGATGTCAGATCGTTTCCATTTTAGTTCATTCTCGCCAGATTCTCTGAATCCCTCTTTGATGTAGAAGAACTTAGCTTCAACGAGATAGCCGAGCGTGATCTCGTCAGCGTCCCACTTGAGCTCATCCATGAGCTTGTGTCCAAATCCGCGACCGTGTTCGCCGAGCGCCACCTCGAAGCAGAAGATCCTGCGTCTCGTCATAGCGTTTTCGTCATTGTACTTGTCTCGGTAGATCACGATAGCAGAAGGCTTAGATCGTGTCTCTCTGAACAGCTTACGGACACGAACGGTCTCGTCATAGCGGTTCTTGTGGATCATCTCGTAAGTGAGAGGAAAGTCTTCCTGATCGATCTCGTTAGCGAGATCCATGCTGAACTGAACATCTTTCAATTCTACTGACATGTTAGTCCCACGGCATGCTGTTGAGCTGATTGAAGACCGTACCCATGTCCTTGCCCTTAGCCCACTCTAGATTCTTAGGGTCGTTACAGAACTTGCGTGCGCCTGGGTTGAATTGAAGCAGCATTTCTGGAACCTGAAGTTCGCCGTCTTTGCATTGAATTACCATAGTTATTCCTCTTTCGGTTTGTCACTATTTATAGCTTTCCTGAGCTTCTCGTTAGCTTCGTCGACCATAGCGATCAGTTCGTCGCTGGAGTCAAGGAGTTCCTTCGCCTCAGCCTGCTGCTTCTTGATGCGTTGGATGCACTTATCGATGTCAAGTTCTGCACCCAGCTTCTCCAGCATCTTAGCGATCCATTCGCCGGACTTCTGGTAGTCGATCTCGTCGAAAGACTTCATATCCCGCTGAGCATAGACCGAGTCAATTCCGCAGTCACGTTCAGGAATGAACGCTGCGATTCGGTACGAGTATCTGATTCTGTCCTTCGGGTCACAAGACCAGTAGTCATCATTTATGTCGAAGTCTTCGATGAGCTTGATGCCCGACATAGATTCTCTCATGTAGTCGATGAGATCATCCGATACGAAGTTATTATCTCCAGTCCAGTTTTCGAGGCCGCGATATAAGCCATCATCGGCTTTTTTCTTTTCGACCAACTTTGGGAACTTGTACCACAGGTTGAAGCGGTAGTCGCTGTTTCCGATCTTGGGATAGTTGCCACGGTCCGGTGCATCATCCGAATCAGGAATCACGTCATATTTTTCCATTATCCTTCTCTCTTCACGACATCGTCGTAGGTTGTAGGTTGATTGAGTCTCTTGTTCATTGGATCAAGTTCTAGGGTCTTCTCTAGAAGCGCATAAGCGCACTTATAGCAGACGTTTGAGAACTTCCTGTTGAGATACTTGTCTAGACAGTTTTCGAACGTTATACAGGTCCCTGGGACGCTAAACGGCTGTTGACAGATGGAGCACTTCATGTTATGCCTCTTCGATAACGTGGTACTGGTCGTTGGGCAGAATTCCGATTCCTCCCCAAGTGCCATGAAGGTCGCCCATGCCGCCGACAAAAGTGACGACGCCCGTCTTGCCGATCAAGCGTCTTTCAGATTCGGGAATAGTCCCGTCGCGATCAGTAGCGAAGCCGTCGATCATGATGGTGTCGCCCTCTTTAGCGCGAGCGTCTTTCTTGGTAGTGTAGTTCATTAGTTTTCCTCCTCTTCGTTGCCTTCATCTTCGTCTTCGAGAGAATCGGGATCGAAGATAGCCTTGAGCAGCTTTCTCGCTGTATCCTCTTCGATCTTGTTCGCGTAGACTTCGATAGTCTCTTCGGCGATACGGACAGACGAAGCCCTGAGAACGACCGGATTGATAGATGCGGGCATATCTTCATCGAGCCATTTAGCGTAAGCCCTGTCTTCGGCGAGGTCCGCGATCTTAGCCACGAGAGCTTCATAAGAGTCATTTACGTCGCCGACCAGACTTTCGCGTTTCTTTCTCATGACTACGAACTTGCGGATTTCGGTTTCGACGGTTTCAGGCACTTCTATGTATCTCAGCATAGCTTTTTCTCCTTGAAGGAAAGAGGTTTAACGGGTTGTACATTATATTATAGTAATTTTTGAGCATTTTGTAAACTGTAAAAATGAAAAAGTGCAAAAAAGGCAGTCCACTCGGACTGCCTTGCTTATCGATGGATTGGGAAATTCTTACTTAAGAAGCAAGCTTTACTTAGCCTTCATTCCGTTGATGACTTCGAAAGCCTTTGCGCTTGCGAGAGCGTCTATGCCGCTTGCGCCCTTGGTGCCGCCTTCGATGTTGAATTCCGGTACGATCGGCACTTGGATGCGAGAGATAGCGTCCCACTTGTCCTTGTTCATCTGGACTTCAGCAGCGAGACGTTCCTGCGGAGTAAGACCTGCCTGAACCTTCAAACGGTTTGCTTCAGCTTCTGCTCGGCCAGCTTCACGGGTAGAGTCAGCCTGATACTTAGCCTTCAGAGCGTTGCGCTTTGCAACTTCGGATTCACGTTCAGCCAAGATGATTGCAGAGTCCTTAGACTGTTCCATCTTCACGATGACTCGTGCCTTTTCCGCTTCTGCGTCCCACTTAGCCTTTGCTGCGTTTGCCTTACCGTTTGCTTCGTTAGTGATAGCGAGCTGCTTAGCGGTCTCAGCTTCTGTGATGTTAGCGACACGCTGTGTTTCACGCTTCTTTACGACGTCCAACTGATTCTGAGAGACGGAGTCAAGTCTTACGCCACGGATCTGGAACTGTGTGACCTTGATTTCGAATTCGTGTAGTGCAGATTCGTTCATTACGACACGACGGCCAGTAGAGTCAAGCTTTAAGCTAGTGACTTTATATTCGGCATATTCTGCCTTCTTGAGGACCTTGCCAGTTGAGTCTTTTTCCTCTTCAGATACGAGTTCCTTTTCTGTGTGAGTCTCTGTTAGATATTCACCCTGAGTGATCTGATCGAGAGCGAGAGCCTGGAATTCGGCCAAGTTGGTGACCTTTGCAGCTTCTGCTGTGAACATCGGCGCAGTCTTAGCGATACCTGACATCACAGCGTTTCTTACGAGGTTGTGCTTGATTTCGTCATCAGTGTGATGCTTTTCACGGAGTCGTAGCAATACAGAGCAGTCAGACGGAAGTTCATACATGAGGTAGCCTGAGATCCACGCCTTAGAGTTACGGGACAGCGTTACTTCAATGTCGTCTTCGTCTGTTTCGTCGCCTTCCCAGTTCTTGCCTCCGACCTTTTCTGTCGAAGAGTTGAAGTAGAAGGAACGAGCCTTGAGGAACGTCCAGGTCTTAGAGAAGCCCTTGAAGTAGTAGCCCTGACCTTCGACGCAGCTCATCTCGCCGAACGGGCTCTGCTTGATCACGATTTCAGTGGAGTTCTTGTAGCCCACGTTTTCCGCGAGGAACCAGATGACGAGTAAAAGCGCTGGAAGAGCACCGATGACGAGGCACTTTTGCCAGAACTTTAGTTTTTCGAACGTGAATTTCTTTTCCATTTAGTTTTATCTCCTTTTGGATGATTGTTTAGTTGTTGTTCGATAATTTAGAAAATGTTTTGCAGTCGTAAACCCTAAATCTCAAATTATTTTCGAGAATTTGAGAAAACGAGCTTTTCAGCCATCTCTTTCTGATCCTTCTCTGAGAGCTTCGGTTCGACATCTGAAGCCTTGAGCTTCTTTGGACCTTTGGAGGTGAAAGCGTAGAAGTCATGGATAGCCTTAGTCTCGCCATACGGAGACTTAGCAGAGATCACGTAGCAGATCTCGTTGCCATATTCGTCGCAGAGATGGTCAAATTCGATCATGCGGACCTGATAGCGGTCTGGTGACGGGTAGTACGGGAACTTGATCAGCGGTCCGAAGAACTTCTCTGCAATATCGTCTCCCTTCTTAGAAGTGCAAGTGCAGAAGTGATCGTTCTCGACGTAGCAAGTACAGACGAGATCGATGTCGTGATAGCTGTAAGTTCCATCGGGCTGCTTCTTGCGGAACAGAGAGAATCTGCGGAGGCACTGTTGGTCACCATTGAGAGAGTCCTTGCCAGACCAGCAGTCTTCGTCTTCCTCGATCGCAGTGAGCGGAGCTTCTCTCAATAGACGGATGAGAATGTTCGCAGTGATCGACCAAGACATGCCCGAGTGATCGTCTTCGCACATGCAGTGATAGGCCTTGAGCGCAGACTGGTAGCAAGCGTTTGCATAGCCGATTCCGATAGCACTGCCTTTGTCTTTATCGGCTGCCTTGCGTTCCTTGTCCATCGCGATCGCGACTTCGTTCTTTGCCCATTGTTCTGTTGTCATAGTGTACCTCTTGCCAGATTTGTTCCTGTTCTTTGAAAGTTATTTTGTCAAAAATGAATGATCCAACTGCTATCAACAACACTAGGAAAATAAACCCTACACAGATGATCCAGTATTCCGTCAGTGGTGGATATATCAGCTGTGCGCTGTTGCTTCCTGCGTATTGAGCAGCTAGAATAGTTGCGCGATTAGCGAGTTCCGGGCTCATTTCTCTTCCATCTCGGTACGTTCATCACGATGTGCTCTTCGTGATGAACTGGATATTTCCCTTCGATCTTGTCGACAAAGGGAGCTTTAGTTCTCAACCAGAAGACGTTTCCGTCAACTGTGACCTTCTTTGGATTGGAGAAGTTGCTGATGGCGTAGATAGCTCGCGTGAGCGTTTTGTTGAGCTCGTCCACCTGCTTGTCAGTGAAGTCAGCGCCGTCAAACTCGATCTCGATTCTCTTTTTCATCCGGTACCCTCATTCCTAAGCTGATCGCTTTGTTGATGCACTTCCCTGCAGCCTTTCCGAACTTGACAGACTTCTTGAGAAGCTCTCTGTAGTCCTTGATCTCGCCGATAGCGAGCTTAGCGCAGGATAGTACGTGAAACTTCTGAGATTCTGCTGAGCATCTTAAGCTTCTCGCTTCCCATAGCGCGAGCTGTAGTTCTTTCTCAGTCATCGGTCTTCTTTCTCCTTCTGACTGGCTTCTTTACTTCGGTCTCTTCAGCTTTCGTTTTCGGTTTCGCTTTCGTTTTAGTCTTGATTGGAAGTTCTGTGGGCTTTGGCGCATGTTCCTCGCGTAGCTTCTTGAGGATCTGGTCTGTCAGCTCGATGGTGTCAGACATATCGAGAATCTTGTGAATGCGGATATTGTTGAGGAAGAACTCAGTCTTACCGTCGATCTTGGGCTTTTCGTTCTCGCACTTGAAGCGGAACTCGGCCATGAGCTCGCAGTATCTCTTCTTAGCCTCATCTGGATCGGTGAATACTTCGGTAGTGTTCATCCAACGCCATCCAGTAGAGTCGTTTCCGTTGAACTCGTAGTGCTGGATTCTGTACTTGTCGTATCCGTCGAGAATGATTCGATACGGGTTGTTCATTGCTGCGCAATGTTCTTCCTGTTCAGATTTGATTCTTGAGCCGACGCAGATAGCGTAGATAGCTGCGGCTGCGATGAAAAATACTAGTACGGTTGCTGCAATTAGAAGCGGCATTTAAGTTGTCCTCTTGTTTTAGTTCAATATAGAAACTCTGGCGCCGTTGTAAACCCAGAGTTATGTTAAAGAAAATTTACTTTGTGAAATATGATGAGCGTCGTGCAGACAACAATTCCGAAGATCATGGCACCGATTGCCAGGTCATACCAGAATCCGCTGTCATCGTCTCTTCTCACATATTATTTATCGTCTGGCACATGTACGAGATCCGTGTTGACGTAGATAGTCGAATTAGGGAATTCTCTGATCAACACTTCGATCAACCGGTCCTTCTCGTACTCGTGATGGTAATCTGCTTCAACTTCGATCACGTTCATTAGTACACCCCGTTGAACTTCTCGAGCATCTCTTCAACGTCCATTCTGAACTTCATCGAAGCGCCAGACGGAATAGCGTCAAGAACACGAGTCTTGAAGTCTTGAACGTCTGCGGACGGAAGATCGTATGGATCAAGCTCCAGCATGTCATCGTCATCGTCCGAATTCTCAATGTCTCTTAGGTAGCCTCTAGCCCGGTGGACTGCATCTTCGATTTCGATCTGATCGTCTGCGAGATCTTCGATCTCGTCAAGAATGTCACCAAGTCGTTCTACTGCGTAATTATCAATGCTCATTTTGTTGTTCCTTATTAAATTCTGTCCTGTAGTTCACTAGCCAGGTGTGCTCTTTGTTGTACTTGTATCTTTTCATGATGAAGCCGTTTCCGATCCAGCGCTTATAGCCGAACGTGTCGCCATAGCGCTTCATTCCATCTATCCCCTTGTCGACTTCATCTTCTTTCATAAGATCGATGTTATCTCTGTATAAGCTGCGGAGACAGTCCTCGCAGAGATTAGAGATCCATCCAGATGTCTGGTAGATATATTGGCGGCCGTGATTGTCGATCGACTCTTTTCCGCAGTGCTCGCAGATGAACTCAGACATCCACTCTAGGATGAATTCCAAGTCGTCTGGCAGAGCGAACGAAGTAGAGATTCTGAGGCTTCCGAACTTGCTCTTCGTGTCGAAGATGTGGAAGTTCTGCTTCTTTTCATCGTCCCACGTGTCGTATGCTTCGAACAGCTTGGGCATAAAGTAGACTTTCCAGAGTTTCTCCCACCCTGTACCGTCCCATGCATTGTACCAGTTGTTCCTGATGTCCTCTTTCTCCGTATTGAAGCAGAGTGTAGGATCATCTCTATAATCAGAAAAACGCTTCTTCAGGAAGGGGTACTTCTGAAGAAGCTCGTGCATAGCTACATCGGCTATCGGGTATCTAACAAGTATCTTCACATTCCAAATATAAGAATGTTAGGACGCCTTGTACTTCGTCTTAGCTAGTTCTTCGTTTCCGTCGAGGTAGAGTTCCAAGATGGAGATCGGAAGTTTGCCTCCATGCTCGAAACCGTCTTCGTCGATCACGTAAGTCAGCTCATCATCGCCAGACTGGTACATGTAGCAGTTCTTGAGATACGGATCTCCAATGTTCAGAGACTTGATGTCGATGATAGCTTCGACGGCCCTTGACTTGTACATCTCGCACCGTTCGTGCATCTCGTCATATTCATGAAAGGTCACTTTCCACCTCCATAGTACCGCTTGATCAGGTCGCACAGCTCACTGTTGAAAGCGAGCATTG
>JAEIGA010007173.1_pt1 | contig 16952 bp, 8 predicted proteins | sample 9270691 | NCBI WGS metagenome assembly JAEIGA01 (sample SAMN17057246, study PRJNA624740) | gut metagenome | biome: biome; isolation source: fecal sample | host: Bos grunniens | place: China: Xizang | collected 2019
TGGCAACGGGTGTTGAAAAGATTGGCACCCAGCATCTTGACCACACAGAAGACATCTCTGTACATCTGCTCTCCCGTCAGGAGGTAGAGGCCCTGCTTGAGAACAACCTTATATCACAGGCTCTAATGGCAGCACCGCTATGGAGATACTTCTGCACAAATGGAGCATCATTGCAGAAATAAAAAAGGCTGGAACCGCGTTCCAGCCTCCTAATCTCTTCTATAATAAAATTATTCAGCAATCTCCACAACTTCAGCCTCAGGAGCGTTTCTCATAACTGAAGCAATACCATTGTCTCTGGTCTTCTCTGAAGCATACATCTGGCTTGATCCGATAACTTGACCGTTTGTAGCCTTAAGATTAAAATGGAACTTGCCGCTTGCAGCAGTTTTCTTCTCATATCTTGCCTCTACAGCCGCATTTTTCTTTACAGACTCAACACCATTCAAACATGCAGCCTTTGTTGTATATCCCTCACTTGTAAGAATCACTTGACCGTTAGTTGCTTTAAGATTGAACTGGAACTCTCCATTCTTTCTTGTTGAAATTACAAATTTTCCCATAGTATCTGAATATTAATATGTGTTTGTTTTGGAATTATTGCTGTAAAGGTAGTATAATTCAATTAAATATGAAATATCTGATCCGGAAATCAAATGTAATTTATTTTGAATGTGAGGTCCATACCGGGCATCTTTTTCGCCTTGTTTTTGACATAAAATAATAAATTAGATGAACGCGTTTCATCTAATTTACTACATCTTTCTATTTATCAATATGTTATATAGGGTATCACCAACCGTTTTTGTCCACATTACCTTATATGGGGTGTTACCAACCGGCCAGATTTGGGCGATTTATTGGGTGGATAGAAATCAGAAAGAGGCTGTAAGTTGCTGATAACCAGCGAACTACAACCTCTTTTCTGCGGTGAGAGGGGGATTCGAACCCCCGGTACGGTTACCCGTACGACAGTTTAGCAAACTGTTGGTTTAAGCCACTCACCCATCTCACCAAATCCCCTCAACGGATGGGTTTGTTTGCACAAACATTCATTGGGACTGCAAATGTATGTAAATTTTCTTGAAGAACAAAACTTATTTTAAACTTTCAACATTTATCTGTTTATCTGACACAGCTTTGATTGCAGTTGCCAAAATATTGGCCTCGTCTGCTTTTCCAAACGGACCTATTACATATTTAACAACACCGCCATCAGTGATTTTTGCAATATCCTTCTCGGTAGAAGTTCTTATTACAGTCAGAACCTCTCCAGGCAAAGAATCCGGATACCCCACTATAACAACCTGATATACCGCAGACTCTGCTATCTCCTTCTCCAAAGCCCTCGCCTTTGTAACATTCATGTATGCACCATCCCTATATGCGGTAATGGCTGCAGATGAAAATCCTCTTTTGCGCACTTTATTAAGGTTTGACAACGCAGATTTGTAGTTGTCAAATATTCCTACAGAGTATGTATATTTTCCGCTTGAGGTCCTTCTTTCAAACACAGGACTCAACCCCTTGAGGGCTTTGACCGAAGCTTTGCGTGTAAGTGTAAAGAGCTGTATCTGGTAGACAAGTCCGTCAGGAAACTCCTTGATGTCAATGAGCTGTGCTGTATCCAGAATTCTGAAAGACAAGTCAACTTCCGGCTCCGGAATCTCAACATTCAGTTCCGGGGTCTTTCCCATACTCATATTTGCAAAGGCGAAGGTTGGAACCTTTTTGGTTTCCTCTATTTTTTTCTCATTGCCCAAATCAACCTCAGGTACAAAAATGCCCTTGGAAAGGAATTCAAGCTCTATGGTCTGAAGCTCCCTTACCGCTGCATTTACCTCATTCTGCAATGAGAGGGTCTCAAGCTCCTGTTGGGCAATCGTTCTCTCAAGAGCCTTAAGATCATCAGGATTGGTAAGTTTATTGTAGAGATCCCTGCTTGCAGACTCCTTTGCAATGGCATCAGCTACTTGCTGCTGCAACTTTCTAACCTTATCAACAGCGTTGGAATATTCACTGTCATCATCAATTACAGCCGCTCCCATTGCCTGATCGGGACCATCTGCAGAAACAGATACCACTCCTGCAGGCTCCAGACGCGCAATCTTTGCAGCCTCTTCGGAGGTAATGGATTTCTTTAGCGGCATATTCTCAAACTTGACAGCATATATGGTCATCTTATCCGCCGCACACTCCCTGTCTGAGGCAAATATTGAGTAGAGGCCGTCGGGAGTATTATAGAAAAGGTAATCATTTGCCGGCGACGAGTAAGGGAAGCCCATGTTTTGTGGTACACCCCAATCGGAAAGTTCCTCATTCCACTCACTTACATAGAGATCATATCCACCAACCCCATAATGTCCGTTTGACGAAAAATAGAGATATTTACCGTCAGGACTCACAACTGGAAAGAGTTCATTTCCTACTGAAGTAATATTTTCATTCAGTATTATTGGCGCACTCCAGAGTGTATCATTGATTTTTACCGTATAGTAAATGTTCCAGGAACCGCTGTTGTCAGGTGCTGAAAAATACAACTTTTCGCTTCCCGACAGATAATTCATTACCGGAAACTCCCCACCCATTGGATCCGCCACCAATGACTTTGGAGTCAAGACCCAAGAACCATCCTTAAAACCAGGATAGTGCAGATAAAAATCTCCTCTCGCGAATGTCTCCCTTGCCACAACATCCGGCTTGAATGCAAAATCCAGTAGACTCTTTCCGTTTTCACTCTGTATAATCTTGCTCTCCAGAGCAGCTCTGGCTACTGAATCCGTTGTTTTCGACAGAATATCATTGTATATACCTACAGCCTGCTCAAATTTATATTGATTATGAAGGTTTGCTGCTTTTTTCTCATTTTCGGTAAAATTCTGTCCATACACACATACTGACACCGAAAGAATGAGGCAAAAAAAAGTAAAAAATCTCATGGTCTTTTTAGGATTTTATGCAAAAATGCATCAACAAAGATATGAAATACTTTATATATTAGGAAAAAATTGTAAATTTGCGCCTTATTTTAAATTTATCAGAGTTATGCTTTGGCTGAACCTGAATTATAAATCATAAAAACTATATAAAATGCAAAGTAAAGGCGCCATTAAATTTGTGGCAATTCTAGTAGCGTTGGCCTGCGTTTACCAATTATCGTTTACATGGGCTACATCGCATCAGGAGAAGAAGGCAGAGAAGTATGCAGAGGCTGCTGTTGAAGCAGTTAAGCAGAGTGCCCAATTCGCAAAAGTAGCAGAGGTGGATAAAGCTTTTTATCTTGACTCAATTGCTAAAGAGAAAAACAGATTTTACATTGACTCAATCTCTTCTGAGAAAGTGTTCTTGGGTTACACTTACAAGGACGTAAAAGCAAAAGAGATCAACTTGGGTCTTGACTTGAAGGGCGGTATGAACGTTATGCTTCAGGTTCAGGTAAAGGATCTTATCAAAGCATTGGCTGATGGAAACCAGTCACCTGAATTTGAGCAGGCATTGGCTCTTGCAACACAGAAAGAGGCAAATTCACGTGAGGATTTCATCACTCTATTTGCAGAGAGCTGGGATGAGATTGCTCCAGGCAAAAGATTGGCAAGCGTATTCGGCACATACGAAATGCGTGACAAAATCAACCCTGAGACAAGCAATGCAGATGTAATCAAAGTTATCCGCGAGGAGGCTGAGAGTGCAATTGCCAATTCATTCAACGTATTGAGAAACCGTATTGACCGCTTTGGTGTAACCCAGCCAAACATTCAGAAGTTGGGTAACTCAGGAAGAATCCTTGTGGAGCTTCCAGGTGTAAAAGAGCCTGAGCGTGTAAGAAAACTGCTTCAAGGTACAGCTTCATTGGAGTTCTGGCCTACATACGACAATTCAGAGATCTACCCATTCTTGGCTGAGGCAAATGCAGCATTGAAAGATCTTCTTTCAACAGAGAGTGAGGTAGCAGAGGCTGACACTACAGCTAAAGATGCTGCAAGCGAGCTTTTGGCAAATGACAGCCTCTCTACAGATGCTGCTGCATGGGCAAAAGAGAACCCTTTGTTTGCAGTTCTTAATCCAAGCGTTTACAACGGCCAGTTGGCTCCGGGCGCTTGCATCGGTAGAGCACACTATAAAGATACAGCTCTTATCAATACATATTTGAAGATGCCTCAGGTACAGGCTCTTCTTCCTGCAGAGCTTAGAGCTATGTGGACTGTACAGCCAAGTCAGTTTGATCCTTCAGGAGTACTTTACGAGTTGGTGGCAATCAAAGCCAACACACGTGACGGCAAAGCTCCTCTTGATGGCGGTATGGTAAGCGACGCTTCTGTTGCATACGGCAACACAGGTGGTGCTCCTCAGGTTGATATGGTTATGAATGCAGAGGGTAGCCGCATCTGGGCAAGACTTACTGCTGACAACCTTCAGAAACAGATTGCAATCGTATTGGACGGAATGGTATACTCTTTCCCTACAGTACAGTCAGAGATTACAGGCGGTCGCTCACAGATTACCGGTAACTTTACAATTACTGAGGCTGAAGACTTGGCAAACGTATTGAAATCAGGTAAGCTTCCAGCTCCTGCAACTATCATTCAAGAGCAGGTTGTAGGACCAAGCTTGGGTTCTGAGTCAATCAATGCAGGTTTCATCTCATTCATCCTTGCATTCTGCCTTGTACTTGTATATATGATCATCTTCTACAATGGTGCAGGTATTGTTGCAAACATTGCCCTTCTTTGCAATGCTTTGTTCTTGTTTGGTGCTTTGGCATCATTCGGCGCTGTTCTTACATTGCCTGGTATTGCAGGTTTGGTATTGACAATGGGTATGGCAGTGGATGCAAACGTTATCATCTATGAGCGTATTAAAGAGGAGTTGAGAGCCGGCAAACAGTTGAGAACTGCCATCAAGGATGGTTACAACAATGCATACTCCGCTATCATTGACGGTAACTTGACAACCATCATCACCGGTATCGTATTGTTCATCTTCGGTTCAGGTCCTGTTCAAGGTTTTGCAACCACATTGGTAGTTGGTATCATCACTTCAATGTTGTGCTCAATCTTCATCTCAAGACTTATCTTCGAGGCAAGACTTGATAAAGGCAAAAACATTACATTTGACAACAGCTTCTCAAGAGGTTTCTTGCAGAATGTACATATTGACTTTGTTAAACTTCGTAAGAGCGCATACGTTTTGTCTGCAGCCCTTGTTATCATAAGCCTTGCTTCAATTACATTCAAGGGATTCTCTTACGGTGTTGACTTTACAGGTGGTAGAACATACGTTCTTCGTTTTGACAAGGATGTTACAGCTGAGCAGATCAGAAGTGCAGCAAATGCTGAGTTCGGTGAGACTGTTGAGGTTAAACAGTTCGGTGGCGAGAGCCAGATGAAGGTTACAACCAAATATAAAATTGCTGACAACTCTACAGAGGTTGACCAGGAGGTTGAGGCCAAATTGTACAATGCATTGAAAGGCTTCTACAATGCGGAGATGAGTTTGGAGGACTTCACTTCAACTGTAAACAACCCTAACGGTATCATCAGTTCAGATAAGGTTGGTCCTACAATTGCAGACGACATCAAGAGAAATGCAGTGGTTGCTATTGTATTGTCAATGATTGCCATCTTCTTGTACATTGCAGCACGTTTCCGCAACTGGACTTGGGGTACAGGTGGTCTTATCTCATTGGCTCACGATGCCATCATAACAATCGGATTCTTCTCATTGTTCTCAGGCATCCTTCCATTCAGCCTTGACGTTGACCAGACATTCATCGCAGCAATCCTAACAATCATCGGTTACTCTATCAATGACTCCGTGGTTATCTTTGACCGTATCCGTGAGTACAATGTATTGTATCCAAAACGCGAACTTAAACTCAACATCAATGAGGCATTGAACAGTACTCTTGCACGTTGTGTGAATACATCAGCTTCAACATTGGTTGTAATGATTGCAATTGCAATCTTCGGTGGTGAGGTTATCAGAGGTTTTGCATGCGCTTTGATAGTAGGTATTATAGTTGGTGCTTACTCTTCAATCTTCGTAGGTACTCCAATTGTATACGACCTTAACATGAAAAGAGCAAAGAAAGCTGAGTTGAAAAAATAATTTTTCACAATAAAGAGAATGGAAAGCTGCCGGCCAAAACCGGCAGCTTTTTTTATACAATAATTGCAACAAGTCCGATGCAGGATGCGGCTATACAAGTTGACAATATCAGGCAAGCCGCTACGCAGCAAATGCACACGAATATACAGCCAATCGGAATCAATTTACGGAACAAAAATTATGAAATATAAATAAATCTCCGTATCTTGTGAATTATTGTAATTTGATTTCATTTTTTTATTATAAATATCTATCGAAATACGAAAAATATTTGACATTATGGAACTACCTTTTGCAGAATCTTGGAAAATCAAGATGGTTGAGCCTCTAAAAAAGAGCACACGCGAAGAGCGCGAACAATGGATTAAAGAAGCTGATTACAACCTGTTCCAACTTAAATCGGATCAGGTATATATTGACTGTCTTACCGATTCAGGCACTGGCGCGATGAGTGACCGCCAATGGGCAGCAATGATGATGGGAGATGAGAGCTACGCCGGATCTTCATCTTTCTTCCAACTTAAAGATACAATTACCCGCCTTACAGGTTTTGAGTATGTAATTCCTACACACCAGGGCCGTGCTGCGGAGAATGTGCTTTTCAGCCACCTTGTAAAGAGCGGCGATGTTGTTCCCGGCAACTCACACTTTGACACAACAAAAGGCCACATTGAGAGCCGTAAGGCAACTGCACTTGATTGTACAGTTGATGAGGCAAAAGACACCCAACTTGAGGTTCCTTTTAAAGGAAATGTAGATCCTAAAAAGCTTGAGAAGGCTCTTGAAGAGTTTGCAGACAAGACTCCTTTCATTGTTGTTACAATTACAAACAATACTGCCGGCGGACAACCTGTATCTATGCAGAACTTGCGTGAGGTACGTGCAATCGCCGACAAATATGGAAAACGTGTAATTTTTGACTCTGCCCGTTTTGTTGAGAATGCATACTTCATCAAGACTCGCGAGGAGGGTTACGCAGATAAAACTATCAAAGAGATCGTTAAGGAGATGTACTCATACGCAGATGGCATGACAATGTCATCAAAGAAGGACGGACTTGTAAATATGGGTGGTTTCATAGCTACACGTCACGAGGACTGGTATGAGGGTGCTAAGAGATTCTGTATTCCTTTTGAGGGTTATTTGACATACGGTGGTATGAACGGCAGGGATATGGCAGCCCTTGCAGTTGGTCTTGACGAGAACACAGAGTTCGAAACTGTTGAAACCCGTATCAGACAGGTTCAGTATCTTGCTGCGAAACTTGACGAGTATGGTATTCCTTACCAGCGTCCTGTTGGTGGCCACGCAATCTTTGTAGATGCCGACAAAGTTCTCTCTAACATCCCTAAAGAGGAGTTCCCTGCACAGACTCTTGCAATTGAGCTTTACATTGAGGCCGGTATCCGTGGATGTGAGATCGGATATATCCTTGCAGACCGCGACCCTGTTACCCGCGAGAACCGTTTTGGAGGACTTGACCTTCTTCGTTTGTGCATTGCACGCCGCGTATACACCAACAACCACATGGATGTAATCGCTGCTGCACTCAAGAATGTATATGACCGCAGAGACCAGATCACACGCGGTGTGAAGATTGTCTGGGAGACAGAACTTATGCGCCACTTCACAGTAAAACTTGAAAGACTATAATCGAAAGCAACATTTGCAACAACCCGCTCTGCCCCTCAGTGGCAGAGTTTGTTACAAGCATAAGGAGGATACCCCAGAATGATCCTGCCTAACCAAACAATGAAGAGGATGGCAAAAAAGGTATCTCCATGAATAGCTAATCCCCGCCAGTATGCAATTCTGGCGGGGATTCACTGTATAATAATGGAGTTTTGAGACAGCAGCCCGAAGATCACTCGCACCCTACAGTTGACAGATTATAGAGAATCGCAAAGGCAAGTTGGGTGGTCTTGCGGAGTTTTTCCCAATGGAGTTTGTCGGGAGTATCTGTAGGTTTGTGGTAATCTACGTGCATGAAATCTTCCATCCATGCAATAAAAGGTATGTCCTGGGCCGAGAAAGGGGCATAATCAGAGCCTCCGCGGCCGTCACCTCTACGCTCATCCAAAAGAACCTGGAAAGGCAGATCAATTTCCTTTTGGGCAGCCTGGCATATTTTGAGCAGATATGGGTAATTGTTGTTCCATGCAAACATGACACCCGGATTCTCGGGGGTTATTGTACGGCCCACCATATCAAAGTTCATGTAGTGGACAACAGACTCCTTCAAAGAGGCCTCGCATCCAGGCGCAACAGCATCGGAAGGCCAGGTATTCACAAAGAATTTTGAGCCCAACGAGCCCTTCTCCTCGCCATCCCAGGCACAGAAGAGAATGGTATAGCGTGGAACAATATCTGCAGCCTTCATCATCCTTGCCAAAGAGAGAAGAGCCACTATGCCCGAAGCATTATCGTCTGCACCAGGATGTATTCCAACCCCCTCTATATACCCCAAATGGTCATAATGGGCACCAATTACAATAAATTTGTCTTTTTCACTCCCCTCAAGTTTTGCCACCACATTGCACTGCTGGAGCGGATAGGCAGCCTTACCCTCCTTAGGTTTTCCTATAGCAGCCTCCAGTTCCTCCTTGCTGAATGGCTGCAACAACGGCTCATATCCCGCCTTTCTGAACTCTTTTACAATGAACTTCATTGCCTTTACGGCCTCTTTGGTCCCGGCCTCACGTCCCTTGAGACCTCTTTGTGTAAGGTAATCCACAACCCTCTTCGCATAATCTGTTGAATAGAGATCAAAAAAATGCAAAGCATCATTCACCCTGTCATGACCTCCCTCTGCATATGAGGCTGCATTGCCCTCTTTTGCGCTTTCGCCTCTGCTGTTGTCTGCAGCACCAAGCTGGAAACTGCATACCAGTAAAACTGCTGAGGCCAATATGAATCTGCCTCTTTTCATTGCAACGGCAAACAAATTATCTTTCATTGTCCAACTCCTTTTTGCTCTTTTATCAATTATTCCTTTCCTTTTTTCCTTTTGGCAACACTCTTCTTCTCTTTACTCTTTACACCTTTTCCTGCCGCATTTTTGGCCTTTACAGCACCACTCTTCTTTGTAGCCGACCTTTTGCCGGCCGACACCTTCTCCTGCTTTGTAATGCCGCTTTTGCGGTTTGTTTTGCCTGCTCCACTATAACTTGGATCCCAGACAAGTTCATAATCTATGAGTTTTTGCTCCAGATTAACCTTGAGTACCTTGATTCTGACCTTGTCGCCAAGGGTAAACTTTGCTTTTGTAGCCTTTCCATAGACGCAATAGTTCTTCTCGTCAAAGATGAAGTAATCCTCTTTTATATCACGCAGGGATACCATTCCCTCAACTTTTGTAGGCTCAATCTCCACATACAAGCCCCATTCGGTAACACCAGAAACCGTTCCTTCATACTCATTGCCCACTTTTTCTTGCATAAACTCCGAAAGTTTGTACTTTATGCTCGCACGCTCCGCATCTGTAGCCAGCTGTTCTCTTGCTGAAGAGTGCTTGCAGAGCTCTTCGTAACGCTTTTTGTCTTCGTTCTTGCCCTTGTCGAGATAGTGGGCCAGAAGCCTGTGTACCATCATATCGGGATAGCGGCGGATCGGCGATGTAAAATGGGTGTAGTACTGGAATCCCAGACCATAGTGGCCTACATTGTCGGTAGAGTATTTTGCCCTTGCCATTGAGCGCAATGCTACAATTTCAATTGCCCCACACTCCGGTTTTTCCTTTACTTTGTCAAGCAATATATTGAGCTCCCTTGCCACCTCACGACCATTCTCCGCAGGACCCATTGTATAACCGAAATGCTTTACAAAATCCCTGAGGTTCTGAATCTTTTCATAATCCGGCTCCTCATGTATTCGGTAAACGAAGGTAGGCTCTTTAAGTCTCATGCCTTTGGTCACATATTTTGCAACCTCCTTGTTGGCAAGAAGCATGAACTCTTCAATCAGCCAGTTGGCCTCACGGGTAATACGTTGCTGCACATCCACAGGCCGTCCCTTCTCATCTACAATAACCTTCATTTCCGGTCTTTCAAAACTTATAGAACCGCTTGCAAAACGCTGTTTACGCATGATTGATGCCAATTTGTGCAACTCCACAACTGCCTGTGCCACCTCTTTCTCGCCAGCTGCTCCGCGCGGTTTGCGTGCCGGCCTGTTGTTTGGAATTTTTGCAGGATCCATACCGCTCTCCGGAGCAAGGCCAGCCTCTTCAAGAATTAGCTGAGCCTCCTCGTATGCATACCTCCGGTCGGATTTGATAATTGTCCTGCCAAACCAGCTCTTTATGACTTTTGCCTTGGCGTTCATCTCAAATACCGCAGAGAATGAAAGTTTCTCCTCATTTGGCCTCAACGAACAGAGGTTATTTGAAAGGGCCTCAGGCAACATTGGCACCGTGCGGTCAACAAGATATACAGATGTTGCTCTCTCTATGGCCTCCTGGTCTACAATGTCTCCGGGTTTCACGTAGTGGGTCACATCGGCAATATGCACACCCACCTCAAAGTTGCCGTTGTCAAGTACCCTGAATGAAAGCGCATCATCAAAATCCTTTGCATCTGCAGGGTCTATGGTAAATGTGCAGACCTTACGGAAATCGCGCCTTGCATCAATCTCTTTCTTGGAAATCTTCACCGGAATTGCAGCGGCTGCAGCCTCAACTCTCTCTTCAAACCTGTAAGGCAGACCATATTCAGCAAGAATTGCATGCATCTCGGTATCATTTTCGCCCGGTTCTCCGAGCACATCCACAATTCTGCCCAATGGAGCATCCATACCGTCACGCCACAGCTCAACAACAACTGCGACCTTCATGCCCTGCCACTCACTCTTGACCTGACCCATTGGCACCCCTATATCGTAAGGCATAAACTTGTTTTCTATGATAACCCAGGCTTGAGCACCAATAATCTGAAGAACACCTATATATGGTCTCTTTGACCGTTCTATGACCTCAAGGACCTCACCCTCCATACGATGGTTCTCATCCTTGAGCTTTGTAACAGCCACACGTACAGTATCACCATGCAAAGCACCCCTGAGCCTTCTGGCAGGAACAAACACATCATCCTCCCTCTCAGGCACATCAATGAACCCGTAGCCTTCACGTCCCATAATTACAGTTCCTACAACCTCTTCAAGAATCTTTTTTCTTGTGGAAATGCCTTTTTTGGATCTTCCGCTTCTTGAAGTGCCACTACCGCCAACGCCCCTCTTTTTTCTGCTTCCTCTGGCTTGCGATACCCTTTTTCTATTTCCTTTTTTGCTCATAATAGTTAACTTTGCGGCTTGAAAATTGTTTCACTCGAATCAGGAGAAAACCTGTCGGGACAAATATTATAAAACGATAACAAAAATAGCAATTAAATATGAATAAAAAGGTACTTTTAATGATTCTCGACGGCTGGGGAATAGGAAAACATGACAAGACAAATGCAATTTTTACAGCCGGACAACCAAATATTGATGCCCTTTTGGCAAAATATCCCAATTCACAGCTTTCAGCAAGCGGAGAGGATGTTGGTCTTCCAGACGGCCAGATGGGAAACTCTGAGGTAGGTCACCTTAATATCGGTGCCGGCAGAGTCGTTTATCAGGATCTTGTAAAGATCAACAAGGCTTGCCAGAACAAGACCCTATTGGAGAACAGAGAGGTAAAGGCTGTATATGATTATGCCAAAGAGAGCGGAAAGGCTCTTCACTTTATGGGCCTTCTTTCTAATGGAGGTGTACACAGCTCAATTGAGCAGCTTTTTGCATTCCTTGATGTTGCCAAAGAGTATGGTCTTGAGAAGGTTTACGTTCATTGCTTTATGGATGGCAGGGATACCGACCCCAAGAGCGGCAAAGGCTTCATTGAGCAGCTTCAAGCCCATATGGCAGATTCGACCGGCAAAATTGCCTCTGTGATCGGCCGTTTCTACGCAATGGACCGCGACAAGAGATGGGACAGGGTTAAAGTTGCCTATGACCTCCTTGTAAATGGCGAGGGTGAGAAGTGTTCAGACCCTGTAGCAGCTGTGGCCTCTTCATACGAGGCAGGCGTTACAGACGAGTTCATCAAGCCTATAAAGGTTGAGGGCACAGCCACTATCGAGGCTGATGATGCAATTGTATTCTTCAACTTCAGAAATGACCGTGCAAGAGAGATTACAAGTGTACTTACACAGGAAGATATGCCTGAAATGGGCATGAAGACCATGCCGTTGTACTACTGCTGCCTTACTCCATATGATGACAAATTCCAAGGCGTACACATTCTTTTTGACAAGGAGAATGTTCAGAACACCCTTGGAGAGGTAGTTGCAAAAGCAGGCAAAAAACAGTTGAGAATTGCCGAGACAGAGAAGTATGCCCACGTTACATTCTTCTTCTCAGGCGGTCGCGAGGCTGCTTTTGACAATGAGGAGAGAGTTCTTATAAACTCACCTAAAGTGGCCACTTATGACCTTAAACCTGAAATGAGTGCTCCAGAGGTTGCTGACGCACTTGTAGAGGTGTTGAACAGCCAGAAAGAGGATATGATTATCCTTAACTTTGCAAATGGCGACATGGTTGGCCATACAGGTGTATATGATGCCATAAAGGCTGCTGTAAAGACCATTGACCAGCTTGTCAAAAAGGTCGTTGATTGTGCACAGGCAAACGGCTATACCGTACTTATCACAGCAGACCACGGCAATGCCGACAATGCAGTAAATGCCGACGGTTCACCAAATACCGCACACTCATTGAATCCTGTTCCATTCATCGTTGTTGATAATGACATCAAGAGTGTTGACAATGGTATTCTTGCAGACATTGCTCCAACAATCCTAAAACTTATGGGAATCGAGCAGCCTGCATGCATGACAGGTACTCCATTGGTTTAACCGCACGGCGGCGTGTCTGGAGCGACATGAAGCAAAAAAGTTACTTATCATACGATGAATCCCTGCCGGAGTGTACTGGCAGGGATTCGTTTTATAATGCAATCTGTGTCTCAAGTGCGTATTCAAGATTGTGATGCTCCAGGAAATCTATCAGATCCTGATTGACATCTATCTTGTATTTGCGGGAGAAGAACTCCACTGAAATCTGGTTCTGATAATCGAGAGCCTTGATAGAGAGTGCCTTTTTACCTTTGTTTGACTTGAATGTCTTAAGAAGTTCTTTACGGAACTCTTTATCGACTTTGGTTACCGGCAAGTTTATTGTAAATGATTTGATGAACTCCTCCTTGGTGTTGGCCAACAGAGTTATCTTCCTGATCTTCAAATCACATTCAACTGGCGTCGTATTCTCCTTGTTCTCCTCATCCTGCGGTTTTCCGTAGATTCTTGGCATTATAGCACATTTCATAAAGAGAGCCTGCCCATTCTCTACAAACTGCATAAAATTCTCATAATCGCGCCCAAACAAGCTAAAGTTAAGGCTTGAACCAAAATCTTCTATAGAGAAACTTACCCAAGGTTTACCGCTCTTCTGCGATACTTTCTTTGCAACACCACTTACAAGTCCTGCTATATAGATCTCTTTCCGGTGAAGAGAAGTGTCTGTTGATGCATCAGCAACAAGCTGTTGTGCGTCGGCAAGTGTTGTTGCAACAAAGTTGACCATCTCAAATTTATAGATGTCAAGAGGGTGAGAAGAGAGATACATGCCAACCAGCTCCTTCTCTTTTTTTAGAAATTCCAGTTTGTTGTACTCAGGTGCAGGAACCGGAATATCAGGTGGTGTAGGTTTGAATCCCTCATCATCGTCACCAAAGAGTGAATTTCCGTTGTTTATGGTATCACTCTGCAATTTTGAGCCATAACGGCACAAAGCCTCTATAAATACCTCCCCTTTTGAGTTTGGCAGGAAGAACTGGTCTCTCCTGATACCTTCAAATGAATCAAAACCACCGGAATAGGCCAATGACTCTATAGTCTTTTTATTTACGGCACCATGCGCAGCTGCACGCTCTATGAAGTCAAAAATATTCTCGTACGGTCTCTCCATACGTCCCTCAACAATGCCATCTACAACAGCTCCTCCCACACCCTTGATACCGGCCATTCCAAAGCGTATATTGCCCTCCTTATTTACTGTAAACCGACGGTCACTCTCATTCACATCCGGTCCAAGCACGGCAATTCCCATACGTTTGCACTCATCCATGAGTTTTGTAATCTCATCGATATTGTTAAGGTTTTTACTCAAGTTGGCGGCCATGAACTCTGCCGGATAGTTGGCCTTCAGGTAAGCAGTCTGGTAGGCAACCCAAGCATAGCAGGTTGCATGCGATTTGTTGAACGCATAGGCAGCAAATGCTGTCCAGTCCTTCCAAATCTTTTCAAGTGTCTCCTCCGGATGTCCGTTGCGTATACCGCCTTCAAGGAAGAGGGTCTTAAGCTCCATCATCTTGTCAATGAGCTTTTTACCCATGGCTTTACGCAAACCGTCGGCCTGACCTTTGGTAAAATCTGCAAGTTTTTGAGACAAAAGCATAACCTGCTCCTGATATACAGTAATTCCGTAGGTATCCTTAAGTATATCCTCCATTTGCGGAAGGTCATATTCAATCTTCTTGCGTCCCTGCTTGCGGTCAACAAAATCAGGAATATAATCCATCGGGCCCGGACGGTAAAGGGCATTCATTGCAATAAGATCCTCAAATCTGGTAGGCTTGAGCTCTCTCAACCATTTCTGCATACCGGGAGACTCAAACTGGAAGATTGCAACGGTGTCGCCACGGCTGAAGAGATCATATGTTGCTTTATCGTCAATTGGAATGGTATCAACATCCACATCTATTCCTCTGTGCTTCTTAATATTGGCAACAGCCTCCTTAAGAATTGAGAGGGTACGCAGACCAAGAAAGTCCATCTTCAACATTCCCACATCCTCGATGAAAGCTCCCTCGTATTGTGACACCCACATATCTTCTCCCGTCTCCTTGTCTTTTGCTATACAGATTGGAATATGCTCTGTAAGATTATCACGACCGATAATGATAGCACAGGCATGCACACCTGTATTCCTTACCGTACCCTCAAGTTTCTCTGCATACTGGAGGGTCTCCTTGACTCCAGGTATGGGCGAGGTCTCAAATGCCTCTTTTATCTCGGGAACAAGCTTGATGCAGTTGCCTATGTTAACCTTAACCTTCTTCTCCTTTACAATCTCCTCTCCGTTTTCGCCTGTCTCCTTTATGATTTCTGGAGGAAATTTGTCGGGAACAAGCTTGGCAAGACGGTCACTCTCCTGAAGAGGCACCTGCTGTATGCGGGCAATATCCTTTATGGCACTCTTCGTTGCCATTGTTCCAAATGTAACCACATGAGACACATGATCTTTGCCATATTTACCCTCAACATATTGAAGCACCTTGCCACGTCCGTCATCATCAAAATCAATATCTATATCGGGCATTGAGATACGCTCAGGATTGAGGAAACGCTCAAACAGGAGGTCATATTTTATAGGGTCTATATGGGTAATTCCCAGACAATAGGCAACAACTGATCCTGCAGCTGAACCACGTCCCGGACCAACCCATACACCCATAGCGCGGGCAGCTGCGATAAAGTCCTGCACAATAAGAAAATAATCCGGGAATCCCATCCTCTTGATAGTGGCAAGTTCAAAGTCAATTCTCTCGCGCACCTCCTCTGTTATCTCCTTATAGTTTTTCTCTGCTCCCTTATAGGTAAGATGTCTCAAATACTCATTGGAATCGGGAAACTCCGCCGGTATTTCAAAAATTGGGAGTATATGATCGCAATCTATCTTGTATTTTTCAACTTTATCTGCTATCTCAAGTGTATTTGAAATAACCTCAGGATGATCAGGAAAGAGAGCCAGCATCTCCTCTTCGGTCTTGAGATACTCCTGCTGGGTATATCTCAATCGTTTAACATCATCATAGTTGGCATTAGTTGTAAGACATATCAAACGGTCATGGGCCGGGCCATCTTCCTTGCGTGTAAAATGGACATCATTTGTTGCAATCACCTTCACTCCGCACTCCTGTGAAAGCTCAAAGATAGCCTTGTTTACAATTACCTGCTGCTCATACACATCCTCGGCATAGCCGGGAATCTCGGTCTTATGCAACTGTACCTCAAGGTAATAATCCTCTCCAAAAAGATTCTTGTACCACATGATGCTCTCACGTGCACCATCAATGTCTCCACGTTTTATTTTTTGCGGAATCTCTCCTCCAAGACAGGCAGATGAACAGATCAGATTCTCATGGTACTTCTCAAGAAGTTCCTTGTCAATCTTCGGTTTATAGTAATACCCCTCGGTATAGCCAAGGGATACAAGTTTTACAAGATTGTAATAGCCCTGCAGATTCTTTGCCAATAATATAAGATGGTGAGCACTCTGATCCTCTTTTCCTCTCTTTGAAAATCTTCCCTCCGGGTTAACATAGACCTCGCATCCTATAATCGGTTTTATCTCCGGAAAGTCCTTGGCAACCTTCAGAAACTCCTTCACACCAAACATATTGCCATGATCCGTAATGGCCAATGCAGGCTGGTTATCCTCCTTAGCCTTCTTGAAGTGACTCGCTATGGAGGCTGCGCCATCCAGAATTGAGTAATATGTATGTACGTGCAAATGAACAAAAGCCATGGTCTGATTCTCTTATAGGTTCTACATTGGAACTAACAAAGATAATAAAAGCTGACTTAATGGCAAAGTTGTAGAGGGAGTGTTACTTCTCAAAAATGCCGAACATAGTAGAACCGCTTCCACTCATGGAGGCATATATAGCCCCCTCCTCATAAAGGCTCCTTTTGTACTGCTCCAAAATGGGATATTTTGCAAAAACTGTGGTTTCAAAGTCATTTACAACA
>JAEIGA010007174.1_pt1 | contig 16947 bp, 5 predicted proteins | sample 9270691 | NCBI WGS metagenome assembly JAEIGA01 (sample SAMN17057246, study PRJNA624740) | gut metagenome | biome: biome; isolation source: fecal sample | host: Bos grunniens | place: China: Xizang | collected 2019
AATGTAGTTACTTTAGTTGAAGAAACTTTAAAAAATGAAGAAGTAGTTGCAGCTGCTATTACAGAAATTAAAGAATCTGTAGGTCTAGATGAAAATCTTAAATATGTAAAAAATACTTCAGCAAATTACATTCAAAATGCAACAACATTTAGTGATGCTGATGATTTATTAGATTCAGCAATTAAAGCAGAAGTTATTGCAAGAGAAAATGCTATTTCAAATTTATCATCTGCTTCAACTGAAGGTTTAAATGATGAAATTGAAACAAGACAAAGAATTGAAGGACAAAACGGTACTGCTTATACTAAAAACACTACTTCAAGTTATATTAGTGGCGCAACATCAATGAATGATGCTGATGTTAAATTAGATTCTGCAATTAAGAATTTAAAACTTACAGCAGTCACTGGTACTGAATTAACTGGATTAGGTGAAAATGTAAAAGAAGCGTATAAATTTATTGATGGATTAGGCACAAAACATGGTGATTATGTTAAAATATATAAAGATTCATCTTTACAAGATGTAGAATTTATTGGTTCTGCTCAAACTTTGAATTTTACTTATATTTTAGCAAATGGTAGTACGACTACTGTACCAGTGAATTTATCATCATTCCTTTCTGAAGAAGAATATGCTGATGGTTTACAAGTTAACAATCATGTTATTTCAGTTAAAATAGATGAAGATTCAGAATCTTTCTTAACTGTTAGTGAAAATGGTGTTAAATTAAGTGGTGTACAAAATGCAATTAATAGTGCAGTAAATAGTTTGGATTCTACAATTACAAGTGATGATACTGCTTTAGTAAGTGTACAAGTAAAACAAGAAAATGGTAAAATTACAGATGTTGTAGTAACAGGTAATAATATTGACTGTGGTACATTTTAATTAAAATTACAATAATAAGCCACATTAAGTGGCTTATTATATTTAAAATAATATTTATATTTAAATATAGAGATTAAAATGGCAAAAAATAATAAAATACAGTTATTTAGAACTGAAACAAGTGGTTCTACTACTACTAGCATAGAAAAAGGTGAATTAGCATTGAATATTAATTCAAGTTCACCATTTATTATGTTTAAAGATACTAGTGGAACAGTTCAGAAATTAGGTTCATTATCAACTTCTACTGGCTCATCTGTATTCCATACAATGACACAAAAAGCAATTACTGATGCTTTAACCGCTAGAAAAAATGATACAGATATTTTAGCAACATCGTTAACTAATGAAATTGCAGCAAGAAAAGCAGTTGATGGACAAACAGGACAAACATATGCTGCTAATACAAGTGCAAAACATATTAGTGCAGCAACATCATTAAACGATGCTGACATTAAGTTGAATAATGCAATTACTGCTGAAACAAAAGCAAGACAAGATGCTATAGACGCATTGGATGCTATATATACACAAGCTATATCAGTAGATTCTAATGGTAAAGCAACATCAAATCATATAGGATTTGAGTTAGCTCAATTAAATGGTAAAATCACTGGATTTAGTGTAACAGAATTAGATATTGCTTCAGCTTATGATTTATCACAAGAAATTGCTAATAGAAAAGCAGCCATTGAAGCATTGGATTCAACAAAGAGTGGTTCAACTACTCATGTAAGTGTAAAAGTTGTTGAAACAAATGGTAAACTTGAATCTGTAACTGTTACTGAAAGTGATATTGCTAGCGCATCAGCGTTAACTGCTGAAATTGCAGCAAGAAAGGCTGTTGATGGACAAACTGGACAAACATATGCTGCTAATACAAGTGCAAAACACATCAGTGCTGCAACATCGTTGAATGATGCTGACATTAAGTTGAATAATGCAATTACTGCTGAAACATCAAATCGTGGTACTGCAATTACAAATGCAATTAATGCGTTAAGTGGTACAACAAGTGGTAATGGTACTCATGTTGATGTTACAGTAGCACAAAAAGCAGGTAAAATTACAGCAGTTACAGTTGCTGAAAGTGATATTGCTAGTGCATCAGCGTTAACAAATTTAATTAATTGGTGTGCTTATATGAGTGGTAATACTACTTCAACTAATGTTACATCAATACCAACAACTAAACGATTATGCATAGCAACAATTTCATCTTCTCAAACTTTAGGTTTAAGTGGTGGTACAAGTAGTTTAGTACAAGGAAGAGAATTACATATTATAGTAAAAAATAATGCTACTTCTAAAATTACTATTACAATACCAACTACTTTTAAGAATTTAGTTGAAGAAAACCTTGAAATAGAAGCAGGTAAATATGGTGAAATTAACTTAGTATCTGATGGAACTAATATCTATTATAGAGGTGCTTCCTAATTTAATATATAACATAAAAAGGTGATACAAATTAATTTGTATCACCTTTTTTTATATAAAACTAATAAGAAATCCTAATATATATGATAAAATAATAAATATAAAATATATAATAGCACCACCTAAAATTAGTAAAAACCATTTTTTTAAAAAATGCCATACAGTAGGGAAACTATAACTTTTTAAATCTTTATCTTCTATGATGATAAAACCATCACCTAATTTTTCAGCATATTTCATATATATATATATAAATCATTTATTATTTTTTATAATGCAAAGATATACATTAATATTAATAATAACAAATTATAATCCTTAAAAAATGTTATAATTTTATATTTATAAGAAATTAATAAATTTATGACCACTTTTGAAGAAAATAAAAATAAAATAATAGAACTTGAAGCATTATCTGAAAGTTATGGTAATTTAGGTAGAGTAACTACGGATATTGATAAATTAATTTCATCGTTTAATTCAAAATTTGATGTTACTGAAGAAAAATTAAACTTAATGTTTTCATTAGACCCTTCATTAAAAGTTGAATATGAGAATTTATTAAACTTATCTAATGAATATAAAACAAAATTAGACGAAATAAAAAATGCAACTGATGCGGTTGTTTCTGGTCATTCAACAGAAGCAATAACAGAAGCAATTGAATATTTTAATAGATTTAGTGGTGTTATTGATGAAACTAGTGAAAGTTTTACTAATTTGTCAAGTGAAGTACAATCAGTACTTAAAAAATTTAATACTGCTGGGTTTGATACATCAAAAATAGAAGACGTTAATAAACTAAATTCTGAGCTTTTAAATTTAGATAAACAAAGAAGAGAAGCAGTTAAAAACATAGCTATTTCTCATAGTAAAGTTAATGCTGAAATAGAAAAAAGTGAAAAAACATTAGATACTATTTTAAAACTATCAAAATTAGTATGGAATGAAATTAAAGAAGGTGGTAATAAATGGATTGAAATTGATGATAAACTAACAAAAGTAGGTCGTACAATTGGTTTATCTACACAACAAATACGTGGTTATCAAGAAAATATTCTAGATAATTATGGTAGAATGGCTCAAAGGTTAGGTATGACTTTTGAGGAATTATTTAAGTTTCAAGAACAATACACTAAAAATACTGGACGTGCTGTTTCATTGACAAATGAACAAACTATGGCTTTAGCTTCAGTTTCAAAAATGGTAGGTGAAACTGCAACTGAAGAAATGGTGAAAAATATGGATGATTTTGGTGCTTCAACACAAACAGCAACATCTTATTTAGCACTTAATATGGCACGTGCAAGAAGTCAAGGACTTGATGCTCAAAAAGCTAGTGAAACATTTGCTAAAAATGTTAAATTAGCTAGTAAATATACCTTTAGAGAAGGCATAAATGGAATTTCAAAAATGACATTATTGTCACAAAAATTGAAATTCAATATGGATTCAATTGCTAATGCTGCTGAAAAGTTTGAAACTGTGGAAGGTGCAATTGGAACTGCTGCCAATTTACAAATGTTAGGTGGTACATATTCTGTTCAATTTGGTAATCCATTGGAAGCTATGAATATGGCGATGCTTGATATGGAAGGTTTTACCCAAAAAATAATAGATACTTTTAGCGGTAAAGCAACATTTAATCGTGAAACTGGACAAGTCGAAATGTCAGCAATTGATAAACGATTGATGAGAGAAGCTGCTAAACAAATGGGTATATCTTATGAAGAAGCATGGAATATGGCTTCACAAAAAGCTAGAATTGGTGACGTTGAAAGACAAATTAATAAAACGCAAAATTTTAGTGAAGAAGATAAATCTTGGATTACATCTAAGGCACAATATAATGCTGAAACTAAACAACATTATGTTACCATTTATCAAGATGGGAAAGAGAAAAATATAGACGTTTCAAACTTAACAGAAAAAGAACTTGAAATTGCTAAAGAACAATCTGATATAGATAAGTTAATGCAACGTGATATACATGATATACATGGTAAATTAAATACATATATTATATCACAAGCTAAGGATAATAAATCTTTACAAGAAGCAATGAAAGGTAATAAAGAATGGTGGGATATAGGTAAAGCCAATTCTTTAGATTATTTTATGAATGCAGGTAAAGGTGTTTTATCTAGTGAATCTGGTGGATGGATACAAGGTGTAGGAAATTTTGCTTTAGGTGCGGGTAGTATATTAATAGGTGACTTAATAAAAAATAAAGCAGAATCATTTGCTATAAAATCAATAAGTAAAATAAGAAATTGGAATAATAGCGGAGCACCAAGTGGTTCTGGTGGCTCAAGTGGTTCTAGTGGTTCTGGTGGTTCAGGTGGTTCTAGTGGTCCAAGTGGTCCAGGTGGTTCTAGAGGTAGAAAACCTAAAATTAGTATTGGTAAAAAAGGTAAAATAGGTTTAGCCGTAGGTGCTGCATTAACATTAGGTGCTTTTTTTATGTCTGCTGCTGATGGTAGTCAAGTAGATAAATCTAAATTAGGTGGAAGAGAAGTAGAACCTATTAATAATGAAAATGAAAACGAAAATATTACATCTTCTGTAAATCAACAATCACAAGAATTAATAGAATTACAAAAACATACTGCTTTATTACAAGCAATTGCAAATAAACAAGGCATTGATGTAAAAACAATATATGAAAATTCTACATTTAATAAAACAGATATAGAAGATAATTCTGAACAAACAACTGCTAGTAGTATTTTATCAGATTCTATGAATACTACATTAACTACTGCACAAGTTGGTAGTAGTAAAATTGCTGCTAAAGGATTAAAAGCCGTTGCTGGAAGAAGTGGTTTAAAAATGGCTGCTAATATGGGTAAAATGGCTAAAGCATCAAACCCATTAGGTTGGATTTCATTAGGAAGTAGTGTTTTAAAAGATGTAAGTGGTGTAAAAGAAGGAAGTGGTGTTGATAAGGCTTGGTCAACAGCAAATGCAGCATTAGATGGTGCTGCTTTAGGTGGTATGATTGGTAGTGTAATACCTGGTTTAGGAACTGCTGTTGGTACTGCTGTTGGTGCTGCTGTTGGTGGAGTTGTTGGTATTATTGATAATTATGGTGAAGATATTGCAAAAGCAACAAAATCAGTTGTTGATGGTGTTAGTGGTTTCTTATTTGGTGAAGATAATATGACTGAAGCAGATAAAATGCAACAATCATATGAAGAAACTAAATTAGGTGTTGTTGACATAAGTGACCCACAATTAGAGCAAAAGGCTTATGTTGCTACTTGTAAAATTCATGATGTTGTAATATCAATGTGGCATCATATGAATGGTAAACAATCTAATGGATTAAAAGAAGATAAAGGGTTATTTGGTTCATTATTTAGTGGAAATGAAGAAAAAATAGAAAATAATAATGAATTATTAAACAATTTTACTGAAAAAGCATATTATAATGATGAAACTAAACAAGTTGAAATGTCAGCATATGATAAACGATTAATGAAAAACGTTGCTAAACAACTTAATATTAGTTATGATGATGCTTTGAGTATGGTATCACAAAATGTTATTAATTATAATGCTTATGCTAATGAAAATCCTTATAATACACAGAATTATAAAAATAGTGATTTGACTAATACAAATGAAGTAAATTATAGAAATAATAGTTATTTAAGTGAAGTTTCAGTAAAAGATATAAACTATAATAATGATAATGTTATACCAAAAGTTTCTGTTGGTTTACCTACACCAATTAACGAAACAAGTGTCAATAATTATAATAATTCTTCATATAATAACATAGGAAGTAATAAACTTGATTTAAATGTAAGTGGAACTATTAAATTAACTAGTGAACGAGGTGGAAATGTTGATATTGATTTTAATAAATTATTAAATAATACTGAATTTATGAATAATTTAATTAATATAATATCACAAGATTTTAACAAACGTGTTAATGGTCAAAGAGAAAATAAAAATTCTGTAGTATCATTACAGAATGGTGGTTATAATTACAATATATTTAATGCTACCACAAATGGATGGGCATAATATCTATTTATTTTTAAATAAGAAAATAATATAATTTATTATATGAAAAAAGAATTAAAACTTAAAGATTATATTAAATCATTTTCGTATAGCGTTGGGAAACATCTTAACGCTATACGTGATTATGCTACATATGTAAGCATTATGAATCGTCCAATAGGTATAGTAACTAAAAATTATGATTACATAAGAAATACGCTATATAGAAATATTGGGGATAATATACATAATTTTGATGGATATGGTAATACTATAGGTAGCGTTACCAAGATTGAATATGAAACTACTTCACCTTGGTTTAAATTAGATGAAAAGAAAAATAATTCAACTAATTATCTTGAATATATTGAGAATGCATATGGTAAAATAGATGATCAAGAAGTAGGTGTATTAAGAAACATTTATTTTGATAATGGTAATGTAATAACAAATCCTAATACTTTTTCAGTAGATACAAAATTAGGTGAATTAGGTGGTTTTTTCTTAGGTAAAACTATCAATAATGTTAAAATTGAAAATAAAATAAGAAAAAATAATTCTATAACTGAAAATGTTTATGATTATTTTGGTTATTATGGACATTTTGGCTTACAAAATGGAGATTTATATCTTTTAGATGGTAGAGTAAGAAAACAAACAGAATTATTTGATAGTAATAATATTATACCTTGGTCAACATCAGATAATACATATGATAGTTTTGTCGTAGGTGGTGGTGGAAAAGGTAATTTAAATTTAGTTAAAAATATTTTTAATTTATCATCTGATGATAATTTAGATTTAAGATATAATGATAATGCTAAAGAAAAACATCGTGATAATTTATATTATCCTTTTGGAAATTTTTATAGTATTACTTATTCATTGGGTTTAACATCAAGTAGTGGTGCTAAAACAAAAGAATATATTGCAAAATCAATGTTAGGATATGATTTATTAGGAGATGATATTGTTGATATTGAGTTAAATAATTTAGATGATGTAGATACACCTAAAAAATATTATGTTGGAAATGGTACAAGAGGAACAAACTATATTGATTCTATAAGTGGTACTGATGTAAAATTTGTTAAATTTTTTGATGATTATAGAGAAAACGTAGTTAGAATGGAATTTCCTGATATGGGAAATGATTCATTATGGAGTTCAAGAGCGTTATATACTTATGCTGAAGCAGAAGGTAACAAAACACCAAATGAAGCATCAAATATATTTGAAACATTTAATAGTGGTGTGGAATACGGTAGACATATTGTTTATAATCAAGCAATTACAAGTGAAAAGAAAGATATTGTACATTATACTAATAAAAGATTTCAAGAAGGAAAATATAATACATTAATTTCAAGATTTCATACAGATAATATAGGGTTAGATGGTGCTAGAGGTAATAGAGATATAACTTCTACTGCTATTAGTCAATATGGTATGTCTCACGGTAGAAATCTTTTAAAGGTTAAGCCTACTAATGAACATGGATATGATAATCCATATTGTAGAACTTGGACTTATCATCATCAATATAGTACATTAAAAGATGTGATTAGACCATTTGATGGTACTATAAATAAAATAGAAGAAAGTGGTGTAGAATTATATAGAACTATTAGTGGTTCTGCAAAATTGTCAATGTATGGGGCAAAACACTCTAATGGTTTAGTAAGAATTTCACCAACAAGTGGAGAAACTGAAGATTCTACACATGGAATTAAACGTTGTATGTTTTCAATTGAAAATCTTGCTTGGAAAGGAGAAAAAGATTTTTTTAAAGGACATGAAGACCAAAAAGGACCATTAGGTGGTAGAATTATGTGGTTTCCACCATATGATTTAAAATTTAGTGAAAATGTTGGTGTAAATTGGAACGCTTCTAATTTTATAGGTAGAGGTGAATCAATTTATACTTACACTAATACTGAAAGAGGTGGTAATTTATCATTTAAAATATTAATCGACCATCCATCTATAGTTAATCAATGGAAAGGAGAAGTGAGAGGTGGTGAAGGTATTGGTGATGTTGATGATATACATAGTAATGAGCAACAATTATTAAGATTTTTTGCTGGATGTGAGTTATTGAAAGTTGCTAAACCTGAAGAAGTTAATAAGCCTAAAGCAAAAGTTATAAAAGTTAAACCTAAAGACCCAATAGTTACATCACCGTTATTGGATGAATTAGTTTTTTATGTTTTTTATCCTAATAACTATAGTGGTGTGGATGATGGTGCTGATGGTATTGTTAAACCTATGGAATACTTAATAAATGGTATTGGTGCAAATAAGTATTTTATTAAATCAGGTGATACAAAAATAAGAATAGAAGATTATGGAACTCAATTAGAACAACCATTAAAAGGTTATGAAATGGGAAGAGGTGGTATTAGTGCTACAGAACCAAATAATCAATTAAACTTTACAAGTGCTAATACTTTAACATCACATGGAAATATTGATTTAGCATATCAATATTATAAACCTAATAAAGCAGGGGGTAAGAATTTTTGGGGATATAGATGTGATAAAGCATATGAAAATCAAGTTTTACATACTTTTAATGGTAATGCTAAATACAATTATTATGATTCTAATGATTATGGATTAAATAACACAAGTGGTTATACAAAGTTAACAGAAATACATACTAACGATAAAGAAGTTGCTAACAAAGGTAGATTATTTAGTTTTGCTGATGTTTTTTGTGCTATACAACCAGAAGCTAAGAACATATTAACTGGCGGTACATATTATAATGAAGAAAAAGTTAATATAATTAAAGGTATATTAGGATTAGATAAAAAAGGATATAATATTGTTAGTATTGATGTTAAAGGTTTTGCATCATCACATGGCTATCAAACTTCTAATGACGTATTAGGTAAAAACAGAGCTAATAGTGTTAAAAAATGGTTAACATCTAAATATGGACGAAAATTTTCAAATGCTAATTTTACTTATTCAACAAACGAAATAGGTGAGAAATTATCTAATTATGATTCTAATTCATTTACCGCTAAAGCATGGCGTTGTTCAAGAGTTGCTATTGTAATAGAAAAAGAAGGTGTAAGTAATTTATCTGAAACTTATAATGGAACAGACAATATTACATATGCTGATAATAAAACTCAAAATGAAATAAATAATGCAAGAAATGTTGTTGAAATGACTGATGCTAGAAATAAAGATAATGCTAATACATCTTATAAAAATGCATACGGTAAAGATATGACAGAAATGCAAAAAAATTCTATAGTTAATCAAATAGAAATTAATAATGCAGATGCTGAAGCAGAAGCTATGATTGCTAAAAATAGTGGTAATGCTTTAAACATTGAAGGAGAAGGTAAACAAGGATATGGTAATGAATATAAATTTTTCTCAATGTTAGCAACTAATGAACCATTTTTACATAGTAAAATTGTTGAAAAATTAAAATATTTTGATCCAGCGTTTCATAGTATAACACCAGAAGGTTTTCAATCAAGATTAACTTTCTTACATCAATGTACAAGACAAGGTAATACGGCTTCTGCTAGTGATAGTAATAATATGAATAGAACTGCTAATAATTTAGCATTTGGTAGACCACCTATTTGTGTTTTAAGGATTGGTGATTTTTATAATACTAAAATTATAATGGAAAGTTTATCAATTGATTATAATGATACAACTTGGGATTTAAATGATGAAGGTATAGGTGTTATGCCTATGATGGCTAATGTTACTATTGGATTTAAGTTCTTAGGTGGTAGTGATTTAAGCGGTCCAATTAATCGTTTACAAAACTCATTGTCATTTAATTATTATGCTAATACAAGTGTATATGATGATAGAGCAGAAGAAATAGAATATGGTAAGGAAGGTAAAATAACTAAGTTTAATTATAAGAAATAATGTCTTACAATAGATATAAAAGTTTTATAGAAAATGGCACTATGCACTTAGTGCCATTTATCAAAATTCCTAAAAAGAATACAGATTATTATGAATATTATGAATTAGGTAAAACAAGATTAGATTTATTATCTTACAAATATTATAATGACCCAAATTATGATTGGTTAATTATGCAAGCCAATCCTCAATATGGCTCTTTAGAATTTAATATTGAAAATAAATCATTATTAAGAATACCTTATCCTCTTGAAACAACTATGTCTCAATATTATTCTGATATTGACAAATATAAAGAATTATATGGTTTTAAATAAATAAATTTATGTCTGAAGTTAATAAAAATATTTCTTGGGTTGAACCTAACTTAATTTTTAGTGAAACAGTAGGTGAAAAAACATACGAAATTACACCACCAATGGAAGATTATTGCATTGCTGTTGACTTAGAAGTTGAGATAATGAAACGTGGTAAAGGTGGTGTTACTGAACCAGTAAGAACAATATTGGTTTCATGGACTTCAAAATCCAATGAAAAAGATAATATAAGTTTTTTTGCAGGAACAAAACATAAGTATGGAGATAGTGTTGTTAATTATTTAACAACAAATCCAACAACTTTTGGTACTTTTGAAGAAGTAAAAAGTGAAGGAACTAACGAATGTTTTGGTATAAATTCCATTGATATACAATATAATAGTTATATGGTTCCTGAAGTGACTATTGAATTTACTGATATTAGAGGTATTTCTTTATTTTCTCCAGAAGAATTGAGACACCAAGCAGTAGATGAAAATGGTATTGGTGGAATGGTTGATTATCGTGATAATATTGCAGGTTCATTTTTTAAATGCTTCTTTACATTCCCTTATCCAAGATTTAAATTAATGGTTAAAGGTTTTTACGGTGAACCTACATCATATGAATTAACTGTTGCTGATTTTAGAACAAGATTTGATTGCGCTACTGGTAATTTTAATGCAACTGCTAAGTTCGTTGGTTATTCATATTCTTTATTAAATGATATAACAATGAATGCATTAGTTGTAGCACCATTAAATGAATATGCTGGTAAAAAGTGGTGGGATGATAATATTGAAAATAGAACTTTTACATTTTCAGATGGTTCTAAAATGTTACGTTTTGATGAAATATTAAAAAGAACAACTGAATTAAAAAAACATCTTGAAAAACATAGTAATGAATCAGTAGAAGCACAAAAGGCTAATGATTTATCAATTGAAAACAATAAGATATTAAATATCAATAATTTACATAATGTATTTTTTATAGAATTATGTAAATACTTTAAAGAAAGGAAGTTATCTTCAGATAATAATCCTATTATTGATAATGCACATAAGACAATGATTTTCTTTTTAAAAGAAGAAAATTTAAAAGAAATTGAAGTTGTTGGTTCAGTAAAAGATAAATATAATAGTTTAAGAGATGGGTTAAAAAATTATGGTAATTATTTGGATAAATTTTTGAAATATGGTGAAGAATTAACAAAATATCCAAATCAATTATATAATGAATCAGTTGAAGAGATAAAGTATCTTTGTGGTGAAGATTATCAAACAAAATTAGGTATAAACTTTACTGAAGGTGGGAAATGGTATGTTATAATATATAATGGTAGTGAATTACAAGATAAAATTAATGCTATAAAGACTAAAAATAGTAATGATATAACAGAAAATCAAAAATTAATTAGTCAAATTAATAAAGAGGCTGTTATAAAAGCATTAGGCTTTAATCCTACTGTTGAAAATGTAACAAAATTATTATTTGCTCATTTTGAAACATTAATACATTCAATATATTATTGTACTAGAAATATTAATGAAAGAAGTGCAACTTCATTAGGTATTAAAACTTCTGATATTATAACAACTGAAGAAAATGTTGATGTTGGACCTTTTCCAAGAGTTGATATTGAAAGAACTTATAATGGTATAACATCAACAGAAGAAGGATGGTTAGGAGATTTAGCTGGAGGTGTTAACGAACAAGAAGTTCAATTAATAGAAGGTTTATTAAAAGGTGTTAGTGATTTTGCTAAAGTTGCTAATGAAACGTCACAAGAACTTTTACAAAGTGGTAGTTCTGCAAATTATGAAACAACTATGTTAATTCCTGTAACACCACTTGATATTGTAATGGACACAAATCCATATGGAGAAAATATTAATTTTAATGATATTTCAGATTTTATCGGAAAAGTTGCATTAAGAGCAATGTCTGTAATAAATACTCATATAAATGTCACCAAAGGTGATGAAAAGAAAATGGGTAAAGCAGATGCTTATAATTTTAAAGCAAAATTTTCAAGAGTTGGTGCTAATTTCTTAAAAAGACTATGTGGTAGTTCTGATGCTATATCATATGATTTATTTGATGATGTTTTAAGAAACAAAAATCAAAATGAGAAGATTAATAATAAATGGGCTTGGGATAGTAATAATTCTGATAGTACTAATATGACTGATAATAGTTATTTAACTTTATATGATGTATCAGTCGAAAATAATCAAAAAAGTAAAGTTTTACCAGTAACAAATATTAATTGGGAAGAGATCAACTCTTCAATTAGAATGAATAAACTTCCAAATTCATTAGATAATTTTATTACAACGACATATGTAGGTAAAAATTGTAAAAATATTTTCATTATAGATGAAAATTATGATTACAATGGTTTCGCATCAAAAATGAAAGTTGATAACGAATCATTTAAATATGTTGATAATTTGAATTTATCATTTAATGCAGAAGAATATTTACATGAATTCTTTTATGATGATGAAAGAATATTTGGAAAGAGATTTGATAAAATATCTACAGATATTTCTTATAATCCATATGAAGATTCACATATTCTTCCATTTAAAAAACCATTATCAATCAATGATATTAATAAAGTAGATATATTTGGTGGAAGTTCTAATTTTGATGATAATTTTGAAGAATTTGAAGATGAAAATGGAAAAGATTTTGATAGAGACGGTGAAGGTAGTTTTAATTCAGCAATAGGCGAAATTAATAATATATCTTCTTATACAATACCAATGTTTAGAGGTGTTGAAAATAAAAAAGATTTTACTTATAATTGGTCTATTTTTGGACAACAAGATTATTATTCTATATCAACTATTGAAGGTAAGGCTTTAGCATTCTTAGATACTTTAAAATTAAAAGAAGAAGGTTTTAATTTTGGTGGTTTTAGATTTGATGATTATGTAGCCGATAATGATAAAAATATTACTAAACATATATTAAATGCAGATGAACCATTTATGATTATGCCTTATTTAGGCATTGTATTGTTAGGTGGATATTTTTGGAGAGAACATTATATTAATGAGTATAACAGCGACCCATTAGGTGGATATATTCACGAAAGTAAACTTAATAATCCAAAAGCAGCAATTTGTTATAGTATTAATAGTGATTTATTTGAATTAAGACAAGAAATTAAAGATACTTTAATAGAAGAATTTAAAAAATGGGTTGATGATGGTGTTGGATGTGGTTTTAAAAAAATACAAGAAAACTTTGAATTACCTAATGTTGAGTTTTTAAATAATTTAATTAATGAAATTAAAAAACCAAGTAGAGATAGAAATATTGAATTATTTTTATTTAAAAATGCTAATGAAAAGTTCTATGAAAATTATATAAGTTTTAAAGAATCTGCTGGAAAATTAAAACTATATAATAGAGAAACATCATCAGCAGTACAAGCATTCGCTAAAGCCATTTTAAAGCCTTGTATGGTAATTAAACCAACAAGATATATATTTGAATCAAATACTAATATTATTTACGCAGGAAGCAAAATAAAAGGCTATATTGACAGTTTTTTAAGTAAATTAAGAGAATTATATACTAAAGATTATGAAAATAGTGTTGGTGAACCTATTACAATAAATCCTATTAAAACTAGTGACCATATTAAAAATAGTTTGTATAAATATATAAAAATTTTATATGATAAATGGTTAAGTGGTTCTAAAGAAGAAGATTGGAATTTGTTTAATTTTTATGAAAAAAATTGGCATTTCTTGGATTCATTCTATAATAAAGTTGGTGATAGGGTAATGATTGATATGGTGAAATTCTGTGGAGATATTTTATATTCACAAAAAGAAAGTGGATATTCATTATTATCATTTATCTCTAAGGCTTATGCTACAAATAGATTTAATCTACATTGTGTGCAAAACTTTATGGATTTAAAAAATGAACATCAAGATGAAAAATTCCATAAAATGTTTAAACCTATTCCTTATAATGAAATAGATTTTTTAAACGTTGATTTTCATCCAGCGTTTATTTTAATGTATACTTATGAATATTCATCAAAATTAGATATAAAAGGTGCAGAATATAAAAATGATAGCTTTAATTTAGATGAAAATAATGATTTACCTACACAAATTACAAGTAAAAATTTAGAAAATGGATATAGAATACCAGCATTTGGTGTAACATATGGTAAACAATATCAACATTATTTTAAAAATATTGATGTTTCTACTGATAATCCTATTGTAACTGAAGAAGCAATTAAAGCACAGTTTATGATAGCAGGTATGGAATCAAATATTGGTGAAAATGGTAAGAAAATTAGTTTTTTAGGACAAGATTTGTATACAATTTATTCAAATAATTCATACACTTGTACTGTTAAAATGATGGGTTGTGCTTGGGTTCAACCATTAATGTATTTCCAATTAAATAATATACCAATGTTTAGAGGTGCTTATTTAATTCAAAAAGTTTCACATCATATTGAACCTGGAAATATGGAAACTACATTTGTTGGTGTTAGAATGGCAAAACAAACAACTAAATTGGTTGATGACCCAGTATTTTCTAATGATAATGACCAAGTTTCTCCACAAGAACAAGGAATTATAGAAAATGCACTTGCTGAAGTTACAAATGATTGTAAATATTCATTCTATAATCCTAATGAAGATTTTGATTATCCAAGTATGTCACAAGATGAATTAGAAATGACATTATCTGATTATGCAACAAAATATAATAAAACTTTTAATAGCATAATACCTGATACATCAATTAAAGTTAAAGAATTATTAGCTAATATTGTGGCAGGTGAAGCGGGAAATCAAGATAAATTAGGTAAACAATTAGTTGCTGTTGTATTATTTAACAGATATATGCATTTTGGTAAAGATTTAACTAAAATGTTTTATGATAGTCAACATGAATTAAATGGTGATGGTAGTCAAGGTAATTGTGAAGAAATTGTAACTGAAATTTTTACAAAATCACCATTAATTTTGGAAGGAACTATGACTAATATTAAAGAATCATTTCCAATATTAAGTAATAGTGGTCCTACTGGTAATAAAACACAACCAATTGCACTTACAGCTCATATGCTTAAATCAATGGACGGATATTGTACAACAAGAGGTTATGATTTAAGTGGAAGATTTAATGGTATTACAAGAGAGCCAGAAGGTTGGTGGCATAAAGCTGAATATGAATGCCAACACGATGATGAAGGTGGTGATTGGGGACATGTATTTGTTAGTGGTGCTTGGAATAAAGCAATAGAACATTGGCAACCAAAAGAAAAGAAAGCATATTCAGAAAATTCAAATCCTTCTGAAAAAGCAATAGGATTATTTGAAGCAATTAAAAAGACATTAAATGATTCAAAAGCAATAAATTGTAAAGAAGTTTTAATGGAAAAAGATATTGCTAATGATAGAGATACTTTCTATCTTATTGTTAAACCAGAAGAAAAAATGATTGATGCTTTTGATGCTATTGTTAATACATATTATGATTATTTTTCACAATGTAATTGGATTGTAAATAACGATGGTAAAGAAATACCTTTAAAAATTAGAGTTAAAGCAGAAGAAAATCCTAAAGAAAGGGTAATATCTATAGCGAAATTAAAAAGTGATGGTAGTATTGATAATTTTAATACACATGAAGAATTAAATGATAAATTTTACATTACTTTACAAAAGAAATATGGTGTTATTGATACAAATAATAAGGATATTTTTAAACAAGAATGTATGAATTTTAATAAATTATCTTCAACTGATATAGATTGGGTTAATATTGCTAATAACTTCTTAAATAATAAGATAGAACCTTGTGGTGGTGAAGTTAATTTACCTATAGTAGATGGTTATCAATGGGATGGTGATTTAAATGATGTGCAAAATCATAATAAACCAACAACTCCATTTAATAAAGATTATAGTCCTTCAGGTGCTTCAGATTATGCTTATAAACATAAAAAAAGTGAATCTATAGGGCGTTGTGCAGGTTTTGTTGGCGAAGCAATGAGAGCTGAAACTGGCGGTAATGCGGGTGGTATGCCAGATAGACCAATGTCTGCTTGTGCTTATTCTAAGTTTATGAACTTTTGGGGTTTTAATGAAGTTTATACTAATTTTGGTAAATGTAATGATGGGTGGTCGAAAACTGAATTATCATATGCTGACCAAGAAGAAAAACGTATATATTATCCTTTAGATGGTGATGTTGCTGTAATTGCTGGAACTAATAAGAAGAAACATGGACATATTCACATATATAATAAGGAACATAATGTATGGGTTTCTGATTTTGCTTGTGATACAGTATGGTGTTATGGTGATGAAGGTAGACCATATATTATTTATAG
>JAEIGA010007175.1_pt1 | contig 16945 bp, 15 predicted proteins | sample 9270691 | NCBI WGS metagenome assembly JAEIGA01 (sample SAMN17057246, study PRJNA624740) | gut metagenome | biome: biome; isolation source: fecal sample | host: Bos grunniens | place: China: Xizang | collected 2019
GAATCATTTAATTCCTTTGTCCCTGCTGCCAATTGGCCCGCTCCGTCGGCTACCTGTCCGGTACCGTCAACAGCCGATTGCCAGCCCTCATTCACCTGCATGGTTCCTCCAGCCACTTGCTTCGCTCCATCCGCAAGCTTGGCTATATCGCCAGATTTTGCACTAAGGGATTGATTGAGCGTCAGGCTTCCAAACGCCAATCGGCCTGCTCCGTCAGCCAATTGGCCAGACCCATCGACTGCTGTTGCCCAACCGGCATTCACTTCAGCGGTTCCTCCAGCCACTTGCTTCGCTCCATCCGCAAGCTTGGCTATATCTCCGGATTTAGCCATGAGCGATTGATTGAGCGTCCTGCTTCCGGCGACAATCTCACCCGCTCCATCCGCCAACTGGCCAGACCCCTGCACCGCTGTACCCCAACCGGCATTCACTTCAGCGTTTCCACCGGCTACTTGCTTCGCTCCATCTGCAAGCGTGGCAATTTCTCCTGATTTCGCGCTCAGAGATTGATTGAGCGTCCTGCTTCCGGCCGCTACCTGACCAGCTCCATTCGCTAGCTGGCCAGACCCCTGCACCGCTGTTTTCCAGCCCGAGTTCACTTGGGCGTTTCCAGCAGCTACTTGGTTCGCTCCATCCGCAAGCTTATTGATATCACCTGCTTTGTCTGTTAAGGAAGTGAGTAATGTTCCCGTTCCCTCTTGAAGCTTTGAAGAGCCGTCATTTAATTTCTTAGCCCCGTCAGCCCCGTCAGTGAATCCTTCCCCGACATCCCCCAAGGATGCGAAGACCGTATCAGTATAGGTCTCTGTAATCGTGTTTGAAAGCTGATTGCTGATCTTTTCGATGGCTGAATTCGTTGCCGTAGCGGCAATGAAATGCAGCCCTTCATTTTGAATATACTTTAACTCAGGTTTTTCAGGATTTTCGTCCATAACCGTTGCAACCTTCCTGGAGAAATCCTCAGGAATTTCAATTACCATATAATAATCATTATCTTTAAGTCCGCGTTGTGCTTGGCTGCTGTTTACGAATTCCCAACCTAAGTCATTGCCTTCCTTCAGTTTCGTTTCTAAGTCCGCTCCTACATTCACTTCCTTGCCATCGGTCACCGTTCCATCGTCATTATTCACCACTGCCACAGGTAAATTCGATAGATTGTCATACGGGCCCCAGCTCGGCGTGAGCATAATTAAGCCATACAAGAGCGGGACCAGCAATACTGCGATAACCGAAACCCAAAATCCCCTGCGCTGCTTGAGATCGGCAAATCTATTACCGCTGCCATTTTCGTTCATATATACCCCCAATTTGTCTGAAATATCTATATTAAGGTGGTCATGAAAGCGCTACCACTCGTATAGATGATATATATTCTGAATAGCAATTCAGATTCCTGCTAAAATGTTTAATATTCTGTAAATATTTTAGATAATTTGGCACTTTATATTTTAATATAAGTAAACTCAATAGAAATTTATAAGTATTTTTTATCAAAAAAATAATAGACCTCCCTCCTTAAATAACAGAGGCAAGGTCTATTTTCCTTTATTTCGGTCTTTCAAGAACAAATTGTTCTCCCATTTTCATATAATGATTGCCAGCAAGACGGCTAACGGCTCTTAAACCTTCAATATCAATTCTTCCATCATTATAGATGGACTCCTCAATATGATAGCGTGTTACATTACCTATGATGAGATCACAACTCGCATCATCGGCCACCTGTCCGCCTAAAGGAATCGCTTTGGCAAGTGTACATTCCAATCTCACCTTTGCATTGGTGATTCCAGGAACACGTACGGTCTCACTCTCAGCCAATTCAAAGTTTGATACTCCAAGCTCACTTACGTTTGGAGGCAGCTCTGCCGCGGTCTGATTCGCATCCTCTATATTGCTTTCATCTGTTATGTGGACAACGAACTCTCTGGAGTCCAAAATATTTTGTGATGTGTCTTTCATTTTCCCATTCTTTCTTTGCACGGAGATCGCAATCATAGGCGGACTTGCGCTTACAATCGTAAAGTAGCTGAACGGGGCAATGTTGACAGTCCCTTCATTTGAAATAGACGTAATAATTGCTATAGGACGCGGGATAATCGTACCTGTTAAAAACCTATAATTATCCCCCTCACTCATAGCCAATGGATCTAAGGAAATCAAGCTAACACCTCCATCAAAATCTTTTCTTGAACCAGCTAGAAGCAGCATCTATCTCCCCTAATGTGAGCTGGTGCCCGTAATTCTCCCAATGAATCGTGACATCAGCGCTCTTTCCTGCAAGCATCCGCTCCAGTTCTCCCGTTTCCTCAGGAGGGCAAATCGGGTCATTCTTCCCTGCTCCAATAAAGACGGGGAGATGAGGCATACTAGGCAACTTTATATCTCTGAGAGGAACCATGGGGTGGAACAATATGGCTCCAGCCAGCACTTCTTCATAGTGGAATAATAGACTGCCAGCAATGTTTGCTCCATTGGAATAACCAACTGCTACCACATTCTCTCGATCAAACCCGTATTTAATGGCTGCTTCATCCAGGTAATCCCGGAGCTCCTTTGTCCGATACCTTAAGTCCTCTTCATCAAATACTCCTTCGGCGAGCCTTCTAAAAAAGCGCGGCATTCCATTCTCAAGGACATTCCCTCTCACGCTTAAAACAGAAGATTCAGGTGAAATCCGCTCCGCAATCGGTACTAAGTCCATTTCCGTTCCGCCTGTTCCATGAAGCATGAAAAGCGTTGGCGCCTTCTCGTTTTTCCCTTTAGAAAAATAATTAATCATGGCTCTACACCATCCCTATATAAGACGTATATCTCGAATTCAGTATAATAGATTATTAGATTATTTACAAAAATGAATAATTAGCTCGCCTCATCAGAAATTCTGGCAGCTCAAGAAACAAGAAAAATATAGCAATATGCAGGTCATTTTTAGGATAATGATTTATTTCTAAACCATATAAGCTAAGTTTTTTTCCTATGACGGACATATATATCGTGAAAGTAACAAATTATTATAAAGATGAGATTTTTTGCTCATAGTAAAAGGGGAGGGTCTAAACAGAATGAGAGTTACGCGCACGCAACGATACAAGAAAATGAAAAAGAAAAAAGTATTTAGAAGAGGCTTCATGAATATCGGAGTACTATTTGTAGTTGCAATCTGCCTGTATTCAGTCTACCCATTATCGAACTGGGGAGAAAACTTTTCCTGGGCAAGTGAGTCTTCGAGTTCTGATTCAGCTGCCACCTCTTCTCTAGCCGCATCATCCAACCAGGTTACATATAAAGAAGCACAAGGTAAAGTCACCGGAATCGCGGAACAGCATACAATCGAAGTGGATATAGATGGCAAAGTTACGGCCTTTCATTGCCAGGGAAACAGTAAATGTGAGACTCTCATAAAGGAGCTTGCTATTGATGATGCCATTGTTCTCTATTATTCACCAGACAAGAATGGACAAAACCAGATTATGGACATGGCTGTTATTTATACACCAAAAAAAGGCGATTTGGTCCAATACATAGAAGCTACCTATTCAGGGATGGCAGATTCACATACGATCGAGGTAACATTGCCCAAACAAATATCCGCAGCCTATCAGCTAAGAGGGTCTCTCTTAAAGGAAAACATTAATGAGAAATTTAAGAGCGGGGACCGCGTCCTTCTGACGGGCATTAAGACAGAGGATGGAATAATCATCTGGAACATGGAAAAACCACAGAATTAACTTCAATCGACAATATAAGAAAGCAGGCTTCCTCTATTTTAGGATGATCTGCTTTTTTCATGCAGCTACATCCTGATTTTAGCGCAGCAATTCAAAAAGAGTGCCATTGGCACTCTTTCCTTCTGTTATCGTCTGATTTTGCGAATCTCCGCAAGGTTGGCCGCCGCCTGGCTTAAATCATCGAAAATAAGGATTTTCTCCTTATAGCGCTGTGGCAGCTGTTCATAGCCTACCTCAACTCCCTTAAGCCCGCAGGCAATGGCAGCAACCGTATCTGTGTCATGCCCTTTATTGGCTGCAGCCACGGCTACCTCTTCAAAGGTTTTCATATGGGACAGGAAGTATACGACCCATTTCATAGTATGTACGACAAATCCGTCCGGCGGGCAATCTGGTTCATTAGTCAGTGCGTCTTCATAAATCGTACCCGCTATTTCATCACGGAGAGAAGCTTCTAAATCATCCCCCTTTAATAAACGAGCGGCAATTCGGTTATAGATTAAACAAGCTTCCGCGGCCAGATCATCATAATGTGTCATCTTGGATTGGCGAATAGTCAGCTCCTCTAATTCCTGCAGGTCTGAATAGGCAAGCGCAATCGGCAAGCATCTCATTAAAGAACCATTTCCGGCGCTCTTCTCGCTCAATTGATAATGAACATCCTTAGCCGCTTTCTCCCAGTTACCCGTGAACGTGGTCAGTACCTGGCTGATAATAATACCAACATCTTTTGGCTTTTGGTTGTACCACTTCAGGAATTCTTCCCCGATGTGCAAAATAGGATCATCAGGGGATGTAATAATTCCCTTGGTGACACACATTGTCATGGCCGTATCATCCGTCACCTCACCGGGCTTTAAGTGCCATACCCCTCCGCCGATAATATCGGTTAGCTGCCCATATTTATTCTTGATTTCCTGTTCAGACATGAATTCAGTTGTGCCACCCAGGGCATCTCCTATCGCAACACCAAATAAACCGCCTTTAATTTTATCAAGCATTTGCTGCACCTCTTTTATTTTCGACTAACTATTATTTTAACATAGTTAATGACTAAAGAAATGCACCTGATCTTACAGCTGGCGTGAGGCTGCAATATGCTCCCTTACATCTCCTCCCATTACTTTTTTATTATACAAATGGCAGGCAACGAAATGACCTGTATGAACCTCCTGCCATTCAGGTTTTTTCAGGCTGCAGGCTTCCATTGCATAAGGACATCTCGTACGAAAAACGCATCCGCTCGGCGGGTTAGTCGGACTCGGGATTTCTCCTTTCAGCAAGGTTCTCTCCCGCGCATCCTCTACATCAGGGTCTGGAATGGGAATCGCACCGAGAAGTGCCTCAGTATATGGATGCAAAGGGTTCGCATACAGTTCCCTGCTCTCCGTCATTTCCACCAAATGACCTAAATACATGACACCGATTCGATCGGCCAAATGCTTAACCATGGCCAGATCATGGGCAATAAACAAATAGGTCAGCCCCTTCTCCGTCTGCAGCTTTTTCAGGAGATTCACGACCTGTGCTTGAACAGAGACATCGAGGGCAGATATCGGTTCATCGGCAATGATGAAATCCGGGTCTAAGGCAAGCGCCCGCGCGATGCCAATTCTCTGCCTCTGCCCGCCGCTGAATTCATGCGGATACCTATTGGCATGGTCCCGGCTTAAGCCGACATCCTCCAAAAGCTCGATAACCCGGTTCATCCGTTCTTTCTTATTCGGATAAAGTTTATGGACCTCTATTGGCTCTGAGATAATTTCCATCACAGTGGAACGCGGATTCAAGGAGGCATACGGATCCTGAAAGATCATTTGCATATCTTTATGAAAGGCCGCTCTCTCTTTATTCCTTAAAGATGCTGTATCCTTGCCCTTGAATAGAATCTGACCGTCTGTCTGCTGATACAAGCCAATTATCGTTCTGCCTAACGTCGATTTACCGCAGCCTGATTCGCCCACTAAGCCGACTGATTCGCCCTTTGCAATGTGAAGGCTAATACCATCAACCGCTTTGACCGTTTCCTTTTTGCCAATCGGGAAATGCTTTTTCACCCCAACAAGCTCAAGCAATCTATCCTCTTTCATTCATCTCTCCCCCGATTCCATATGGTACCGGCGGGCACAGCAAAGTTCTTTCTCATAAATCGTCCCCTTAAGCTTTATGCTCTCAATCGTTTTTCCTGTCTTAGGGGAATGAAGCAGCCTGCCGTCACCCTGATAAATACCGACGTGATGGATGGTTCCCATCCCTTCTTCATAAGCAAAAAACAAAAGGTCACCAGGCATAATGGCATCGAGTGCCACCTCTCTTCCCCCCTTCGCCTGATCTCCTGCATCACGGGCGATGGGGTATCCATTCGCTTTTAGCATCGTGTAGGCAAAGCCGGAGCAATCATAGCCATAGCTGCTCACACCGCCCCATAAATAGGGGAGTCCAAGAAATCGTTCAGCCGCTTGGCAAATATCCTTGCCTGATTTTTGCGGCAGCCTTTCACCTTCTTTGATGAGAACCACATCATCCTTATGCAATATTCCGATACCAAGAGGAGTCTGCACTTTTACGTCCTCACCGCTGCCATCCAGGAGGGGCAGCACGGTTTGATAACACAGCGGTATGGTTGACTCCATTCCCTCAATCTTAATCAGCGCCATCTTACTTTGGATGACAGCCTTCCCTCTTACTCCAGCATCCTTTTGTATGTCCCGCAGCTGCCCTGCTGGGACCCAGCCCGGATAGCCTCTGCTATCCTTTGACGAGGATTGGCTCGGTGCAAGGATGGATGCCCATTCTCCCTCCATCCCAGTAACGATTACTTTTTCGCCAAATAAAATTTGAGTCTGGACCCGGTTGGCATCATGCAAATCCAATAGATCAGATAGGGACATCGACATCAGCCACTCTGAGATTCTAGCCGGATTGCTTGTGGCCGGATGATCCTCCTCTCTCGGAGAATGCTTGGATGTCCATACCGTTGCGACAGATACGGCTATTTGCATCATTTTCTCCTCCATCTAATCCCCTCCTTCAATGCGTTTGAACGGCCACGGCCTTGATGCCAAGACCTTTTTCATTCGGCAATGAAATTTTGTTTGCTTGATAGCTTAATCCGCCCTCCAGGATATTTTTTGACAGCATTAAAGGCGCATCAAAATCAAAGCGGGTGATGTTTTTCTTGCTTGCCGCGAAATGAGCAGCAGCCGTGATGCCAAGATGTGTTTCAATCATGCTTCCTACCATGCATTCCATACCGGCCGTCTCTGCCAGCTGATTAATAATCTGAGCCTGATAGATTCCCCCTGCCTTCATAAGCTTGATGTTGATCAAATCAGCCGCACGCATTCTGATGACGTCCATTGCCTGCTTTGGGGAAAATACCGCTTCATCGGCCATGATTAAGGTATCTACATGATCGGCCACTTTTTTCAGCCCGTATAAATCCATTGCTTTTACCGGCTGTTCCACCAGCTCAATGCCAAGTCCCTCGTCCTCCATCTGGCGGATTGCCTTGATGGCATCTTTAGCGGACCAGCCTTGATTGGCGTCAAGCCTTATTCGTATGTCCTGCCCTGCTCGTTTCCTGATCTCTTTCACCCGCTTGATATCATCCTCTATTTCACCGATGCCGACTTTAACCTTTAAGACAGAAAAACCTTGTTCAACATACTGCCCTGCATCATCACCCATCTCCTCTGGACTATTCACGCTGACGGTCATATTCGTCTCAAGCTCCCCGCATGCTCCGCCCAAATATTCATATAAAGGAAGTTTGCTAAACTGGGAAAGGCAATCATAAACAGCCATATCAAGTGCTGCCTTGGCGCTTGTATTGCCAACCATCACTCTGGCAAGCTCCGGCAGCACCTCCTCATAGAATAAGAGATTACGCCCCATCAAAAACGGACCAAGGTATTCCTTTATTGCTGTCTCTATGGATGGGAGCGAATCCCCCGTAATGGCAACCGTCGCTGGCGCCTCTCCCCAACCGCTAATCCCATTATCACAATCGAGACGGACGAGGAGTGAATCTGCTGACAGCACGGTACGAATAGCCGTTTTAAACGGCTTGATGAGCGGTACTGACACGATGAATGTTTCAATATTTGTTACGTTCATTTGCTACCCCGCTTTCTACCATCAGCATCTTGGAAGTGGTGTCAATAGTGGCCGATGTGCCTAGCGGTATAGCAAAATGCGGATCACAATGGCCAATCATAAAACCGCTCATGGCAGGCTTCCCAATCAATGCAGCATAATGGTTCAGCACCTCTTCAAGCGTCAATGTTTTGGCTCGCTCTGGTTCCCCATCTGAGAAATCGCCAATTACAAGCCCCGCAATTTTTTGCAGCTTTCCTGCATTCCAGAGCTGGTTCAAATAACGGTCGATATTTCGCGGTTCTTCATGCACATCCTCTATAAACAGAATTTTCCCATCGGTATCAAGCTCATTTTTCGTCCCGAGGGAAGAGGTGATCAGACATAGGTTTCCGCCGACAAGCTCACCTTCTGCCTTCCCTTCCACCAAGACGTCAAGTTCATTTAGCGCCTCTGTATAACAGAGTTTGTCTCCGCTGAATAATTGTTTAAACGAATGCTTCGTTTGCGAATGAACTTCCTTTTTTCCTATATCACTCGCTAGCATCGGACCATGAAATGTGACCAGTCCAGCACGCTGCCTGATTGCTGTGTGAAGATAGGTAATATCGCTGTAACCCCAAAATATCTTTGGATTCCTTCTAATGGCGTCATAATCAAGCATATCCGCAATTCGTGCCGTACCATATCCGCCGCATGCGCAAAAAACAGCCCTGATATCCGGGTCCAGGAACATGTCCATTACATCATCTGCCCGCTCCTCATCCCTTCCGGCCAAATATCCGTATTGATTTTCAATCCTCTTGCCAAAGACAAGCTCAAGCCCCAATGTCTCTTCAAAAAATGGAACCGCCTTTTTTAAATTGGCTAAATCCGGAGGACTGGCAGGTGCAATAATTCCCGCCTTATCTCCTCTTTTAAGCTTTTCTGGTCTTACCGCCATTGTACACACTCCCGCCTTTTGAAAAGGATGTTCTCCCCTGAACATCCTTTTCATATGCTAGATTCTATTTAATTGTATTCCTGGCCATCTTGTCTTTACGCTTACTTTTTATCCGCCCATTTCAGCTCCAAATATCCGACTGGGTGGCGGACAATATCCTTGACACCATCTGCTTGCAAGTATAATTGATTGTAGAAGTGAATCGGGATAATCGGCATTTCTCCCATCAGGATTTGTTCAGCCTCATACATCAATTCATAGCGCTTTTCTTCATTACTTTCGAGCTTCGCTTCCTTAATCAAAGAATCGTACTTTTCGCTGCTCCAGCCTGTCCGGTTCATCGAATGGCCTGTTTGGAAGTTTTCAAGAAAGTTGATAGGGTCCGCATAGTCTGCCAGGAAGGAGCTTCTCGAGAATTGCAGCTTGAGGGCTTTTTGGTCTTCCGCAAAGACATTGGATTCCAAATTGGCCAGCTTCACATCAACCCCAAGATTTTCTTTATACATTTGCTGGAGAGCCTCTGCAATTTTCTTATGAGTATCGTCCCCAGTGCTGTAGGTTAGAGTGACTTCCGGAAGCTTATCATAGCTTTCTTCCTCAAGCCCTTTTGCGAGCAATTCCTTTGCTTTGTTTACATCCGTTACAATCAAGTCCCCATTCGTCTCCCTGAAATCCTTGCCCGATGGGTCGTTAAACCCTGGAGCCACAAAACCATAAGCTGGCTCCTCCTCATTCTTCGTTACATAATCAACCAGCTGACTCTGATCTGTCGCCATGGCAAAAGCTTTGCGGATATTGATGTTTTGGAATGGCTCCTCCTCTACGTTAAACCGGAAGAAATACAGACCAGCTTGCTCTTCAATCTTTACTTTGTCCTCCTTCATTAATTGGTCAGTCATCTCAGGCGGCACATCAGAGGTATCAAGCTCCCCATTCGTATACATCTGATATTCTGTCGTCGTATCATTGACCATTGCCCAGTTCACTTTGTCTAGCTTCACAGAATCAGCATCCCAATATTCAGGATTCTTCTCCATAATCATATGGCTATCATGCTTCCACTCAGACAGAGTAAATGGACCGTTTCCAACGAAGCTATCCGCTTCAGCAAACCATTCCGGATTTTCTTTTGCGACCTTCTCATTAATCGGGAAGAAGGCCGGGTTTGTAATGACACTTAGAAAGTAAGCTTGCGGGCTCTTCAAAGTCACTTTGAAGGTTTTATCGTCTACCGCTTCAACCCTCACGTCATCTGCGGTTCCTTTTTCCGTGTTAAATTCCTCTCCACCCTCAATGAAATAGCCAAGAAAAGCTGCACCAGATGCGGTTTTCGGGTCTAAGAGCCGTTTCCATGCATAGACAAAATCCGAAGCGATCAAATCATCACCATTGGACCATTTTGCATCCTCCCGAATATGGAAGGTGTATTCCTTCCCATCTTCTGACACATCCCAGCTTTCTGCCACAGCCGGCTCTGGCTCATGATTCTTGCCAAGCCTCGTCAACCCTTCCATCAAATTGTTGAGTGCGTTCCATGAAACTGCATTAAAGCCAATTGGCGGGTCAAAGGATGTGGGCTCCTCCCCATTATTTAGATAAAGCACCTTTTCATCACTAGCTTGATTGCCTTTGCCCTCATTACCCGATTCCTTTGTCGCTGTACAAGCTGCACTAAAAATGACCAAAACCAGCATGCTCAATACGGAAATTATCTTTTTCATCCTTCTCCCCCTAAAAATTAGTAATTGTGCTCTTTTCAGCCGTGCTACTCCCTCTCCCTGCTCTTTCATCCTCCAGCCAGCAATTTACGAAATGGGCATCCTGAATATGCGTTTTTTCAGGATCCAATCTTGCACATACTTCCATGGCATGGTCACATCTCGCCGTAAAGGGGCATCCTTTTGGAGGGGCAAATAAATCAGGCGGTGTACCAGGAATCGGAACCAGGTCCCCTTCTTCCCGGTCAAGCCTCGGAACGGATTGGAGGAGACCTTTTGTGTACGGATGGCGGGCTTGATAGAATATATCCCTTCTTCCGCCAGTCTCAGCGATCTTTCCGGCATACATGACCGCAATCCGGTCCGCCACTTGCGCAACCACACCTAAATCATGCGTGATTAAGATAATCGAAACACCCGTCTGCTTTTGAATTTTTCGAAAGAGATCGAGAATTTGGGCTTGAATGGTTACGTCCAAGGCCGTTGTCGGCTCATCCGCTATCAATATATCAGGCTCGCAAATCAGGGCCATGGCAATGACAATTCTCTGCCTCATCCCTCCGCTGAACTGATGCGGGTATTGTTTGTATCGTATATCCGGGTTGGCGATTCCGACCATCTTCAGATACTCAAGACCCTTCGCTTTAGCGGAAGATTTTGATAACCTCTGATGCTGCATAAGACCTTCCGTAATTTGTTCGCCAATGGTAATCGTCGGATTCAATGCAGTCATCGGATCCTGAAAAATCATTGAAATATCAACACCGCGTATCTTCCTTAAATCAGCTTCCTTCAATTTCGCCAAATCCCTGCCGCCATAGAGTATTTGTCCTTTTGTGATGCGGCCATGCGGAGCTGGGATGAGTCCCATGATGCTCTGGGAGGTGACACTTTTCCCGCACCCGGATTCGCCTACAATCGCCAAGGTCTCTCCTCGATGAAGGCTGAATGACACACCTCGTACAGCATGCACGGCCCCGCCATAGGTCGAAAATTGAACATGCAGGTCATGTATCTGCAGCACTTTTTCCATAACATTACCTCCTAAGCTTCGGATCGAGCGCATCCTGAAGTCCATCACCTACAACATTAAAGGCAAACATCGTCAAGGAGATGAACAAGGCAGGAAAGAATAACCGCCACCAATAACCGCTTAATATGACGCCTAATGCATCATTCAGCATTCCTCCCCAGCTCGCATGCGGAGCCTGGATACCTAGACCCAGGAAGCTCAGGAAGGCTTCCGCAAAAATGGCCGACGGAATGGTTAAAGTCAGTTGGACAATGATAGGTCCCATAGCATTTGGCAATAGATTCTGGCGGATGATTCGCCTCGTCTTCGTCCCGAATGTCTTTGATGCAAGCACGAATTCATAGTTCTTGATTTGGAGCACTTGGCCGCGCACGATGCGGGCCATCCCAATCCACCCTGTCACAGACAGGGCGATAATGATGGTGAATAAGCCGGGTCCCATCACGACTGCTAAAAGAATGACAAGTAATAAGTACGGCAATCCATATAGCACCTCAATGACCCTAATCATCCCATTGTCTGTCCTTCCGCCTTTATAACCGGCGATGCCTCCATATATAACCCCGATGAAGAAATCAATCATGGCTGCCATGATTCCCACAAACAAAGAGACACGCGCCCCATACCAAGTTCTCGCGAACACATCGCGGCCAAGGTCATCGGTACCAAACCAGTATTCAGAGGAAGGCGGCAGGTTCTGATTCATGATGGACTGTTCTTCAATGGAATTGGGCGAGAGGGAAGGACCGATGATGGCCATGATGATAAGGAATGCAAGGAATACCAAACCAGCCATCGCAAGCCTGTTCTGCCGAAGCATTTGCCATGAGTCCTGCCAATAAGTCCTGCTCGGACGAACAACGGCTTCTGCATCCATATCAGACCGGTCAAGCGGCCTAAACCACTCATCCGGTATTTCTTTTTGTTGCTTGGATTTCACACGCAAAACAAGCTCACCCCTCTTTCTTATTCAAGTTGATACGGGGGTCAAGAATTCCATAAGCGATATCCACCAGGAATAGCATGATGATGAGGACAGAGCTGTAAAAAACGGTTGTTCCCATAATCACGGGATAATCACGATTATTGATGCTTTCGATGAAATACTTGCCCATTCCAGGTATCGCGAAGATTTTTTCAATGACGAATGTTCCCGTCAAAATACTGGCAGCCAGTGTGCCAAGAACGGTCACCACCGGCAGCAAGGCATTGCGAAGAGCATGCTTAAACACAATTTTCGCTGGACTTAACCCCTTTGCCTTTGCCGTCCGTATGTAATCCTGGGTTAGTACCTCAAGCATACTCGAGCGCGTCAGTCTGGCAATGATGGCCATCGGTCCTGTCGCAAGCGCAAATGTCGGCAATATCATATGGCGCCAGCTCGTCCAGGTAGCAGCTGGGAGCCAGCCTGCATTTACGGCAAAAACCTGAATGAATAGTGTCGCTAATACAAAGTTTGGGATCGATATCCCTAAGACGGCAATTGTCATCGCCAAATAATCAATGATGCCATTCCTTCTCAGAGCGGCAATGACACCAAGGGTAATCCCTGAAACAATAGCTAAAGCAAGAGTATAAAGACCAAGTTCCAAAGAGACCGGGAACCCCCAGGAAATCATATCATTCACCGTTTGCGAAGACTTTTTGATGGATGGGCCAAAATCCAAAGTAACAACAGACTTTAGATAATTAACATATTGAACAGCCAGTGGTTCATCCAGTTTATAATAGGCGATTAAATTGCGCTGTACCGCTTCATTGGTCGTCCTTTCTTCATTAAAAGGCGACCCGGGAACGGCGTGCATCAAAAAGAATGTGCCGGTAATAATCAGCCATAAGGTGAGAAGCATGGAGACAAGGCGGCGGATAATAAAAGTGTTCAGATTCGTTACCTCCTCCCTAAGAAAACGTCGTGCGCATCGCCAATTCTGTCATCACAAGCATGGCCTGATAGGCCTGCAGGATATCTTCCGCCTCAAATTTGACGATTGTCGTTCCTTCAATCAATTCGGTCCCAGGCATCAGGTTCGCCCACTCCGCTTGCCCGTAATTGACAAATTCAATTCGAAGCACTGGCCGTTTCGGCGGAACCAATGGCTTGACTAGCGACCGGTTCTTTATAGCCTCACTTGCCGCTTCTGCCAGCAAAAGCTTTGATTTGGCAGGAGTGAGTGTTTTCGCAGCCGATCTCGAAATAGCCGTTTTTACCGCTACAGTTGTGACATTGTCAATCAGCCTGCTTGCTTCAAGAGCAGCCTGGTCATCCCCAGCTACCATCAACACCGGGACACCAAAATGGCCAGCTACATATGCATTAAAGCCAAGTTCTCCGATGGGTTTGTCATTTATGTACATATTGCGAACACCAAAAATCATGGTATGTGTTAGAACACCAGGCATAGATGCCCTGGCATGATAGCCGGCAAAGATAACCCCATCAAAGGATGAATCCAATCCTTGCATCATGGAGTACGGTTTAACATCACCTGTGATCAGCTGTGTATCAGGATGCAAAAGCTCCACGAGAAGATTGTTCATCTTGCTATGGCTGTCATTGACAATCACATCCTTACTCCCATTCAAAAACAGACTGGATATAATGGCGTTTGCCTCCTCTGTCATGATGCGCCGGCTTCGCTCATAATTATGCAATTCCGAGGATACATGAGTATGATCCACAAGCCCTGTTATCCCCTCCATATCCACTGACATATAAATCCGCATCTTCTTCACTCCATTAGTTATTTTTTGAATTATCTAACAATTATAGTTCATGATACATTTTTTTACAATTGCAAATCGGACTATTTTCACAAATGGTCCGATGAAAATCCATTCCCACTCACAATGATTGCATGGAAATAAATCCCTTTGTTATGATGTTCCTATCAAAGAAAGGAGAGCATAAAATGAACAAACTTATTTTCACCCTTGCATTCCTATTCATGTTCGTTCTGATAAGCGCTTGTTCGAATTCTGCTCCTGAGGAAGAAAGTCATGAAATGGATCATTCCACCATGGAGCATTCCAGTTCTGGCGCCGTGCCTGAAGATATCACCATAAGTGAAAATCCAGCCTTTCCGCCTGGCAGCAAGGCCATCCTGAATGATGGGCATATGGATGGGATGAAAGGAGCAGAAGCCACAATCGTCGGGGCATATGAAACAAACGCTTATGCCATAACCTATACTCCGACAAATGGCGGAGAAAAAGTGGAGAATCATAAATGGGTCGTACAGGAAGAAATTGATGAGGCAAAAGGAGACGAAGCCCTTGACCCTGGAACCGAGGTAACCATTACCGCCGACCATATGGAAGGAATGGTGGGCGCCACTGGTGTCATTAACTCCGTCGAAAATACGACCGTCTATATGATTGATTACACACCAACAGACGGCGGCGACAAGGTCATAAACCATAAATGGGTAACCGAAGAGGAGCTGTCGGATAAGGAATAAAGGCCATACAAAAAAGGGAATCCCTCTTTTATCTCGGGCATTCCCTTATTTCTCCATATTGAATACGTCTGGCCTTTTAAAAAGTCAGGAGGTTCCTTCCCGTTTCCAAGCAGCTTCAGCCGCCTCTTCATCCGACTGATACTCTGAATAATGATCGACATCAATCGCATAAATTGGCCTGCGTTTCACTTCCTTGAAAATCTTTCCGATATATTCACCGACAACCCCGATGCCGATCAGCTGCAAGCCGCCAATAATCCATAAGGAAATCATAATCGATGTCCATCCGGACTGAGTATTGCCAAGCCATTTTTGCAGCAAGGCATAACCACCAGCAAGAATGCTTGCCAGCAAGGTAATAAACCCTAGGTAGGTCACAAACCGGATTGGTGCGACACTGAAGCTCGTAATCCCATCAAAGGCAAAGGAAAGCATTTTTTTCAGCGGATATTTAGAGATACCCAGCTCCCTCTCTTTTCTTTCATAAAAGACTTTCGTTTGCGAGAATCCAATTAAGGGAATCATCCCGCGCAGGAAGAGGTTTCTTTCCTTATACTTCAGCAATTCTCTCAGCGCCCTCTTGCTCATCAGCCGATAATCGGCATGGTTTGGTATCAGCCTGATGCCCAGTTTGCCCATCAGCCGATAAAAAGCAAGAGCGGTATTCCGTTTGAAAAATGTATCACTCTGGCGCTTATCCCTGACCCCATACACAATGTCATAGCCGTCATTATATTTTTCAACCATCGTACGAATGACGGATATGTCATCCTGCAGGTCAGCGTCAATGGAAATGACGCAATCTGATTGTCTTTGGGCAGCCTCAAGACCTGCCAAAAGGGCATTTTGGTGGCCAACGTTCCCTGCCAATTTAATCCCTCTGACTAAATGATTTTGCATGCTCTCCACTTGAATCAGGTTCCACGTATGGTCCTTGCTCCCATCATCGACAAGCAGGATATTGCTGTTAGTGGACACTAGCTTTAGCTCCATCAGCTCCAGGAGGACAGCGGTAAGCTCGTCCATCGTTTTCGGCAAAATCTCTTCCTCGTTGTAGCATGGCACGATAATCGTCAAAACGGGCATTTTCATCTCACGTTCGCTCCTTTAGACGGCATGGTATAAATAAATTCTCCAAGCAGAATCCTCATGATCAAAGACCTCAAGCAGCTCTAGCCCATTTGCGGACGCATTCAGGATGGGCACGCTTGAGAAGAGATACTCCCCGCCCATCTCCTTGAACACCTCTGTATTCAGCTCGAGCTCGCGGATTTTCTTCTTAGAATTCTTGCCATAATCATATTTCTTCCCAAGTTCATCGACAAAAATGTAGCATCGGCCGCCCCAATTATCGAAATAGTTCTTGAGCCTTTTGTTCTTATCCAGCTCTGCATCGATGATTTCTCGAAAACGATGCTTATACGAAAGCGGATAATAATTATTGTACGTATCAAGCGTGTAGAAACCATTAAACTGCGAGATGGCGGGATGAAGACCGATACTTGCTACTCGATAAGAATCCTTTGGTCTCCCGATAAAGTCATCAATCGCATTAAACTGCTCCTCGGCGTAAAACTCCTTAAATGAGGGAGTGCCCCTTTTTCCGTAATACACCTCCGGGTTGCCCAGGAACAAGATGAACAATTGGGCTATCATGGCTATTTTGGCCAATTGCCGCCATTTCATTCCGGCCTTCCACATCAGTCGGCAGGATAAGGCAAACAGTAAATACAGCACAAGCGGACGCAGGAAATGAAAGCGGGCGAAATTAAAGGCATTCAACAAGGAGATCCGTTCCTTCAAATAATCCCAGCCCTCATAAAACCAGAAAGCATACCAAGCGGAGAGGACAAAGTTAAGCACAAACAGGAATAAGAAAGTTTTCTCACTCTTCCATCGCTTATCGCGAAAGATGAACCAGAGAGCCAAAAAGGATAAAGGCAGGATGATAAACTGATGCAAGGTGA
>JAEIGA010007176.1_pt1 | contig 16945 bp, 35 predicted proteins | sample 9270691 | NCBI WGS metagenome assembly JAEIGA01 (sample SAMN17057246, study PRJNA624740) | gut metagenome | biome: biome; isolation source: fecal sample | host: Bos grunniens | place: China: Xizang | collected 2019
AGTACTGCCTCTCGTTCTTCTGGACTCATTGCTTCTAGTGTTTGGACCGAGTAGATTTCATCGCCTAACGGAAGGGACCACCATAAAAGATGATTCGTTTTAAAATCTTCTTGATCGAAAATTGTTATTCTTCTATTCATATTTCTTATCAGGGAGGTTTAATCTTTAGTTTCCTCCCCTCTATAATAAGGCCTTCAAGGGTTTTGCCACGTAGTTATTGCCTTTTAGGAAATAATGAGGGATGAAGAAAAAAAGAAGAGAATCAAGGTAATATCATCTTCTTTACTTCTGTCTCTTTCTCCAGGTACCTAAACAATGATGCAACCAATTCTCCGTTCGCCAATGATAATAAGGTGTCTATTGTTTCATCAGTTGCATCCTCTCTTATTACAATTATCCTACATAAATAATCTATAGTAAATCCTGGTCCATTCATTATACACCAGCTTAACGGAGGATTTGTATGTTCTATCTTATCCTCTTCATTGTACCTATAAAATTTTCCCGTTATTTTTTTATTCAGTCCTTTCTCTATCAACCCTTTCTTTATCAGGATTTTTATATCATCCCCAAGTTCTCCTTCTGTCATTATCAAGTTAGTACCTCCAAATTTTCCATCATTGGTTATTATCTTGACTAGGTGGAAAGGATGTCGAATTTTGGTCATTATTTTTCCTCTTCCAAAATAATAAAATATAGGCCTCATACTTCTTTCAGTCGTATTTCGCTAATTTTAATTTCGCGTATAAGGTTTTCACGGCGTATTTTCAAGGCGGGGATATATTAGTAAGATATGTGATTTTACGATTAACTTTGCTTCGCGTTTTCCTACCTTAGATTTTATTTAAAGTAATGGGGAACAAAAAAAATATAGGGAACCAAGTCTAAAACCTAATCCCCAATATTTTCCCGCCTTCTTTACTCACGCCGTTGTTTTAATACGCGATCTATCTTTCCATCGACGTCTAAAGTATGAAAAATGAGTTCAAGTTTATTATAATCACGAGACCAATTCCTGAAAGACCAAGAAGTGACTATCATAATACAGAGAACCATGAGAGGAACCTGTTTATCCATTTTCCAGTCAATCAAGGAAGAAACTATGGTAACAATAAGCATGAAGTACCAAATGTAAATAGTAAATCTATAGACATCCTTCATCACATTTCCCATTACTCTATCCGTTATGTAAGTAGTAAGAGGAGGACAGAGGAATGACATTAAGCCAACCTTCTCTGGATCCCTAAACTTACATCTGGTCAATCCTTCCATAAACATTTCCTCGGTTAGGTTGGTTTCTTCTTTCGACATCACCTCATATAATTCTTCCCAACCTTTTCCGAATACATACTTAGACTGACCTTGCCCAATCTTTGTTTCGGTCAATTCTCTCAATCTCTTAGAACTTATGCTCATATATTAATCTCCTAAATGTTTCTTCCCCAATGTTATTACAACCTCCAGCATTAGCATGTCCTCCTCCACCATAACATTCTTTTAAGTAGGCTCCACACGAAAATCCTCCTAAATCTTTGTCAGGTTCTGTATACATGCTCACTGTGATTCGGCTTGCATTATCTCTTACCTGTACTACCAAGAAGAGATCATATTTTGCCAACACAGATTCAAACACAAGGGAGCCAGTCATAGGAGTAACAATAGCAATTCCCCTAAGCTTCTGTTCCCCTATTTCAACCTCAAACCCGCAATTGGTAACCCACGCTTCAGAAATATGCCGGATCCACTCATAAATTACTGAGCCTTTATCCATTACCCATTCACAGTCGGCCAGAAGTTCATTCCAGTCTGCCTCCAATTTTTTCAGAGACAGGCCATACTCATCTTTAAGACCATACTGCAAGGGAACAATATCTTCATCCCAATTGTAGCGGTTTTTATCCCACACATCATAAGTCCCAGCATAAGAGATCAGCGTGGGGATTTCTCTTGCGGGGTAGAAATATTTCCAAACGAGTTCACAAGCAGCCGTCCCTATAGTTCTTACTCCATTCACCTTATTATATCCATTCTTGGTGGCGTCCTTTATGGCTGTTTCATGGTGATCAATCCAAGTCAGTTTTCCAGAATCAGTCAGCTCTATCATTTGTTGAGTAGGGAGACAGATATCAACCATAACTATTCCTTGATAAACCGGAATTTTTGCATGGATATCAATCAGGTCATCTCCATAATTCCATCCCAACGTTTCTACCCTAACACCTTTCGACTCATAATACTTTTTAGTGATTATAGCCGAAAATATACCATCATAATCCGCTCGATGATACACGATTAAAATTTTTCTTTGATCCATCTTTCTATAGTTTTTTCTAGTGTCCAAAACATTAACGACTTCTCACCTTCCCCATCGATGGCTTTATAGTAGGGAGTGAAGACTAAAGATCCATTTTCCGCTACATAGTCTAAAAGATTTCTTCCTCTATAATAATATCGTTTACTAAGAGTCTCGATAGAAAACTTAACTATTCCATTTAAGATTTGGCATAATTCAGAATAATCGGTGTCAGTCCTCCAACAAAGTTTTATTCTAAGAAAGGAAGAGTCTAAGCCTGTTTTCCTAATTATCTCATCCTGATTTTTATAACCGAGATTCTTTTTCAAGATCATCAGGATAGAAGAGACTTTAACATGCTCTTGTTTTATCCAATCATCTACTTTATCATCTCTCAATAATATCTTCAAATATATCAAAATAAAATATAATTTTATTGTTCTATTAATAAGGTTTTCAAGAATTCGTTAACTATATCTTCAGGTTTTATATCTCTCCCCAGTTTTGCACCCCTACTAATACCCCCACTAACCTTCTCGATTAATAATTTTAGTGTCTTCCTAATTGGCTTCTCTATCTCTATTATATGATCTAGCTCCATCGCATCTCCACACTTCGGATACACTTCAATTCCTAAGACATCTCCGGGAAAAATCATAAAATAGGAGAGAGGCCGATATTTTGCAAGACGTTTATGGGGGAAATGAGAGGTAGCAGTATAAATAGTAATATAGTAACTTTGAAAAGGAATCTCTAACTCATATAGGGTTGGTTGTGATTCTGTATCTATCTGAGTTACTCTATAATAAATATTCATTCTTCAACTTTATAGTGTGAATTGACCATAATATTTCTTATCTCTCCTGTGTTTGTCCTAATCTGTATATAATCATCATAAGCATCATAAGCATATCCAATCACTTCTCCTTCACATTTCTCCAGATCTGACCATAATTTCTTTCCGAAGTAATGGGGAATATTAAGATCTGTGTTAGGATGTAGACAGAAAGGATAATCATAACCTGGGAGAATAAAGTTGTGATTAAGGAGGTCGGCTTGGTCACGAATTATAGTGAATGGACCAAATTGATAAGGGCTGTCTATATTACCATGTCCATATCTTTTATCTAATTCTGGGAGTAGGTATTCTTTTCCTTCTTGTATAAATTCCGCTCTCTTCAGGTAATACTCTTTTTCCTTTTTCCAATACTTATCCCATTTCCCTAAGTAATCATTATATTCTTTTGTTTCCATTTCTTATATAAGGCTTTTCGCTCTTTTCCTAACACTAAACCCTTATACTTGTAAACGTTAAAAGGTTACAAGAGTGAAATATGGAAAAAGAATTGTGAGGGAAGCGATTGATAGATTTCCATATAGAGAAGGGGCTACAAGGAAAGATCTTCTAATGGCTATAAAAGGAATCAAGCCAAATAAGGAGGGGATTTTTGGACAGAGCTTGAAGTGGAGAATTAAAATCCATTACATTCTGTCTTACATAAAAATTTCATACTTTCCTGATTGGCCCTCGAGAAAAGGTAGAATTTTTTATAGACAAGTGAAAGATGAATAGAAGATTAGTATTTGTTGGAGATATACATGGTGAATTCCGGGAGATGATCTGGAAGGCAACTCAGCAATATGAACTTCGGGGAGCAGACCTAGTAGTTTTAGGAGATTTCGGGGTAGGCTTTGATGGTAAACTTAAGTATGATTATGGAAGAGCCGAAAAGAAAATGAAGGAATTTGATATCGAGGTTTACACAATTAGAGGTAACCATGATGATCCGGATTTTTTCAAAGATGATGATTCCGAAATGAGCACCCTACTAGGAAAAACATACCCGAAGATTCATTTCCTTGCTGATCACCATATATACAAGATTGGCGGAAAAGACATCTATACAATTGGAGGAGGAGGTTCGACAGATATAGCGATGAGAACCCCAGGAAAAGATTGGTGGGGAGGAGAGTATATTGTGGAGAAGCCGGTAAAAGATTTGCCGGGACGTGTAGATATTATTATAAGTCATGAAGCTCCCCTAACTTTCGAACCGGTTATCTCTAGATTTGATGAGACCCCAGAAGAACAATACCAGAAAATTTTAGCCGGAAGGAGATATCTTGAAATGGTCTTGAAAGAGGTTAGATGTGAAAAATGGTATTATGGACATTATCACCAACACTATTTTGGGTCCTATGGTGAAGTGTTGTATAGAGGCTTAGGGATTCAGGAATTTTTTGAAGAACAAAGATGAGCATGAGTAAATTAGCATACGTAGATTCAGATTCGGCAGCAGGAACAGTAGTAACCTCTCCAATAACTTGTGATTCCTTGAGTGTATTGAAGGTTAATGGAAGTGCAATAAAACTTAGTGTTGATTCGTTAGATGAGAGTGAACTGAAGAGGAAGATAACTCAGATACTACTTGAAGATCCAGACTCCGACGTAAAGAGGATGGCTGAAGATTATCTCATTCAATGTCTCTATAATGCAACCGAAAATCCAGAGACAAACCCAATCTTGAAACGATTCTTTAGTAACAATAAAGAGGAGATTAATAGACTGACGAGCGATATCTGGGAAGCAAAGAATGAGATATTTCAGGTTAAAACAGAACTACAAACACTGAAGGATAAACTCAGGATAAACTCTGATGGATATAGCTACAATTGGAATGAAGAACAAGGAGTAGCTTGGAAAAATGATGTTCAGGGTCAATTTCAGTACCTGGAAAGTAAACTAATTAGCATTACAGAAAAACTTGGAAAAGCTGGAATCGATATTAATTATTGGGAGAATTAGATTTGGAAGTGTAAGGGTATTGAGGACCTATATTGGAGACGCAAACCTTAGGTATCTCTCTGAGCATAATCTTATCTATGTTGGAAAATCTTATCCCGATGTTTGGAGAATAACCGAAAAGGGAATAAGAAGATCAAGGGCTTTATCTAATCGATGTGGCAGATGGATAGCTTGGGTACTCTGGAAATTGCATATGTTGAGTTAACCGGAGTAGTGTTGTTCAGAGAAGAAAAACATGAAGGCGGAGGAATTATGGCTTATCAGGTTTATGCAGTAGAAACAGATCAAGGGATAGTAGTGATAAGACCTGGAGTAAAAAGGCATAAGAGAATTGGAATGAAGTGGTTGAAAGAAAGAACTGACTGTCTTTTCCAATCCAACTATCTTTACTCTAGAACCGAACGCATCAAATTCCTTATTAACAAGATAAAAATAGAAAAGATATACTGGAAACATGGAATCTCAGAAAAGATGATGATATTAGTTCTAGAATCTGTAAAGAAAAGTAAAGAAATTTATGATTACCAGAATAACTCTCGATAATATGTATGATGTGAGGGGAGGAAAGAAAGAGTTTAGTGTTCCTTCCCAGATGATGATAAACCGAAATTCAACTGCCGAAGAGTGGGATGGGTTTGGAGAGAGGGTAAAAGTTGTCAAAAAAGTTAAGGAATTATTTCAGTATGATATTAACATGATTCCCAACTTTGAATATGACCCTTCCAAAGAATCCACTCTAGAAATACAGATGAAGTGGGAAGATAAAACCTATACCTATTCTTTGGTTTTCTGTAATACTGAACTCGTTATGGAATCTCTATTGGAAGGTCAGTCATGGATATTTTCAAGACTCAAAGATAATCCAGACTTTGCTTTAAACTCTTCTTACCTGAATGAGAAAGGATCGAAAAGTTATTTAAAATATAGAGATACATTTCCTGCTAATCTATTATTCTGTTTTAAACCCGGAGAAGAGTTATTGAAAGAACTCCGAAATATTATAGTAGTGGATGAATGGATGGAACTTGGACATCACGAATTTATAAGAAGATTTGAGTCTACTTTTCCTGACCTCTCTTATAATGCACTAATGAATAAGATGATTAAAGAGTTTGGTTTTTCAGAGGATTATAGTGGATTAGATGAAGATAATGAAAACTTAATTTTTTCAAGGAACTCAGACATAAAAATTTCAATAAAACTTGCAGGTTCAGGTTTCCTCAGACTTAGCAGATTATTTCCTCTTATGGTAGCTTCTAAAAAAGACGGATTGATGATGATAGCTGCAGAATCCTACGATTATTGCCTTCATCCAGTTCTAGGAAGAGCTTTAATGAAGTGGTTTCTGAAGGATAATCCAAATCCACCTATTGGAAGACTATCTAATATTGTTCTATGATATCGGATAAACTTAGGGAACTGAAATTTAAGGAAGGAATTTATGTGATAAATACAAGATCTTTCAGGATAGTAGAAATAAGTAATCTTCCTGAGAGACTTTATATTTTAGACTCTGATCCCTTAACTCGTGCTGAACTTCTTACGTTTCTGTCAATAGTTCAGGATAAATCACAAGATTTTACAATGGATTGGACTTCAGACATATCACCAGGGGGGTTTTGGCCGTTGAAATATATGTATGTAATTTGGGCTGGAGAAGATAGGTATTACATCTTAAATCGGTTTTATAAGAAGATATGTTGGAAGAAAATTTTGACCGTCTGAGAAAGGCTGAAACCCTTATATATAGAGAAACACTATTAGGACAAAACTGTTGAGTCCAATGGTTTGTTTTGTTGAGGGGGGGATGGATAGAAAGATGAGATCCGTCCCCATTTTTTTTTGACCTTAGGATGACCAAAAAGTTATCCGGTTAAAATCGCCTCAAATCCTTATATATGTAGGAGAGATTTTAGGTGTTAATAACCTAAAATTAAACTACAGATGTGAAAGTAACGCGCAGAGATTCGATAAAAAGAGTCTCAGTGCTGGTCAAGTTAGATCTTACACACGGATCTGATATTGTAACTTTGATATCTATCGAGGCAGAAGTGTGTCTTAAGGGTTGACCGTCTGAGAAAGGCTGAAACCCTTATATATGTGATAAAATGTATGGTGTAGTTGGTAGCACATTCAAGGAGAAATCTTTGAAGAGGATAGGTTCGAATCCTACAAGCATGGAAATCACGTTTTTCGACATTAACGTGTTTAATTAACATTATTAACAAACAAACATTTAGGACTTATGATTAATAACGAAGAAAACAAAAACAATGTGAATGGAAACGAGCAGCAAGCTCAAGTTGAGAACAATGAGAAGAAGTCGTGGTTCGGAACCGCTATCGGTGCAGTCAAGAACACAGCAGGCGCAACAGCAGGCTTTGTCAAGGAGCACAAGATGGGAACAGCTATTACCTTGGTCACAGTGACCGTAGGTACAGTTGCTCTGGTAGCTCTGAAGAAGAAAGGCAAGGTCGAGGAGCCAGCCGTTGATGCAGATGGTTTCGACAACAAATAAACTTCTCTCACAAAGCAAGGGGATAGCCACAGAAGGTTGTCCCCATTTATTTTTTTTTGTTCTTGAGCCAAAAAGAAAGACCAAGCATTAAGCTGGTCTCTTTTTTCATTCTTCTACGAGTTTGGCTTTTAATTCTCTCGTAAATTTTTCCATATTTGAAGTACAGTGGTCTATATATTTAATTGCTTTATTTAGATCATCATTAACTTTACTCGCAGCCTCTTTATAAATTTCATCCTGTATTATTTTCCATATATAATCAGGAATTTCAGAATATTTCAACTTGATTCTAGGTTCAAGAAAGTCATAATCATAAATAACTTCTTGGTCATCAAATCCATAAGTTGCCCAATCTTCTCCATCTCGATCCGCAGCATAACAATAACTTATATCTAGTCTATATTTATTTCTTTTATTAAGAATATAAGTTGCTAGTCTAATTGTTATGTAAGTGGTATCATAAGGAGGAGTAACGAATCTATCATCATTGCTGAAGAATTTACTAAAGAATTTTCCAGTCTTATCTTCTACAATGTGTACCTCCTCATTTGAACAATACTCTAATAGATACTTAATGTTCTGTATTCTATCTTTTAGTTTCATATTTATATTTATTTTTTATGTCCACTCTTGATTATCACTAATAAAGAACGTAGAATCTGGTCCTTCAGGTTCTCCATTGTTAGTCCTAAAAAGTTTAAGACAATATCTAACTAGATCAATCTTTTTCTGCTTAAATCTTATTCTATGTTGTGCAGTCTTTCTTTGATTTCTATAGGTTAATACTACTTCCATCATATCATCTTTAGAAATTACCTCTACCTGAAGACCATAAACTCTTTGAAAGAATTCTAGCTCATTCTCTTTTCCATCCCAACCTAACGCCACCAACTTTAAAATCTTTTCAGTCGTATCCATATGTTTGGTACGTTTATGTCCATTCTGCTTCTCCTCTAACCATCTTTTCAAAAATATGAGTACTTGGTCCGTAAACTTTTCCACTCTTCATTTCAAAAAAGCTTAACATTGTATTTAGAACTCTTTTCATTAAGACATATTTAGAACGTTCATCTATATTATATACACTAATTGATATAAAGTTAGAGAGCTGAGTGTGATCTAGGATAATGTATGACTCTAAAAGATCGCTACACCTTCCAGAAATCATTGCTCCTTGATAATGTTGACGAGTATAGGAGATATTATATTCAAACTCCATCCATTCCATAACCTCGCGTATGTCATTTGGACCAGAGTAACCAAGATCAGCTACTTTTAACCAATCCTCTTCAGGCACCTCAAAGAAACCGGGCTCTGTTTCTGCTATTGTTATCAAGAAGTAATAGTAATTGTTGAGGTCACGATCAAAGAATAATTGCTCACCCTTCCGGAATAAGTCGTCTCTATCTTCTTCCGATAAACAATAAATCTTCTCCCTCTTGTGGTACTTCATGTCCAATCTGTGTTAGGCTCTTCATAATTCTCTAAACCTGGTCCCTCCAGTTCTCCTCCTTCACATTTCCATAGGAGGGTTATTTCGGGGAGTATTTACTTTATTACACCTTCTTTTCCAGAGACACCATAATAATAACATAAGACTCGACCCTGAAAACTTAAGCTAAATGAACCTGGCTTCTTCTCCTCTATATCAATTCCATATTCTTTGTATAACCAATCGACAAGAGAATCAACATCTTTTTCCAGATCACCACTCCATCCTATCCACCCGAGCTTAAGAATCAGTTCCGTAGTGTCCATTATTTGGTGTATTATAATTAATCAAAAACTCAAATTCCTTCACTTTCTGGTTCAACCACTCTTCAATATTTCCCTTAACTTCCAGCCATCTCTCTAATGTTACAATTCCATCAAAGCAGCTCTCAGTGGTAATCCAAGGACAAACTATCATAAGTTTTAAAAGATGTCCAGTTTTATTGTTTCCGTTATAGTAAGAGCAGAAATATAGATCCGATGTTTCAGGTTTTATGGCAAAAAATTTCTCTTCACCCTTTTTCACGAACATAAGCTTAACTCTCATAAACTTCTAGGTTTGCGAATGAACTAGGATTAGTACTTTCCCCTAAGAGTCTGCGCATAAGATAAGCTGATACATACATTTCTTCATATTTATATCTACCTACCTCTTTTGTAACGTTTTCTAAGATTAACAATGGTTTCATAGTATACTCTTTCCCTGACCTTTCCCTTTCTATCCTATCACGGTTCAGGATTAATTCGATAAGCCAAGTATTTCGTTTTAATCTTCTCTTCTTGAATAGGCCAGAATAGAAGAAGAAATAACGACCACTACCATAGAAAACATTAATCCTGAAATCGCACTCTGTATCATCTGGTGTTCCCATATAGATATAGTGATGTGGACTAAATTCTTTACACACCTCTATCTTTATTTTCTTTATCTTCATTCAAGTAATATTCTTTATTACGAATATAAGGTTTTGAGTTAGATAAAGAAGCCGAAATCCTTAATAATGTACGTAGGGTTGGCCGTAGAAATAAATGTTAAACAAAATACGTAATAATACTGATCGATTTACTGGTCAATTCCCTTGTACAGCATCTTGGAAGAAAATTCTGAGGTGCTTTATATTCCTTATTAGTGTATGATAAGAATTTTTAAATTTGTGATTATTACAAGAAGAGAATATGATTCAATGTATGAGTATATTGATAGGATGGCTAAAGGGAATTGGTTAATAAAACAGAATGAATATCTCAGAAGAACAATAACAGAACTAGGACAAAAACTAGATTACGCCATTTCCAAGCATCCTGATCTAGAAAAAGATTTTGATAGTAGTAAAAAGTCAATGAAAGTAATATGAAAAAGATATTAACGAAAGAAGAGAAAGAATTGTTAATAAAAGATCTTCTCCTTAGGACTCAAACGGATGTATTAGTTAAGGTGCCAGGAGAAGACGAGCCGAAAGAACTGAGGAAGAAGATAAGATGGATGATTACTTTTGGTCGAGCTAAATCGGTTGAAGATTGCTTGACAGGTTTAATCCCATATCTTCGCCCTTATTCCGACATGACCAAAAATGAGAGGGAAGAACTTGATAAGATAGGTTGGAGAGTAGATGAGTTAGCAGATAATGAACCTTGGGCACATAATGGAAGTATCTGGTCTATTCTTGATGGAATTTGGTATCTGATCTCTCACCACTTTGATATTTATGGTCTGATTGAAAAGGAGCTAGCCATAAAAGCAGAAGAAGGAATGTATAAGTGAGTGAAAACAAAGAAATTAAAAGAACTTAAGGAATTAATTGAAAAGTATTATCCGGACTCTTTGTTTCATGAGAGGGGTTGTATATATAGTGCCACTTCAGAATTTTTAGTTGGAACTTTTGCCGGTAGAGGTTTTGAAGGAAATACTGAAATAGATGCCTTATATAAGCTTTGGAAATACCTAACTTTACATGTAGGAAACAATTCTATAGTAGGTTGGATAGTTACAAAAAGTGGTTGGCCTGATCTTGATAAAGTTGAAGAATATTTAAAAAGTCAAAAAGATTAACCAAGAAATGTATGAAAAACAGTAGAATATTTTGGTTTATTGGTGTATTCTTAATTGGACTTGGGGGTGGAATGGTTCATATTGGTCTTGGAATTATGGCTGCTGGATTTATGAGTTTATTCTGTTCTTGACTAGAATTTGAAAAGGAGAAAGAAGATGGAAACAAAGATAATGAAGAAGGTAATGCAGAGGGTGATTCAGGACAAGACAACTGAGATTCCTATCATTCTTCGCCAACATACTCTCCTATCTTGTTACGAACGTGGAGAGGCTGATCAAATGTCCTGTTCAGTTTGCCCATATTTCGGAGTAGCGTGTGAGAAATTACCAGATCCAAGAGAGACAGGAAACTTGGGGTTATCCTTTTCCGATTATTGTGATTCCCTACATAATGATCACTATTTCAAGGACGAGCAAATAACAGTGACCTTAGACATGATTCCCCTCGAAGGATCACTAGAGGAGAGTTTTGCTAAATTTCCAAGAGCTATCCGTGTGTTGAGAGGAAGGAAAGGGAATAAAAAATAAAGAGAGACTATTATTTCAAGTCTTTCTTCTTTTTAAAATGTCTAATGATCCTTTTATTGGAATTGCATTACCTAATTTCTTGCCACAAAAATCCATAAAGCTATATTCAGGGTTTGGCTTTATTTTCCTAGGATCTGGTAACTTAATGCAAAATTCTGGACCATAAGGACATCTAGTATCACATAGGATTTCATCTTGTCCTATATCTTCAGGGATTTCTAACTCGAATGTTAATCCTCTAACTTTAACTTCTTTAATTTGTTTCTTCATATTAATAAGGATTTCAGTGTTTTTTAGACGGAGGAAATCAATCACAGCGGGAAGATCATGGTGTAAAATTGAAGAGGCGTATTTTTAAAGTTAGAAAAATTGTGAAACACGATAATACTAACTTTGAATTTCACGCCTAGATTTTTCAAGTTGGATTTTTAGAGCATTTTATCATGTCTTCGAAGAATTTTATATGCTCTTTTTTTTCAACTTGTTTATTTCTTACACCATAAAAACTCCGCTGTGAAAGTCCGAGATCCTTAATGGTAGAAAGAGTAGGAAATGGAAACCTGCTCTAAATGTAATAAATTTGATCGATCATGTTTAATAAAGAAAAATTAGTGGAAGTGTTAGGAAAGATTGAAGGACATAAAACTAGACTTAAGGAATTACATTGGTCTAGCCCTTCAAGATCTATGCATGTGATAATTGATGACTTTTCTTCCGAGTTGGCTGAATTTGAAGATGCTCTCGCTGAAAACTCTATTGCCTTGCTTGATTTTGTTTACCCCGGAGATATTAGTCCTGAACTCCCCGAAGAAACCGATTTTGAATCTGACCTTGAAGCTATCCGTGCTATTTTGACCGGACTTAAGGCAGATTGTGAGGAAACGTATTGGAGTGGTGTGATTAATTTGGTAGATGATTTTTGGACAACGGTAAACAAGTATATCTATCTGGCCAAAATTACTACACACCAAGCCGAAAAGTAAAAACAAAAAAAAATAGGATTAACCTTGGATTTTAATATCCTTGGTTATCCTTTTTCTTTCTTTCTTAAACCATTCTGACGCTGTTATATCGATTTGCCCACTATATTCAAAAACCACTCTTCTCATAAATTTTTGTAGATCTCGTATAGGTGGCTGTAAACTTCCAGTAGTGACTATTTCAGATGTGCTTCCATAAATATTGACTATATTTCTCATTGTTAGATATTTATGCCTTAATCTATAGCCAAATTCTCTTTTAAAAAATTAATAGTATATATTTATCATTGACCATCACTAATTGTAGATAGCCTAAGTCACGATTCCAATACACCTGATTTATCTTCATATATTCCATGTCTCCATCCCCATATTAAGTTACGGGCAGGTTCATTAGTATTTGCCATTCGGGTTGGGAAATTATTCAATATGTCCTTCATTAGTCTCCACATATCTCTCACTGGTACCTTAAGGTCTTGGTTCATATCATTTTCGATGGTAGGATAAACGTAGACAGATTCGATATTCTCTAGTTTTATCCACTTCTTTCCTCTCTCATCTTTAACCCGGATTAGCATAGTTTGACCATTAAGAGAAAATACTAAGTTTGGATATCGATAACCAACTTTCTCAATCTTAAGTTCTGCCATGTTTACTCCTATATTCTGAAATTACTCTCTTTGTTACCTCGTCATACAACACACCTTCCCCTACTTTCATAAGGAGTTGATGAGTAAAGGTCTGAATATCTCTAACATGAAAGTCAAGGACCTTCTGTTCTATTTCGATTCCAGGTTTTATCTCCAAATAACAAACCGATCTAAGAGTTATGTATTTATTACGTCTAGGGTAGTTGGTGGAAAATGTAATGAAGCCTATATCAGTTTTCAAGTCCACTGTAATTCCATAATCATCTACAAACACACTCTCATACAAAATTTTTACCATGATCTCGACACAGTATATAGAGAGTAATATAATCTTTAAGCGTGGAAGTGGGAATATGGGATGGAACGCGGAGTAGGGATAAGAAATGTTGAGTCCGGCTGATTGGAACGTCGCGGATTGGTTTTATTCGGGGTTTAAGTTTTGGATAAGGTGTATTTAGTTCTGTCCAAGTTCCGTATATCCTATTCCTAAACCAAGTCCATGAAAATTTCTTATGTGCCATCTCTTGTCTTGTCCCGAATTTTATACTCCCGCGACAAAGACTCAGCCGGTATCCTTCCATAAATTTCTCTATCTCCGCGAATCTCTTCTCTTTCCAACAGAGTTCCAACCAGTCACGGTCACCACTCCCCAGCTTATCCCAGAATACATAGAAATCAGGGAGCATAAGCCATAAACTCATCCATGTATAACCTCTTCCTATTTCTATCTTTACATACTTTATTTTCACTCAAGTATAAGGAAGTGAAATCCTTATTGATAGATGAACGTAAATATAAAATTTACTGATAAAAATAAAAACATGGAAAAAGATTTTAGAAAATTTTGTTTAGGGAGAGGAATGTCTGGAATGATGGTGGATGATGTGATTAAGAAGGGATATCAAAACCCCTACATACTGGAAGAAAGAGAACTTCATGCCACTCAACTCGATATCTTCTCTCGCCTAATGATTGATCGCCAGTTGTTCTTTGCCTCTGAATTTACCGACGAGACATGTTCCATTGCCGTAGCCCAACTCTTATATCTGGATACGGTGAGCGAGGATGATATAACAATTAATATCATGTCTCCTGGTGGTTCATGCTCAGCCGGTTTAGGACTTATTGATACGATTGGCAGAATAAAGTCAGATGTAAGAACTGTGAATATATCGTCTGCTTATTCTATGGGCCTTGCTTTGTTGGTGGCTGGAAAGAAGGGAAAACGTGTAGCTCTCCCCCACTCAGAAGGTCTCCTACATATGCCAAGTGGGGGTGTACAAGGAACTAGCGAGGATATTCAGATTGTGGCAAAAAATATCGAACACACTAAGCAAGTTCTGTTCAGCTTCATTGGTGAGAGAACGGGACATACAGCAAAAGAGATCACTGAAATGGCCCCTCGTGATAGATGGATGGCCGCCGATGAACTCTTGAAGCTGGGTTTTGTTGATGAAATCCAGAAAATTGATTGGAAGAAAAAGTGAAGTTTCCGCAGTATATGAAAGAAGAGGGATATACAAAGAAAAGAATTCGAGTATGTCCTAATTGTGGAGAAGTTTTAGACGACGATCATTATAGTGAACATACCGAATATCATAATCAGATAGAAGGTGAATGTGGATATTGTGGTCATTCTGGTCATTGGGGATATTTCTTTAAAGATTTATACGTGAAAGATGGAGGTGTCACCTAAAGTCGGGAAGTTTTTGAAAGAGAAATTTGGTTATAATGCTCCCTCTCTCTATGTTTATGATAACGGGGAGAAGAAGTTTTGGGCAGAGAAGGTAGAAAATCCGATCCCCGCACCAACTGTTATAGAAGCTGTAGAATTTCTTTGGGAGGCTGGACTGAAGATTTATAATGTGCCAGAAGGAATGAAGAGCAGAGGAATAATACAAGCTGGAAACAAGCGGATTGAGATGGATAAATTGAGAGATACGCCTTCTGAATCGTTTAATGCATGTCTGGAATTCTTATCGGGTGGACATTAATAACAGAGAATGAAGAGGGGATTTGGGTTTTGGGGAAGAGAGAAAACAAACTCTGTCTCTTAAACTTGGAATCCTCTTTTAATGTTTCTGATGTTGCCCTATATTGGAAATCGACGGACAAGCCAGAAGATGTGTTGAGATTCTTTACTAATTCTTTCAACGGTTTTAAACAATTTCTTATAGATCTCTTGAAGACTAAATTTGAAGTAGTGGAAGTAGAGATTAATACTGAAACAAACGAACTCTTTATTGTATGATTTCTTGGAGTGATCATTGGAAAAAGAAAGGAACAGAAGAGATTGTTACCTTGCTTAGTAGATCTTATGGAGGTGGAGAAGATAGAGTTAAAATTATAGGAGCGGATGGAATCTCAGCGGAATTTGAAGAGTCTAAATTTGAGAAGATATTTGAACCGGTTACCCTAGACTTTCATTCCGTAAAAGATCAAATGGCGGAATTATGTTACCTCTCAGATAAGTTTGGATGGATAGGAAAGGTTGTGATGAAAAGACTTGATCCTACATACTTCGAAGTGGGAAAACTAGTCTACATCTCTAATACAGTCCTCCTGAAACGCGATAACATTACTTATTACGGAGGACCTGAACATCCTTACGTGATTAAATGGATTAGGCCTAGAGAAAATCCCTATAACAATAGTGATACTCTCTTGGAAATTGGAATAGGATTGTTGAGAAGAGATAAGGATACGGATGAAGTTGATTATACATTTCCGATCTACCTAACCCGACCTGATCCAGAAGATGCTTATTGGTTCTTAACTCGATATGATAAACCTTACTAATGATGTACAGTAATAGATACTATACAGAAGATATAATTAGAGTATATGTAGGAGAGTTAATCAAGGACACAAATGGAACGTTATGGCTAATCGCTGGAATGGAACGTGGGGAGGTTTATCGTTTTATCAACATGGGGACTGGATATACAGAAAAAGATAGATGGAAAGATTTTAAACTTTGTTATTACCCGATTGAAAGAGTTGGTAAGATGAAAGGAATGAATCTCTTGGAAGGTGAAGATTGGCTATGTCACGATAAAAGATGTTATCCAGGAGTTTTAGCTGATGGATGTTTTGGCTGTATGTATTCGAAGCTGACCAGAGAAAGGAAGAGGTATTTTGAGCCAGGAGATATTGTTTGGGTACCTGCAGAAAAACGTAAAAGAAACGTGATCGAATCTGCTTTGTTCTATCATCGCGAAAAAGGAGGAACACCAATTAAACTAGAATCTATATATGGAATAGCAAATAAACTGAATGATCTTATATGGTCGGTTAGGTTTAGATTAGAGAGATATCCAGTTTCTGACCAATATTATAGATGGGATCAGATTAGACTGGTGAAAAGGAGGAGACACTTAATTAATCCTTCCCAACTAGATCACATTTGCAATGATCTCTGTCTGTTCGGCCCTTATTCGAAAACTGCCGGAAAGACTTGTTGGGAATGTGAGACTGGAAAGATTTGGAGACAGATACAAAGATAACATAAAGTGGAATATGACATACGGAGAAATTGTACACGAGTATAGGAAATTATTTGTTATGCTAGTAGAAAAGGCCGGACGTGAAACCGGAAATACTAGCTATCAAAGAGTAGAAGAAATACT
>JAEIGA010007177.1_pt1 | contig 16945 bp, 32 predicted proteins | sample 9270691 | NCBI WGS metagenome assembly JAEIGA01 (sample SAMN17057246, study PRJNA624740) | gut metagenome | biome: biome; isolation source: fecal sample | host: Bos grunniens | place: China: Xizang | collected 2019
ACTTCACCGTCATAAATTGGATAAATGCCTTTATTTTCACCATTTCTTGTTAATTTATTAAAAACCGATTCTTGTGAAAGATACTCTTGCGCATTAATATAAGAATAAACGCTACCTGCAGTAGGATTATTTGGGTCGCCGCCAATCACTTCATCTTCAATGCGAGTAATTTCACTTGCCATATGGTCATATACTGTACCAGGTTTAATATTATATGGATCACCAATTATTTCATCTTCAATATAAATAATTTCACCAGTAATATGATCGTAAATTGGTTTATCATCGGCGTCAGGTGGTAGTCCAATAACTTCATCTTCAATCCGCACAATTTCATTATTTAAATTTTCTAAATATTCACCAATGGTAATATTCTTATCAGCCAGGAATGTTCCATCAGAAATACTTAATTCCAATTTACCATTTTTATCAAATCGAATATGATAATAACCATGTCCTCGCTCAACTGCCTAATATAATAAAACCGGTTCTGGATAAACTTCACCATCAAATGGCTCATACTTCTCATCTTTTTGATTATACACATAATATTGTGATAACGGTTCAACAACATCATCTCGATTGCGGCTAATATATCGGACCGCACGCTCATATCTCTCATATAAATAAGTTTCTTCTTCTTCTGGATAAATTGTTGCAGAATATTCTACATATTCACCATTTTGTATAATATAATATGTATGTTCTCCATCAAATCCAGGGAAAGAATCGTCATTTAATCTTTTTTCATAATAGTATGATGGAATTCTTTCATATAAAACAATTTCTACTGGATAGGCACTTCCAGGAGGATATTCTTTATATGAACCATCTGCTTCTTTAATATAATATTGATATGTTAATTCATCGCTATTATCAGAAAAACTCGCATCATTTGGACGCACAGCCATATAATATTTTAAAATATATACAGGAATTTCGGCTCCGTCTTCAGTAATTGGGAAACCCTATTTATCTTTATACTGAGCCTTTTCTCGATTATATACTATATACTGTTTAGCATCTTCATCTTTAATATAATAAACAGTATTTTTATCAAAAGTAGTTCTATCTTCAACGAGTTGTATGTCCTCAAACATGGGACTAGTTTCAAAATTTACAATATATTTATTCTCATCGTCAAGAGCTTTACCACTACTCATTTTAATATTTTCACTGCGTAGTCTAAAGTTATTAGCATCAATATGACCGCTGCGCAAGTCAATAGCCATACCGTCTTCGCCTTCACCCAACTCATAATATAATACAGTATCGCTATCTTCGCTTTCGCACACAGGATTAAAAGGCTTATTATCAGACTCTTTAAATTTGGTTTTAATCTCTTTAATTTCTTCTCCAGTATCAGGATCTACTTCTCCAGTTGATTCTTCTACCTATTCCATAAAACTCTATAACCAATTATCGGAGTAAATAAAACCTTGATTACCATCAAAAGAAATGCGGCCACCGCCTGACTTACCAATAAAGGCAGTGCCATCAACATTAAAACCAAAACTCTGTTTTCCATGATGGAAACCATATAGACCAACACCGGAATGATTGCGGTTTAAAACAGCATCTCGCCCAGTATCAATCTCAACATTTTCAACCTCACCCATCAAGACACCAGAGAAACTATTATCAGTTTCTTTTTTACCAGCACCAATTAAATTGGCCATAATAGTTCCATTTTCTTTGTCAATTACTAAACTACCATCCCAAGCGTTTAAATATTTAGAAGGATAGCGATTTTGATTAATTAAAATCGGTTGTCTCCAAACTTCTCCACCCTTGTTTGCTACCACCACTGGATAGCATTGACATCCACTAATATAAATTGGTGAAGGAATAATAGTGTTGCGATTAGATAAAACTGGCATATAATTTTTATAAAAATCATATGCGGAATGACCTGGTTCAATTTTCTTCTATTCAGAGTCATACCATTCCATATCCCAAGTAACGCCTTCAACAGGCTTATGATTTTCATCATATAAAACATAAGGGCCTTTATAATACTCTGGATTCGCACCGTTAGAATTGTAAATAATTGACGTAGCGCCTGCAATATAATAAGCGGGATTACTTCCCCAGGGAACTGGATATTGCATGAATAAATCTACATATCTCGTTCTACCAGAGGAGCTCTCAGATTCACTTTGCATAGTTGTATCAATTGAATTGTCATCACCTATTTTATTACCCTCGTTATCTTTAATTTCAAAAGCAGATACACCAACAGTTAAAATACCAACACCCGTACTACCATTTTGATTATAAATAATTTTAGTACCATAGGGTTTATCTTCATGAGGGTCCATTAAACCATAATTGGTTGGAATATGCTCACCAGTCTTTGGATCATTCCATAAATATTGTATATTAGCTCCCTCTACTTCATTGCCATCATAGTCATAAAGCGCAGCAGTAATAGGCATACCACCAGAAACATCATTACCAGTGACACAGTATTGAGTCGTAGCAGGCATAACAATTAAAGTATAATTGGTACCATTTGTTCCAAGAGCGCCAAATACAATACGAATGCTAGTCAACAACTCTGCTTTATCAGTCTCATTAGCAATTACTACCAAGCATTCTATTTCATTACGTAAATTACAAGGAACTAAATATTCCTTGATATGATAATAAAATTTTAAATCTTCTACAAGTTTCTTTTCCCAGGTTTCAACCATTTCTTCAGAAGCATCGTCCTCAGGATAATCATCTAATTTTTTATAGAAACATCTATACCCAGGTTTAAAATATTTATAATGAGGATCAGTGGCTTCAACATTTTCGCCATCTGGTAATTCTGTTAATTTATCCTCTTCACTAATCTCAGGGTCTTGTTCTTTAATAACCCCAAAACCTCGGCCATTTTCACCACTCAAGTCTTCTTCATCATAAAAAAGCATGGTTGATGTTGTTGGTATATACCAATATAATGTCGCACCACTTAAAACATGATTTCCACCATATTCATTTTTGCAGCAAATGCTTAATTCTCTATCTATCTTTGCATCGGACTAATTTAAAAGCTAATAGCCAGAAGAGTACAACATTTGATAATTTTCACGAGAGTTTTTACCATGGGTAATATAAATTGCATCAGAGGTTAATGTAGACTCATCTGCGAATTCATCTGCATTCGTAAAAATTAACTCATTACTATAAAAAACATTATGGTTCTAAACAATAACAACCATAAATTTTTCAGTATGAGTGTCTTTATCTAACATCACTTCAACAGCATTTCTCTCATTAGGACAATTTTTAATTAAATAACCAGGATTATCTGAATCTTCTTCAACAGGAAGACCAGATTTATTTGGAATTGTGTCAAAAGGCTCCCATCCGCTTTCCATAAAGTTATCTGGCTCATTATAATCTGGATTGTATCTATACCAGAAAATGTCATAGTGGTTATCATAATTTGAAAAATCTTTAGCTATAAAAGGAATATTATTTTTATTCTCACACGCCGATTTAAGCAATGTTAATTGCTCAAAAGCCTGTACATATAATAATTCGTACTCCTCCAATAATTGCATCATATCATTAGCATAGCTTTCATAAATACCACGATAGTTAATATATTCTGCAATTACGGCTTCTTTAATACCAGGCGCAAATGCTTTATCTTCAGTAAATAGGGTACCTGAAATGACCTTGAGCAAATCCTATAATGCGCTAACAACATCACCATACTTATAATTATACCAATCACTCTGAACTAAATTTTTCTCCCAGGCTATAAAAATTTGCTCTTGCTCTTTTGCTGTCTAAATATTATTTTTAAGATCAGTTATCCAACCGTTTACCGCATTCTAAGCAATTGAAAAACCAGTTAAATCTCGTTTAAAAGCAGATAATTTTTTTACAATTGAATTTTCAACATAGCCAATAGTCTTTTTAATAAGTGGTAAAGCTTTATAATATCTATCTGCTGCATCTAAAGCACCAAAAGTATTGTATACTTTATCACTTTGTTGGCTGCGCAAGCGATTATCTTCACTAACTTCTTCAAGATAAGCCACTTCATCATAGTCGCCAATTTTACCATCACTAAAGCCAATATACTTATGATTCTCATCTTTATTATACCACAATACAGATAAGATTTTTTTATTTACTATATCTAAATCAAAATCAGTAGCTTCGTGTTTATACTCTAAGCTATCGGTAGTATATAATTTAATATTGTGATTAGCAATTTTATATAAATCACAACCAAGAGCGACATAAATATTTGATACAAAAATATCAGGGAAATCGGCTGGAGATAACTTTATTAACTCTTTGCCATCATAAATCATAAAGTCATCTCTCTGATATGGTTTTACATTAAAACCAACAACAGTTCCACCCAAATTAGAAATATCATAAGCCTATGCCTATGTAGAATAAACTTTAAAATTGTATGGATCACCAAAGAAATCTGCACTATCCAATCTTACAGTATGCGTTACTTTTTGATTTTCATTAAGTTGAATAATTAATTCTAATTCAATACCATAAGAACCACTTCGGATATCTTTATTGGCTCCGACGCGACATTTAAAATCTGCCTATAATCCAATAGTATCATAAATACCACTGGCCTGTAATAGGCTTTGCGAAGAATCAAGTTGCCAATTGCCGCTTTCTAATGCAGCCTTTTCAAGATATTGATAGTTCGCGGCACCACCGTTTGCAATTAAGCCCATAGATGGCTTAATTACTAACTCATTATTCTATGGTGCGCGATTATCAACTAAAACACCAACATCCATAAAGGTATCAAGTGGTGATACATAACTTATTACTTCGCCATTATTATATTGATATAAGCCAGTAATATATTTCTATTGAGCATAATCACCATTAGGAATACTTACTCTAACATAATTACCAACTTTATAATCAGGATTATCTGAATAGGCTTCAAAAGTGATTGTATCATTAGTTACTGTATAATAACCATACTATTCAGCTTTGCTATTATCAGTAATTGTACATATGATAGTCTAATCATAGGCATTATTTTCATTTGCTCTTTGAGTAGCAATAATATCTATTGCTTTTAAAAGTTCGTCAAGTGAATTACTACTTATTGCCATACTAAACTCTCCTTTCTCTCCTTATTATCTATTATATCATAAAAATTTGGAAAAGTCAATTATTTATATTAGACCAATAAAGAAAAGGGTAGGTTATATTTCTATAACCTACCCAAAAAATTTATTTACGATTAGCATATTGAGATGCTAAATTAACAAGATTACTAAATGCTTCTTCAATTTCGTTATGATTAGTTGCATTCGGGAAGTTCGCTTCAATATGCACATTTTGCTCTAATGTTCCGTTATTAGAATAATTTCCAAAACCAGGAGTGGACAAGATACCACCCAATTGTACGCTGGCACTTTGTAAATCTAATACTTGAAGGATTCTTTCTAGAATAGACATACTTGCCAAGAAATTCTCTGTATCACCAGGATTTAAAACTAATTCCTTCTAATGCAACATTGCCAATTTACCATAAGAGCCAGCCCAACTACCGGTATAGCCACCAGTGTCAAAAGCTTTAATTAAATCTTTTTCATCAATCCACAAATTTTTGTAATTATTTTGGTCAGGATGTTTATATAAGCGCTTTCCTTGATAAGACTTGTAGCCAGACACGAGCGGAGTCGCACTATAAAAAGCTGATTGAGCAGGCCAAGTGCCACTTTCTTTTATAGAACCATGTTCTTCTAAATAAGATATGCCCGAGCCATGGAATTTTACTTTATCACCCGCTTCATATGGAGGATCACTGTTATCAGCGGTGCCACCACCATCTCCATCCCATATTACTGCAGTTATACCTCTGTCAAGGTTTGGATTACCCATGTCAGGACCTCCACCACCATTGTCAATTGTAATTGCACCACCACGAGTTGTTGAAGGAGTTCTGGATACAGGCTCCTGGCCTCCCCCATTTTTTTCTGCCTCTGCCGCAGCCTTATGAGCTAAAACATCAGCAATTCTATCACTGCCGCATTTTGCTTTAGCCTTCTTACAAGAGTCCTCTCCCCATTTGCCATCTGCCGTTGCACCGACATAGGATTGAGCAGTTTTAACATAAGCTGTGGCATAGCCCTAATTATCATAAGTTCCCTGAGTATTTTCTCTAGTGCCGTCAGGATCATAGGTGGTATATGTGCTATCAGGATTATACTCACCGCCGGTTAAACTAATGGCGGGTGTAATTGGAGTAGTCATTGCGGTATAGGCATTGTTGACTGCTATTAGCAAATTCTCAAAATAAGTAATAGTTTTATCAATAGCATCTTGAATTACTATTTGACTTTCACTAATCTTACTTGCTGCATCAACCTATTCTAATAATGCTCCAACAAGACCACTTTCGCCATCTTCTCCAAGCAGTGTTGTAATTAAAGCCTTACTTTTATCATCAATATCTTTTAATGCACTATCAACATCTTTTAACTTACTATCTTCTAACGTAGTAGCGCACACCTCAGCCCAGGTCTACATACTACCAGCCGCAGATTCAAAATAACCATCAACAGCAGTTTGCCAGTCACCGACACTGGCTGTCATATTAAGGAATTCGGTACTCCAAGCATCAGAAACAACGTTAGTATCAGTGGTTAAAGCAATAGCATGTAATTCAGAATATTGTTTTAATTTTTCTCCATAATATTCAACAATTTCTTGTTTGCGACGGTTAAACTCTTCTTCAGAAGTAATTTCACCATTCATCCACATTTGAGTCAGCTCAGTGATTGCATCTTGAGACTCTTGTAAAGTTTCAGCATATTTTTGCTAATAATTATTAGCACCCTCTAAGCCGATATTATATAAATTATTCTAAGCATCTGCCAATTTCTATTCAGCAGCACTCACTGCAGCAGAATCGGCAGTATAAACATAACCAATATTACCCTCGCTGTCTCGCTATAGCCGGACAGTAGATTTTGCATTTTGAGCCTCTTCTAAAGCAATTTCTGCCAAAAGCAAATCATACTTTGCCTATTGAATTTCTAACTCATATTTGCTTAGTTTAGTTTGATTCTACAATTCACCAGTTTCATTGATAAAACTTTGTAATCGTTTTTTTGCAACTGTATTAGTTGTTTTATCAATTTCTTGTTGCGCTGTGCGCATCATTTTATTGGTTTCATAGATTTTATTTGTAGTTGTTAAATATTCCTCTTGCAAAGTACTGCGTCGCTCCATAGAGGTTAATAATTCATCAAATGAAGTACCGCCAGTCAAAGATTCTTCTAAAGTTGCTGCAAAATCAGACAATTCATTTTCTATAATCGCCTTCATTGCCTCAGCCCACTCGGCTGTTTTGGCAAGCATTTCGTCCTAAGCGGTATTTGCCGCTTCTTGTGCAGCCTACCAGTTCTTTTTATATGTCTAATAGGCATTAGAGTCATTAAGCTGCTCTGGAGTCATAGTACTTTCCAACTCTCGCATTTTTTCGGCCCAGTGTTCAGCATCTGCCGCGGCATCTTCATATAATTTATTCTATACAGTTAATTCATTTTTAATATTATTAGCTTTAGCTGTTAAAATCTTATTTTTGGTCGCAAAATCATCTTGTTTGCCTATGATTTCCATGATACTGGAATAATGGTCTAGTACTGTATTTAACTATTCCATCTCTGCTGTATATAAACCAATTTCTTCAATAGCCATTGCCATAACGTTGCCATAGTAATCTTGCATGGCCTACTTGGAAGACTCTAACGACTCTAAGTTTGATATAATCTCACTCTGAATATCAGCCAGTCCTTGCTTATAATCAGCTTCGCTAATAGAACCAGCAACCATTTCATCATTTAACGAAATAAAGGCGTCTTGACTAATAACAATTCCTTCTGATAAAGCATCCATCTGAGTCTAATATTCTTCTAAAGAAATCTTACCTTCATGGAACAGCTAAGTTAATTCTTGCTACTATTTCTACTACTCCTCTACCGCAGCCAAATAATCTTCTATAGCAAAAGTTCCACCAAAGTAGCTTTCCATTAATGAATTAAGATAATCTTTCTCAGCCTCTAAATTAGAATTAAATAAATTACTTTGCTGATTATAATATCCCATTGCTTCTGTGTAAGCGAACATATCATTTTCCATTTTAGATAAATAATAATCAACAACTTCTAGCTAAGAGTCATTAATATTAATTTTAAACTCTAATTCAGCAGCTAAAATCTAATAATTATTATCCTACCATTCATAAATAGCATCTTGAATTTCAGTATTAAGGTCTTTAATAGTAGTATTTGTTTCATCATAATTTTCTATTGCAGATTTAACTGCTTCAATACGAGCTTTAATTTTTTCAATTTTATCTTTTTCTGAGTCACTCCACTCATCACCTGCGGCACTCTCAGCTCTTGAAAGCTCCTAATACAATCCACCTAAAATTTCATTATAGCCAGTAAAATTACCATTTTCATCAAATAAATTATTAAAAGATTCGTCAGAGAATGTTAAGCCAGCATTGTCTTTAATAGCCTCTCTTAAAGCATTTTTATCTGTTGTTAAATGATATTCTGCTTCAGCTCGCTTGTCTTTTAATAAGTCAATATTTTGGGCCAAAGCCTCATTAACATCTTCCATTGCAGCAACACGGTCAGGACCCCACAATCGGTCTGCCGCAGTTGAAGCTTTTTCCATCTCTCTCTACACATCATTAATTTTATCAGTAACTTCTTTATAACGTTCAATAACATCTGCTTTGCGAGTTGGCTCAGCCTTTGAACCACTTCCCTCTCCAGTAATTTGAGAAGTATCTCCGCCAAAGGTTTCAGATGTTTTTGTAAATTCAGCTCCCTTAGGAACCAACATCGTCTAAGTGTAAGTATACTGGCCACCTTCGGTAGCCTTCCATTCTACTCCAGGAATCGGCTAACCATCTGGACCAATTATTGAACCGCCTTCTACTGGCGTCCATCCAACAGGCAAAGAACCAGTAATAGTTACAGTTCGTTCTTCCATATTAGCCGGATCTAAAGATAGAGGAGAAGTAACATTATAACCTGCTTGATTAATCATGTTGGCAGCATAGGCCTAAGCCTCGGCCACATCTTTACCTCCAGCAATGGCTGCCTAATAAGCTCTCATATAATCCATCGCTATACGAGTAGCCAAATCGTCTCCAGCATCGGTATAAATTAGCTTCTCACCAACATCAATACCTTCAATGGCGGCAATCTATTGTAAAGAGCTGACAACAGTAGAAGTATAAGCTGCAAATTGCTATCCCATATATTCAAGCGCTCTGCCCTGTAAGGCGTTATATGCTTCTACGTCTCCAGAAGCTGCTTTAAATGCCAGCTCCAAATTTTCAGCATCTCGTAAAAAAGCGTCAGAGAAATCAGATGTATCCATATTTAATAAATTGGCATACATTATTTTCATTTCACTAGTAGCTTTAGTAATAGCACTTAAACTACCTGAATTTAGTGCTGCAGTCCAGTCCTCGTAACCGTCAGCTACTAAATCTACAGCTTTATTAAAGCGTGCAATTTCCACAGCTGCCATTTTTGCGGCCGCAGTATCATGTTTTAATCCATCAGCAACTTCGTCGCTGCTTTCAGCCATTTCAGAAAGAGCATTGGAAGTATTATACACTTCTTCCGCATCTAAATCATAGTCTGTAATTGCTGCATCGGCTTGTGCTAATATTGCTAGATGTCGTTCAGCTTCGTATCCAGCTATTTCTGTCCTTAATCCTCCAAGATATTCATCATATGCTGCCTCTGCTTTACCCTATAATTCTGTTGCATCTGGAGCGTTTAAATTTAAATTTGATAAACCATAGCCATAACCGCCAAAGTAATTACCGTTTACACCGTTCATGGCATTTAAGTATCTACTTTTTGCCTGCAGATATTCATCAGCGTTATTCCAACCTTTACCAATGGCCCACTCATTAATAAAATCATATTCAGCCTATGTCATCTATTCAGGCCCATCGCCAATACCATTTTCATAGCGTGATACTTCGCCTAAATAAGCGCCGTATTCGCCCTCTCCGTTATCAGTAAAATTTTTAATCTAATCTGCGGTATACTAAGTTTTTACTTCATTTCGCAGTTCTTCAACAGCATCCCGATATTCTTGCGTAGCATCTTTTTTATATTCAGCAATAAAATTTTCTCTTGAGTCTGGTCGTGAAGCAGCAACTAAATTACCTTCCGCCGTCGCAATCTATGTATCCAATAGCTCAACCTTATTGCCTTGATTATTATTTAATAACCCAATACGGTCTTGATGACTCTTATTAGTAAATTCTTCAAATGATATTCCTATATAATTAGCAGAACTTGGATCAAATAATTCTTTATATTGTGTATAGAAACTGGACCAATCTGCCGAACTCATTGTTTCTTTAAGAGCACTCTTAGCCCCTGCAATTAAATCAAATTTAATAATTAATTTATTTGCATCTAGCCATGCCTACATTCGGTCCAAAGCCTCAACGAGCTAATTCTCATTTTCATAATACTAAGGATTAATCTTCAAGAACATGTCAATGGCATCATCTTTATCAATATTATTAGCTTCTGCCCAATCATATAAAGCATTACTTCCACTAACATCTTCTTTGATAAAATCAGCAGCTGCTGATTTGTTATATTTAGTTGCAATAGCATTTAAACCTCGACGCTTTAACTCATAGTCAGCCCATTCCTCGTCTTTAGATAAATTAGTTTCTAACTGAGCAATAATCGCCTCAGCCTCAGCCTCTCTTCCTTTGATAACTTGGCCAGAAGAATCTAATAACTTACGAGTTTGTAAGGCATAATTCACCATTTCTTTATAAGCTTCATTATATCCAGCTTGAGTCTCTACGCCTGTTAAATGAGTTGCCTTAGCTCCTGTTATAGCAGTGTCTGTGTGTGTATCATACGCTGCAGCCAACTCTTGGCCCATTTCCCAAGAGCCGCTATCACGCATTTCTTGCGCTTCACTAAAGAATTCCATATCTCTTTGCTCTTGTGCAGTGGCTATGGCAGAAACTCCATCGTACATACGATAGAATTCTTTCATTAAATAAGCTATATCTGCATTAGTTGAATATCTTGCTCTAACAGTGTCTCCGTTAATTTCCCATGGAGTATCAGGATTCGCCTCAATCCAACGCGCCAAAGCCGTTTCATCTGAGCCAGAATCTCCCAAATCCATTAATAACCAGTTTCCACCATCTTCTTGAGCAGTAAATAGACCTCCGGTGCCTGAAATATCTTCTTTGGCTATAAAAGCGGATCCACCTGCAGATAAACTTGTAACAGAGGTGTTAACAGCTTTACCGGCCTTCGCAGCATTATATTCTTGTATACGCTTCGTTAAATTTGCATAATTTCCTGCTAAAACCTCTAACTCATGACCTTCCAAGCCCATGGCATCAATAGCTTCAAAAGCAGCTTTACGCAATTCTTCCTTGCCTTCGCCAGTGTCTTCATACACTTTTAAAGCATCCATATAAGCTTCAGTCAATTCAATAACTGCATTCAGTTCTTCACGAGCGGCCTCTGCTGCTTCGCGAGCGCCCTCTGCCTAAGCTTGCTTCTATTCTGCAGCTTTTTCATCAGCTTTTGCTGCTTTTTCTGTAGCAACAGTGTTTTTAACTAATAAAATAGTACCAACGATTAGAGCTGCGCCCAATACACCAGCAATAATACCAGCCAAACCTTTAGATGCCATCGCCGCAAATAATTTTGCAACAGCATTAGCAGAAGTAGCAACAGTATTTGCGCCAGTGGTAACTGTATCTTCCAAATCAGCTTTTGATTCTTTTTTTGTTGCTGCTGCCTTCGCAGTTTTTATTGCCACTGCGACTGTATCAATCATATTACCGGCAGCTTGAACAGCATTTAGAGTGCTCATCACTCCTTGTAACATCATCATCCAGCCCATTAGTTTTTCTACTGAGCTAGCGTTTTCATCAAACGCTGAAGAAATACCAGTAGTTAGCATCTGTACGCCCATAGCGAAATTGGTAAAGGCACCAATCGCCTATGTGGCCCCTTGAACAATTGAACCAAAAATATCTGGTTGCACGGGCAATTTCTAAGATGCTTTATCATGTAATTTATCAACCTCTTGCCCCGCTTCAATAGCCTTCTGTTTAGCCATTTTAGCATCTTCTTCTACATTTGTAAAAATTTCAACATCTTTTCCCGTTGCCTCGGCCATGTCTTCAGCCATTGCTCCGCCCAATTCTTTAGCAGCATTACTTGCGTCACCAAGGCCCTCTTCCACCTACGACATTGCTCGCTATAACTATTTTAATTGTTTAGGATTTAATTGACCTAAATCAATCTTTTTACCATTTTTACCGAGCTAAGCGATTTCTTTGCCCAAATCTGAACTTTCACCAACTGCGGCAACTAGTTCTTTCTTATATTTAGTAGCAAAAGAAGTAACTTTTTCTGAACTTTTTGCCAATGCTTCCTACTACTATTTAGTCTTTTTAACACCACCCTCTTGAAGAGCGATTTCCTAACCGACCTCTGCCTATAATCCGCTAGCAACTTCAATATCAGCATTATATTCAGCTTGTAAGGCTCCTAATTTTTCTAAATTTTCTACACTTGCGGCGAGACCAGATCCATCACTTGACTAAGTCAACCCAGACATCATATTTTGAGTCATCTGCGCACCAAGCTCAGTTCCAGGAGCGTCCTGCATTGCTGCAGCCATGCTCTATGTAGCCTAGCCTGATAGGTCAGCAGTCTAAGTAACATTTTTTAATGCTGCATTACGCTATTCAACCAATGCTCCGGAAGATTCGGTATACTATTGAGTTCGAGCCTCTCGCTTTTTACCATAAGAAGATTCTAATTCTGATGCTTCTTGATTATATTTTTCCTCTGCAGCAGCCATTTCAGCATCCACTTCAGCTTTAGAAGTTTTATTTTTTGCTTTTTTGCTTTTTTTCTCTAATTTTGCTAATTCATCTTTTTTTCGCGAAGCTAAATCAGCTTTTGCCACAGATTCTTCTTTGGACAAGGCTTCCATGTCGCCTTCATAAGCAGAATCTAATGCTTGCTTTTCCGTACTATAGCGTGTACGAATATTATCTCTCTATTCTACCATAGCATCTCGCCCGGCTGCAGAAGCGGCTACGTTTTTTATTGCAGACTTACTGCTAGCCTCTGACTCTTGAGCCGCTAAACGCTGCTTTTCTCTTGCCAAACGAACAATTTCTTGCTACTATTCAATCTAATTACTATATTGTTGATACTATTCTTTCTATTTCGCAGTTAGACCATCTTCAAGTGCCACGATTGCCCGTTTTTTATCTAGAATCTAGGCAGTGAAACCAGCCTCCTCTTGCATCATCTATACTCGTAATTGAGCGCTAGAGGCATTTGGGTCAACTGCCGGCACAGCATTTTTATTAATTGGGCCAAAACCCGTAGATTTTTGCTGTTTGGTTCCCGCCATTGCATGGCTGGTTTTAGACATGCGATCCATTTCATTTATACGCATTGCCTTAGTATGTCCAATAAAATCTAAAAGTTTTCCATTTAATGAGATAATAAAACCCTATAATTTTGGCAATACTGTTTTTAATAATAATAATCCGCCAAACTGGAATAAACCCTTAAGTCCACCAGCATTTTTAATAATACGAGTAATTGTCTCTAAGGCGTCCGTCAATCCATTATTAAAATCTTTTAATGTATCTGCGTTAAATAGAGTTTCATATAGAGTACCTTTTGCATTCTATAAAGCTTGAGCAGAAGCTTCTACACTATCCTGATATAATTTAAATTGCTTATCTAAGGCGCCTTCTGAATCTTTGGCAATTTCTAAATTAATTTTAAAAGTATCCCAATTGTCCATCAAAGCCATCAATTGGTTATATTGACGAATGCCACCAACCTATTGAGCCAAAGCAACTTGCTAATCTTTGTTTAAAGTCTGCCATTTTGCACCCATTTCATCCAAGATGGTATCCATCTCTTTTAGATTACCATTTGCATCTTTAATATTAATACCTGCCTTAGCCATTGCTATAGAGTACTAATTTAAAGTCGTACCATCGTCTAAGGTTTCACCAAGCTTTAAGCCCTCCATACGGGCAAACAAAGTTTTTAAAGCGGTACCAACAACATCTGCACTCTAACGAGTCTCTGCAGTGATTGTTGCTAAAGCGGTTGCAGCATATTCATAACTTAAACCAACAGTTTCTGCAACTGCAGCAAATTTTTGTAAGCCATCAGAAATTTCATCTGTACTGGAGGCGGTTGCCGCACCGAGTTCAGCAAGAACATCAGCATAATACTCCAAAGACTTTGTACCATTATCAAAATTATTCCATACTGCTGTTAGTTGGTCGGAAACGGTTTCAACGGCTTCGCCAGTCACTTTTGCCATTTTTATAGTTGCTTCAGTACGGTCTAAAACTTCCTTTTCACCAAGACCTTGCTAAAAATAAATTAATGAAGCCTTCGCATATTCTTCTGTTGTAGAGCTTAAGGCTTTAGATAAATGCTAAGCCTATTTAGCAAAAGCAGCCATTTCATTGGAAGTCTTTCCAGTAACGATTTGAATATCACTCAAAGCTTTATCTAATTTCTCAATATGGCTAACAGAAGCTGAAAAAGCAGACATTACTCCATGGATCATGGTGGAAGCTGCTTGCCATTTAATAGTATTCATTAATGTGGTACCAAAAGCTGCCAAAGCTGCATTTGTTTTTTTGACAGATAAACCAGCATGAGCAACTGCGTTTGCGACTTGTGAAAATGCTTGCTATCCTTTTGGACCCATTGCTAATAAATTAGTGGTTAAAGTTGATAAATCTGTATTAGCACCTTTTAAACTAGCCTATAAAGCAGTAAAATCAAGTTTACCCGTATTGACATTTGTAGCTGCTGTTAAATGCTAATTTAATAATTTTGCTGACTAAACCGCCTAATCAATACTTCCGCCCTATACTGTTACTTTAGTATTCGCAATGCTCTACAAGCTACTTTGTAATTGCTATATAGCAGATTGCGCCTACGATGTATTAGCATTAAAAGCCATATTAACTTGAATATTTCGCATATATTTTCTCCTTTCTCTCACTTATAAAAAAAATGTCCTTTAATTAAAAATTTTAATTAAAGGACATTCAACCTTACTATTATTTAGTAAAAATTTAAGTAAGTTTATTATTTTTATTGGACCAATGGAGCTAATTCTTTTAAAGTTGATAAATTTTCTGGGCTTAACAAAGTATCAGTTAATGCATTTGCATCTAAATTTAAATTACTATAATCAGCAGAAATTGCTTCAAGGATACCCGCCGCAGAATTGCGATATTCATAAATATTCTTAATGGTATCCCAAACACTTGCTTGAATTTCAGTCCAATCATGTTCTCTAATTACATTAACCACATCAGTAAAAATACCAGTACTTACAATTAAATCATACAACTTAAATGGATCTTCCTTCATCTTCGCAGTAAAACTCAAATTAGTATAAGCATACATAATTTCAAGAACCATATATAACTTTACTCTCATAGGATTATAGAATCCATTTTCATCAACAGATTGGTTAATAATACGAGAAACTAATTCCATCTTTTCCTTAATAGGAAGATATTGTTTTACTTCATAATAAACAGGCTCGCTTTGAGCATTGTAGTAGAAATTTTTACAATCACTACCATTAATTTTTACGTCTAATTTAGAAAATGGTACTTTTGCCATAAACTAAATCCTCCTTTACTCTTGATTTTGTATTTATATTATACCAGAAAATTTTTCTTTTGTCAAGTTTTAATTTAACCATTATACGGAGGCATCTACCAACTTACTGTAGGACTCAATGGCTTATTCGCAGAATAGCCAAATGCCAAAAAATAATTCATCGCCCTAAAAGCAGAAATTAAATCTGCTGTCCAATAAAAATTATTGCCAGTAATAAAACCAACCTGATTTTCTCCAATTGCTTCAATGGCATGCTATTCTAAAAAAATAACACCTCTACACCAAGAAAATAAAGAGCTCTATTCTTCTCCCAATCCACTTAAATCTAAAAGAGCTTTTCTATTACCAATACCATAACCATATTTTACGCTATAATAACTAGCTTTATCACTCTCCCAAGGAGCAGTCCATGATTTTACCTGCATACCATAACCAATATCAACATTTTCATTTACTAAAGTCTCAAAACCTTTTTGAAGATTATCAAAAAAATTAATATAAGTATCGTACACAGTATCTTGTCCAGCCAAATTTTTATAAGCACCAGTAGAAGCAACTACAGGCATTCCTTCAACATAATCATTTAATTTAGAAAATGCTCTATAAATAATAGCTTCACGATAATAACCTTTAGTAGAACGAATATAAGACTTTGCAGATGCGTTACGACGAGTTAAAATCATTTTTGTACTATAACTCCGCAGCTAATGCACTATATCACTAATATCAAAACCTTGACCGATATTTTGTGCAGTTAACTAAAATCGAACATAATCTGCCAACTCCTACTCAGGCATTAATGTTAAACTTAAAGCTTTCGCAGCCTATCGTGCTCTTTGTTCAGACCCTTTTTCTTTTGATTGATACTCACTACGTATCTAAGATACTGCATTACTGCCCTCTAGCTTTTTAACCATTATATCTGCAAATCTTTCAAATAACTTTGCAGTTAATTCTTCTTGCATTTCAATTGGATTATTTTCAATATCCTATGCGATTTCGTTTTCAACCTATTCAATTAATTTTTTTTCTTCTTGATTAGCAACGGCTGAATATTCTGCAAAAAAACGAGCTTTTAAACTATTATAACGATCAATTGCTGCTGAATAAGTTACATTCTATAGCTAAGCATAAATCTACGTACTATACATCATCTTTCTCCTTTCTCTCAAAATGACAAAAAGGGGAGAGATAATATATATTATCTCTCCCCATAA
>JAEIGA010007178.1_pt1 | contig 16944 bp, 16 predicted proteins | sample 9270691 | NCBI WGS metagenome assembly JAEIGA01 (sample SAMN17057246, study PRJNA624740) | gut metagenome | biome: biome; isolation source: fecal sample | host: Bos grunniens | place: China: Xizang | collected 2019
ATGAATGTTGTATCTGCAACCTTCTAATCAAAAATCGAGTTTTCCATGATAGTGGCGCGTTAGCGGCACACCACTCTGATGAAAAATTGTGTATGTGTGGCTGAATACAAAAAAAAGAGGGTCGCAACCCTCTTTTTCTTATTTATTATCAAGCACTTTTCGACTACAATGTCTTGAGGTACTCCGATACGTTCTTCTCGATGCGGGCCTCGATGTCGCCATCCTCAGCGCGAACGAACTTCTCGCCTGTCACAGCCTCGAACAACTCGATGTAACGCTCGGTGATGCCTGCAACAACCTCGGGAGTCATGTCGGGAACCTGCTGACCCTCCTGACCCTGGAAGCCATTCTCCATCAACCACTCGCGAACGAACTCCTTAGAGAGCTGCTTCTGCTTCTCGCCCTTAGCGAGGCGCTCCTCGTAGCCCTCCATGTAGAAGTAGCGTGATGAGTCGGGAGTGTGAATCTCGTCCATGAGGTAGATAGTGCCGTTCTTCTTACCGAACTCATACTTTGTATCTACAAGGATAAGACCCATCTTCGCTGCGATCTCGGTACCGCGTTGGAAGATAGCACGTGTGTATGCCTCCAACTGCTCGTACTCCTCGCGTGAAACGAGACCCTGTGCGATGATCTCCTCCTTTGAGATATCCTCGTCGTGACCCTCATCAGCCTTTGTAGTAGGGGTGATGATAGGCTCGGGGAACTTCTGGTTCTCAACCATGCCGTCGGGCATTGCAACACCACAGATGGTGCGCTTGCCAGCCTTATACTCTCGCCATGCGTGACCAGAGAGGTAGCCACGGATGACCATCTCAACCTTGTAGGGCTCGCAGCGGTGACCTACAGTAACCATAGGATCGGGTACACCGATCTTCCAGTTGGGGAGGATGTCGGTTGTAGCGTCAAGGAACTTGGCAGCAATCTGGTTAAGCACTTGACCCTTGAAGGGGATACCCTTTGGAAGTACAACGTCGAATGCAGAGATGCGGTCTGATACAACCATTACGAGGTAGTCGTCGTTGATGTTATAGACGTCGCGTACCTTGCCCACATAGTGACCCTTCTGGCCCTCGAACTGAAAATCGTTCTTTACAATAGCGTTCATATTTTTGTTGGTATTTAGTTTTCTAAACAACAAAGATAGCATCTTTTACGGAAAAATGCAAATAGTGGCGACGAGTTGGCACTATATATGCTCATTATGTGGAAAACACAACACCTATGAGGCATATTTACACTATTCTTATGGCCGCAATTCTAATGACAGCATCGGCGTGCAAGGCGCAGAGCATTAATACAACAACTGTCGAGAACCTCGACCTAAAACGATATATGGGACGCTGGTATGAAATTGCGCGTTACGACCATCGCTTCGAGCGTGACCTTGACCACTGTGAGGCCTTCTACTCGCTTGAGCCTACGGGTAAAATCGGTGTACGCAACAGCGGCATCAACTCTCGCACGGGATTGCTCAAGATTACGGATGGCAAGGCGAAGCTGGGTAAGTACCCTGGTCAGTTGCGTGTGTCCTTCTTCCTCTTTTTCTATTCGGACTACAACGTGTTGGCCCTCGGCGAGGACTATGATTGGGCGCTTGTGGGTAGCAAATCACCAAAGTATCTGTGGATACTCTCGCGCACGCCAAGCCTGCCAGAGGAGACCTTAGAGCATATCCTGACCGAAGCACAAGCCCGCGGTTACGATACTGATAGGCTTATCTGGGTGCGCCAGTAGTTGGCTCAGTGGATGCTCCTAGTGGCGCATATCTGCCGCTTGCAGAATCTTGTTGCGTAGTAGGCGAGGATAGTCGGGGTGGTCGTTCAGGAAGCGCTGCACCTCGGCTTTAGCCTCGTCGCTGGTGTGACCTCCGAGGAGCGCTCCCGCCCAGTTGCGTGGGAAGAAGATGTCGCCCGTGCGCTGCACCTCCTGCATCTCCTCCAAGCCGCGGTAGATATACTTCACCGCCTCCTCCTGGCGTAGGTGGTGGTTGAGATAGCCGAGGAGTGTCGCGGTCCAAGGCTCTATGCGGCGGTTTGCGGGCTCCATGAGTGACTCAAAGAGAGCATCGCGCACCTCGCTGTCGGGGTGTGTGCCGCGCATGATATACTCAAACTGGCTGCGGCGGTCGGGGTTGGTAATGCGCTCAAGCTGAGTGGTGTATATTTCGTTGTATCGCTCGGGATAGCGCACCGCAAGCTCGTAGGCGAGGGTCATATAGTCGCTCTCGTTGAGCATCTTGTCGCTCTCCGCGCTCCACATATTGTACACCTTTGCGCATACCTCCTCCGAGCGCATGACATGGGCAAGTGTCATCTTCAGGCGGCGGCTGAGGGCGGGGTTGTCGCATGTCGTTGCTATCTCCCAGAGGCGCGCCTCATCTTCGGCCGGGCCCACCTCGAGCATGGGCTTTGTGAGGTAGCCGTTGAGCGTAGAGGCTATGAGGTAGTTCTTCTCGCGCGGGATGTAGTCGATAAGGAAGTCGAGCCACGCGTACACACTGCACTCTGTCTCAATATTACGCCACTCGTATACCTCGTTGAGCATCGTCACCATCGACTGGCGCATAAGGTCATCCTCCACCTCGCCAATATTGTTCATCATCCAATCGACAGTCTCAAGGGATAGGCCAAAGAGTCCGTAGCCTCGGCCATCGCAGTTGGGAATGACAATCTTGGCATTGCGCGGGAAAGTGTAGCCCTTGTCGCGGGGCTTTATCTCCACCTCGACAACCTCCGCAGAGCCATCCTTGTTGACCACATAGCAGTTGAAGCGCTGTGCCCACTGTGGGTATTCGTCATATATGGTGTATCGTCCCTTTCTATATACTAAATGTATAAATGGCATGCGAGCCTTCTCGACCCACGCCTCGCTGAATGTGGTGATGTCCTCCTTGCTGTGCTTGTCGAGGATTGCCACAAGGTCTCTCCATGTGGCGTTGCCGTAGGCGTAGGTGCGCAGGTACTCCTGAATGCCAGCGCGGAAGGCCTCCTCGCCCATAAGTTCCACAATCTTATCCATCACGATGGGGGCTTTGTTGTAGATTATTTGACCATAGATAAGTCCCGCATTGTTCAGGTTGTCAAGCTCTTGGCGGATGGATGTATTGCCCGCAGTGCGGTCCTCGTTGTATGCCGCATGGGTGTAAGTCTTGAGGCGGTTTAGGCGGTGGTTAACCTTGGGGAAGAGGGGCTCGGTCATGCGCGCCGCGAAGTAGTTGGCGAAAATCTCCTTTGTCCACACATCGTTGAACCACTCCATCGTCACGTAGTCGCCAAACCACATATGCGCAGTCTCGTGGGCGATAAGCTGTATGCGGCGCAACTCCTCATCGAGCGTAGGGTTCTCACCGAGGAACATCTGGCTGTCGTTGTAGAGCGTAGCTCCAGTATGCTCCATACCGCCATACTGGAAGCCGGGCAGTATCACAAAGTCGTACTTGGCAAAGGGGTAGTCGATGCCCGTAAACTCCTCTAACCACTCAAGCGATGATGCCACCTGCTCGAAGATTGTTGGCAACTGCGCCAAACGCTTGGGATCGCTCTCACGATAGTATGCCGTAAAGCGGTGAGTGCCATCATCATAGGTGCGTTGCTCAAACTCTCCCGCAACAAACGAGAAAAGGTAGGTGCTTAACGGCTCGGTAGGGGCAAACTTGATAGTTTTCGTTGTCTCATACTCCTCAACACTCTCTACTGCGGTATTCGACACCGCCACCCAACACTGTGGCACAGTGAGCTTTAGGCGATATATCGCCTTCATATCGGGCTGGTCGAAGCAGGGGAAAAGCGTGCGTGCACGGTCGGGTACAAGTAGCGTATAGAGGAAATCCTCACGGCGATTAAGCGACTGATTGTCAAGCTTAAAGATAACGCTTACTCGGTTTGCGCCTGCCTTAGTCTCAAAGTCGGGGATTATGATATGCTCGTTGTGTAATGCCGACTCCACAGGCACACCCTCGCCCGGAACAAATATATCTGCAACGAGCTCGGTATTACGGAAATCGATGACGACATCTTGCGGTGCATCGAGTGTAAAGCTGATTGTCGCAACACCGCTATTCTCCACAAGGTCAAACATCAGGTCGTACTCCACATTGTGGATTGTCGCCTTGCGCCACTCGGCAAGCTCGCTACTTACGCCCGCATCGTAGCGGTGATCCTGGGCGCTAACCGCCGATAGAGAAAGGAACATAACAAGCGAAAATAGTGCAAATATTTGTAGTCGTCTCATAGTCGTAATAGGTTTTATGTGAAAAACTGCATCCACAAAGATAAGAATATTCGCCGAATAATTAGTATATTTGTAGTTGAAAAGATTTTTTACAGTGCAACTATGACACGTATTATCGCTGCTTTCGACTCATTCAAAGGCTCACTCACCTCACGCGAGGCGGGCGAGGCATTTCGTTGTGGATTTTTGGAGGTGCACCCCGATGCCGAGGTTGTCATACTACCCATTGCCGATGGTGGCGAGGGTATGGCCGAAGCTATATCGGAGGGTGTGGGTGGCGAGATGGTCACGGCAGTTGTGAGTGACCCGCTCGGCCGCAAGATTGAGGCGCGTTATGCCATTATAAATGATGGCGATACGGCTGTCGTAGCTATGTCGGCGGCGAGTGGCCTCATGCTACTGAAACCTGAGGAGCGTAACCCCCTTATAGCCTCTTCTTATGGTACGGGTGAGTTGCTGATTGATGCTGCGAGCAGAGGATGCAGAGAGATTGTCGTGGGCCTTGGTGGCAGTGCTACGAATGATGGCGGCACGGGCATGCTTCGTGCACTTGGCTATCGCTTCTACGATGTTGATGGCGAGGAACTTGATGATACTATCTCTATATTGGAACGTGTGCATGCTCTTTCGGCAGAGCAGCGTAATCCTCTGTTGGATGGTGTGAGGCTTACCGTGGCGGTGGATGTTGATAATCCGCTGTGTGGTAGGTATGGTGCTGCCGAGGTCTTTGCACGTCAGAAGGGTGCGGATGATGCTATGGTAGCGCGCCTTGACAGTGCGCTGCGACACTATGCTGAGGTTGTGGATGCCCACGCGGCAGAGTGTGCCGGAGCAGGTGCTGCGGGAGGCATGGGATATGCCTTTCGTGCGGTGCTCGGTGCCGCGTTGCGCCCAGGCATAGATATTGTCCTCTCGCTTGTAAAGTTTGATGATGTCGCTCGCGGTGCCGATATGGTTGTCACGGGCGAGGGCTCAATAGATGCACAAACGCTACACGGCAAGGCTCCTGCGGGCGTGCTCCGCGCAGCACAGAGCCTCGGTATCCCTGTTGTAGCCCTCGGAGGTAGGGTAGAGGGCGTGGAGGCTCTGTTGACGGGCGGCTTTAGCGATGTGCGTGCCATAACGCCTGCAAATCAACTCCTTGACGAGGCTATGCAGCGCGATGTTGCGATGTTGAATATGCGCCGTGCAGCGCGTAGGGTTGCTCTATCTCTTACTCTCTTGGTAGAGTAGGCGTGTTACCAGCCCCTCGGTGATCTCCTCAGCAGATGTCACCTCCTTCTTAAACAGCCACTTGGTGTCGCTCGATACCTCGAACTCCCCCATGAATTCTGACGAGTCCACAGTGGTGTATGGACCTACAAACTCCCAGCCGCGCTGAGACATATAGTTGAGCATGCCGATAAAGGAGTTGAAATGTATCGGCTTGCCATTCTCATCGACAAGCGTATTCTTCGCGAGGCTCTCCTGTCCGTAATCAAGCTGCGAGTATCCTCCGCCCGACAAACTGCAGTAGGCGGTGTAGGGCTGCTGCGCCGTGAGCGTTGTGACGGCCAAAAGCGCGATAAAGAGTGAAAATAACTTCTTCATAGTAGTGTAGTTTGGATAGTTATAATTGTTGTTACTACTACAAAGTTAGTGCTCATCGTGGTGAGAAGGTGTTTGCAATGCGCTAAAACGCCATTATTGCGGGGTGAAATGACGATATCGAGGGGTGGAGTGTTGCGTTTGCACAAAGCTTCCGTAAGCATAGTCACGCTCTAAATCAAGCACTTTTCGGGTGTCCCCTTTTCGGGTGTCCCGCTTTCTGTTTCCCAAACCACCTATGATGCAAGCATCAGGTGGTATGAAAAACAAAAAGCCCTCAATCTTTCGATTGAGGACCTTAGTGTATATGGTCGGGATGACAAAATTGGCTACTCCGCAGACCAAGTCTGCTTCGCTTAACGCCCATCTTGGTGGCTCCCTTAATGGTCTGCACAAAGCTTTCGTAAGCATAGTCACGCTCTAAATCAAGCACTTTTTGTTTCTCATACCACCATTAATGCAAGCATCAGGTGGTCTGAAAAACAAAAAGCCCTCAATCTTTCGATTGAGGACCTCTGCTTACTCAGCTTTGTCGGGATGACAAGATTCGAACTTGCGACAACACGCCCCCCAGACGTGTACTCTAACCGGGCTGAGCTACATCCCGAATTTGTTTTGCGGTGCAAAGATAATAATAATTTTTTCAATTGTGCAAATTTATTTCAAAAAAAATGTAACTTTGTAGCATGAAAAAGATGGTAGATATACTACATATAATTATAACACTCTCACTCGGGGTGAGTTGTGGTGTGCAGACAAATCGTGGGTCTGAAAACTTTAAAACTTCAATATATACACCCGAGTATGCCTCTGGTTTTGTGATAGATACAGATTGTAATGGCAATAGTCTTATCCGCGTGACGCAGCCATGGCAGGGTAGTGATGTCGAGGAGCAGACGCTCGCAATTTTCGCAACCGAGGAGGCGGCAGAGGGCTACGTGGGTGAGTATATCGTGGGCGCGGCAGACAGAGTAGTTTGCATGTCAACAAGCCACATCGCGATGCTCGATGCTGTAGGCATGGTGGACGCTGTTGTGGGCGTGTCGGGCAAACAATACATAACAAACGAGCGTGTGTCGCAGAGTGTCACGGTGAAGGATGTAGGTTATGACAGTAACCTCAATTATGAGCTGCTGGTGATGCTCCAGCCCGACGTTGTGCTTATGTATGGTGTTGCGGCAGAGAACTCTGCTGTGACGGCAAAGTTGCGCGACCTCGGTATTCCATATCTCTATCTTGGTGATTACACCGAAGAGTCGCCGCTGGGCAAGGCTGAGTGGCTTGTTGCCATTTCGGAGATTGTGGGCTGCAGAGAGCGTGGCGTGGAGGTGTTCCGTGAGGTGGTGGAGAGATATGCGGCGGTCAAGGCGGGTGTGTCGCGTGATGGCGATGCCCCAAAGGTGATGTTCAACCTCCCGTATCAGGATGTGTGGTATATGCCCTCGGATGAGAGTTATATGGTGCAGCTTGTAGAGGATGCGGGCGGCGAGTACATATACAAAGGTAAGAACACTACGCGCGGCTCTGTGTCGATAAATCTTGAGGAGGCGTATCTGCTTGTTGCTGATGCAGATGTGTGGCTCAATGTGGGTCAGTGTTCGACAATGGAGGAGTTGCAGCGTGCAGCGCCTCACTTCATGGCTACATCGGTGGTTGAGCGTGGCGAGGTCTATAACAACAACCGTCGTCGTACGGCTGCTGGGGGCAGCGACTTCTGGGAGTCGGCAATCGTGCGCCCCGATGTGGTGTTAGCTGAACTCGCGGCAATCATGGCGGGTGAGGTCGCAGAGCCTTACTACTACCAGCAACTACAATAGTATATAATAGTATGAATCGCACAACACAACATATACTTCATGTCTCACTCTTTGTTATCCTGGGAGTGCTGTTCGTGGCTCTGGCTATCGTGGATATGCTCGTGGGCCCCGAGGCGATACCCGTGGGGGAGGTTGTCGCATCGTTGTGGGGCGATGTAAGCGCAGAGTATGCGACCATTATCTACAAAATCCGAATGCCGAAGGTTATCGTAGCCATCATCTCTGGCATGGCACTCTCGGCAAGTGGACTTCTTATGCAGACGCTGTTCAGAAACCCTCTGGCGGGACCGTATGTGCTTGGTATCAACTCGGGTGCAAGTCTTGGTGTGGCGTTGTTCACGCTGGCGATGCCTATGGTTGCGGCACGCACACCATGGCTCTACGACATCGGGCTTACGGGCATGGCGTGGATAGGCTCGGCGGCGATACTTCTTATGGTCATGGTGCTCTCGCGCAGAATAAGGAGCATCAGTGTTATACTCATTCTCGGTATGATGCTCGGCTCGGCAATATCGGCCGTGGTGGGCATACTGCAATATATGGGTACGGAGGAGTCGCTGAAGGCCTTTGTGGTGTGGACCATGGGCTCGCTGTCGAATGTCACTACGGACCAGTTGTATCTCTTTGTGCCTGTGGTGATGGTGGGTCTTGTGTTAGCTATGACGGCTGTCAAGTCGCTGAACATGTTGCTATTGGGAGAGAGTAATGCTCGAACGCTGGGCTTGCGTGTGGGCATCTCGCGCACCATCATATTCCTCTCCACGACGCTTCTTGCCGGCACGGTGACTGCCTACTGTGGCCCTATCGGCTTTGTGGGTCTGGCTATGCCGCACCTCGCGCGCATGACCTTCCGCACGGCTGACCACCGCGTGCTTATGCCTGCCGCTATGTTGTGGGGTGCTGTGGCGATGTTGGGATGTTGTCTGTTGAGCGATGTCATAGCGCGTTATAGTGTTATGTTGCCCGTTAATACCATTACGGCACTCATGGGTGTGCCCATCATCATATTTGTTGTACTTCGTAACCGCAACCGTCAATGATCGAACTTAAAAACATAACTCTCTCATTTGGTTCGCGCACGCTTATTAGCAGTGCATCGGCACGCTTCGAGTGTGGCACGATGACGGCTTTGCTGGGCAGAAACGGCACGGGCAAGAGTACGCTCCTGCGCGCCATGTCGTCGCTGAACAGGGCGCAGGGTGGCGTTATTGAGGTGGGTGGCAGAGATATCACCACGCTTTCGAGTGCAGAGCTTGCGCGCATGGTTGCATTTGTGAACACTGAGCGCGTCTCGGTGGAGGCTATGCGTGGTTATGACCTTGTAGCTGTGGGTCGCTCGCCATATACGGACTGGAGTGGCAGGCTCACACGTCGTGACCATGAGATCGTGGAGCGTTCGTTGGCCATTGCCGGTGTGGAACATCTCGCGGATAGATATGTCGATACGCTCTCTGATGGTGAGTGTCAGCGTGTTATGATTGCGCGTGCGCTGGCGCAGGATACCCCTATGGTGCTCCTCGACGAGCCTACATCGTACCTCGATATGCCCAATCGCTATGAGTTGTGTACACTCTTGGGTCGTCTGGCTCATGATGAGGGTAAGTGTGTGGTGTTCTCTACTCATGAACTCGATATCGCCCTTACGTTAGCCGATAATATTGCTCTTGTCGATACGCCACGCCTGCATTATATGCCTACGGCAGAGATGATTGCATCGGGCAACATCGAGCGTCTGTTCGATAGCCCCTATGTGTCATTCGATGCTGCTACGCGCTCAATTCAGCTCAAGAGGGGTTGATGTGGAGTTGGCTTCCTGAGATAGGTAATTTGCAATTTTGAAACAGAGTATCGGATATTGCTCTTCAAAATCCATAATTACTTAATAATTCTGTAAAAAAGTTGTAAATTCTTTTGCCAAATAGAAAATTTTGCGTACCTTTGCGCCGCTAAACTGCTCACTGAAATTGTGGGTATTAGTGGTTTGGCCCGTTCGTCTATCGGTTAGGACACAAGATTTTCATTCTTGAAAGACGAGTTCGACTCTCGTACGGGCTACTCTTGGCGTGTCACACTTATGGTGTGGTGCGTGCGGTTAAAACTTGTTTCAGGAGCGGGCTAAATGCCTATCCGACAGCGACTACGGTCGTTTTGAAGTGTCGGCTGACAGACATGTTGCTGGGTTGAGTCCAGTGAGTCAGCAAAATAAAAAAAGAGACAAAAATTAAAAAATAACACACAAAGAACTATGGCAAACCACAAGTCATCTAAGAAGAGAATTCGTCAGACAGCAACTAAGCGTGCACACAACCGTCTTTACCACAAGACAACTCGTAATGCAGTTAAGGCATTGCGCAACTCTACAGAGCGTAGCGCAGCTGAGGCACTTTTGCCAAAGGTAAGCTCTATGTTGGATAAGCTCGCAAAGCACAACATTATCCACAAGAACAAGGCTGCTAACCTTAAGAGCTCACTCGCATTGCACGTTAACGCATTGTAATTTAGCGTCTTGACGTTAAACATAAAGGCTACCCAATGGGTGGCCTTTTTTTGTTTTTATGCCTCGGTGGTGAGGAGTGGAGTGTATCGGGGTGAGTCGGGTTTAACTGATGTGTTGTGCGCACGCCGTTCAAGCCGATATTTTTTTGGGGGGGGAGTGAGTTGAGTGGATTGGTTTCAGCCTACCTGAAAACTGCTAATTTCAGGTCACTTTATTTTATTGACGTATGCTGTATTTCGATGTGTTTGGTGTTGCAGGGGGCTAAATAGAGCTTAGCTCACACTTTCCGTAGGAAAAAAGCAAAAATGTGTATGGAAATGGTGGCGTAAGAAAATAATTTTCACTATATTTGCATTTTAATATAAGATAAAGCAACACCCGATGGATATCGTTATTACATACGTCAACGGCTTGGACCCTTTGTGGCAGAAGGATTATGAGAAGCACACAAACATCCCCGTACTCACGAAGCGTTTTCGTGACTGGGGTACGCTCCGATACCTTATGCGCGGCATCGAGGTAAACATGCCTTTTATTCGCAAGGTACACCTTGTTGTGGCACGCGACAGCCAGGTGCCCGAGTGGGTGAACCGTGATGTGGTAAATGTGGTGTTGCACGAGGATATCATCCCCGCGGAGTTTCTTCCGACGTTCAACTGCAACCCTATAGAGATGCACCTGCATCGCATTAAGGATCTGGATGAGGAGTACATGTATTTCAACGACGATGTATTCCCCATGCTGCCATGTAAGCCCTCCGACCTCTTCGTTGATGGCAGGGGTGTGCTTGGCATGAGCCGCCATATCCTGTCGTTGGATATGTTCAAGAAGATATGCCGTAATTCGGATGTCGTGGCGCGTAAGGCGTTGGGCAAGCGTCCACAGATAGCCTTCCTGCGCCCGCAGCACGTATGCACGCCCATGCTCAAGAGCGAGTGTTGTGAGTTGTATGAGTGTGTGGAGCAGGATATACGCTCCTCGATATCAAAGACTCGTACAGCGAATAATATCTCGCAGTACGTTTTCCTCAACTACATGTACCTTAAGGGCAAGCTCATAAACCGTCGCTTGTCGAAGCGCCACTTCTCGTTGGGCATAACCTCGGTGGAGAAACTGCGTAAATTCATCATCAATCCCGACAGAATGTTCACCTGTATCAACGATGTACAGTTGAGCGAGGAGCGATATGAGGAGTTGCGCCGTGTGCTTATAGAGTCGTTTGAGGTTCGCTTCCCCAATAAATCAAAGTTCGAAAATGAGTTTTAAGGTTGACGCAGTGATTACATGGGTCGATGGCGACGACCCACGCCACAGAGCCAAGCGTGAGCAATATGGCGATAAGCGCATCTTCAGCCTCGACGATGTGGCTGGCACCACCCGCTATAGGAGCGTCGGGGAGATATTCTATTGCATCGCATCGCTCAATCGCTACGCACCATGGCTCAATAAGATATATCTGGTAACCGACGAGCAGGACCCAATGGTTGGAGACCTTCTGGCTAAGCACTTCCCCGAGGGTACAATACCCATGGAGATAGTTGACCACAAGGTCATTTTTGAGGGCTATGAGGAGTATATACCCACATTCAACTCAATCTCTATTGAGTCGATGACATGGCGCATACCAGGTCTCGCGGAGCACTACATCGAGTTTAACGATGACCTCATCCTTGCTGCACCAACACGCCCCGAGGATTTCTTCCCCGAAGAGGGTAAGGTGATATGCTACGGCAGGCATCGCTCCTCGCTGTTGGTCAAGCTGAGCCGCATACTCAAATATCGTATGAACAAACCCAAGCAGGTGTCATACAAAGAGTCGATGCTCAACGCTGCGGAGATTGCTCGCCACACGAACGACTTTATAATGTTGTACCATACGCCCAAGGCGCTCCTGCGCAGTGTCTATGAGCGATTTTTAGGGGATAACCCCGAGGCGTTGTTGCGAAACATAAAGCATCGTTTCCGCCACGCCACGCAATATAATGTTCAGGAGGTACACTACCTGATGCTTGCCGATGAGGGGCGTTGCGAGGTGCGCGATGCCGAGAGGGAGCACTTCTACTTCATGGCTAAGCAGGATTTGAAATATATATGCCGCAAACTTAAGCTATTCACAAGTCAGGGCAGTAAGAAGTTCGGATGTTTCAATTCGCTGGATTTGGCATCCGAGGAGGGGCAGAGGATGGTTATTGAGTGGATAGAAGAGCGCATCAAGCTACGATAAAGAGACCTAACCAAACTTGAAACTACCCAACGATATGAAGATTGATGCCGTTATTACATGGGTTGATGGCGATGACCCACGACATAAGGCTAAGCGCGAACAGCATGGCGATAGACGTATATTTGCGCAGGACGATGTGGCTGGTAGTACCCGCTATAAGAGTCTTGGAGAGATATTCTATTGCATCGCCTCGCTCAATCGTTTTGCACCATGGCTCAATAAGATATACATCGTGACCGATGAGCAGAACCCCATGGTTGAGGAGTTCCTGCAAAAGCACTTCCCCGAGGGCACAATACCTATGGAGATTGTTGACCATAAGGTTATTTTCAGAGGCTATGAGGAGTATCTGCCCACGTTCAACTCCATATCCATCGAGTCGATGACGTGGCGCATACCGGGCCTCTCGGAGCACTACATAGAGTTCAACGATGACCTTATACTTGCCGCGCCAACACGCCCCGAGGACTTCTTCGCCGAGGAGGGCAAGGTGGTGTGCTATGGCAAACGATACAGAATGTTGTACGTGACTGTGAGTCACCTGTTGCGTCGCCACAAGGATGGCTCAAAGCAGGTCTCGTTCCGCCAGACGATGCGCAATGCTGCGGAGTTGCTTGGTGAGCGTAAATCGTTCATCAAGATTTACCATACACCCAAGGCTCTCGTGCGTAGTGTCTATGAGCGTTATTTTGCAAATTATCCCGATAACCTGCTGGATAACATACGCCACCGCTTTCGTGTTCCGTCGCAGTACAATGTCGAGGAGCTCAACTATCTGCTTTTGCAGCGTGAGGGTAGGGTGGTTATGCGCAAGGCATATAACGACCTTCTGTACCTGAAACCCAAGCGCAATGATGAGTACATTGCCAAGAAACTTGCGGAGTTCGATAAGAAGAGTGGCTATAAGTTCGGATGCTTCAACTCGATAGACCAGATGACTGATGAGGGTCGCCGAATGACCATCGAATGGATTGAACGCCGCTTAGGGTTGAAAAAGTGATAAACAATAGAGGAGAATAAAACTGCAATCTAAAACCTTAAAACATATGATTAAGAAACTATCAATGCTCTTTGTTGCTGCTGCGGCTATCGCTGTTGCAACACCTGCTATCGCCTCAAATCCCGAGGCGGTGAAGCCTAATTATGAGTTGGCGGAGCGTTTCTCTCCCACAAAGATGAAGCGCCTTGTGCCACAGACTGCTGTGCGCCCCAACTGGTTTGAGAACTCGTCAAAGTTCTGGTACTCATGGAGTAATATTGACGGCACAACCTACTACATCGTTGACCCAGCATCGGGCAAGCGCACCGAGTTGTGGAACATGGGTGAGTTGGCCGAGAAGGTTACTCTCGCAACAAACTATCCATTCGACTGGCAGCATCTTCCTATCAGGGCTATGCAGCTCAAGGAGGATAAGTATGTGCTTTTCGATATCGCACCCGGCGATGTCATGGTTGAGAACAACGACTATGCACCCAAGGATGATGAGGGTAAGAAGCTTGTCTTCCACTTCAAGTGGGACATCGCGGCAAAGTCTTTGGAGCTCATCGAGGAGCGCGACGTGAGATACCCCGAGTGGGCAAACGTATCGCCCGATGGTCGCATCGCTGTATATCAGAAGAACAGCAACCTCTGGTATATGAGCCTCGAGGATGTTGAGAAGTTGGCTCGCGACCCTAAGGATACAACAATTGTGGAGCATCAGATCACTACAGATGCAACCGAGGATACTTCATACCACTGGTTTGAGGACTGCATCGAGCAGGTTAAGGAGGATGAGCGCTACCGCGTACACTTGCAGTGGTCGCCCGACTCAAAGCACTTCGCGACTGTACGTTGCAACACCTCTATGTTGAAGGACTTCTGGGTTATCAACGTCCTGAAGGAGCGCCCCGAGTTGTTCGAGTATAAGTATCAGATGCCTGGTGAGCAGAGCCCCGACTTCTGGTTGGAGTTGTTCGATACAGAGACCATGGAGCGCCGCACTGTAGATATGGCAAAGTATAAGGAGCAGATGCTCTTCGTGTGCAATCGTCCTGCAAAGTATGCTGACCGCTACCAGAAGCCCGCACGCATGGTATGGCAGGGCGACAATGATAAGTTCTATGTTATCCGCCAGAGCCGCGATATCAAGCGCGCAGACCTCTGCGTGGTAGATGTTGCCACTGCAACCGCTAAGGATGTCATCGAGGAGAAGATGAATACCTCTATCGAGTGGCAGATGCCTACGCTCATTAGTGGCGATAAGGAGGTCATCCAGTGGTCGGAGCGCACAGGCTGGGCACACCTCTATCGCTACACTGCTGAGGGTGAGCTTGTTAACCAGATTACAAAGGGCGAGTGGCATGTGTCTAATGTCCTCGGCGTGGATGATGCAAAGCGCGTTATCTACTTCACCGCTACGGGCTACAACAAGGATGAGAACCCCTACTACTTGCACCTCTTCCGCGTGAACTACGACGGCTCAGGCCTCAAGCAGCTCGACCCCAAGGATTTCAATGGCGAGTTCTCTCTCTCTGATGACCGCCGCTACTTCGTAACAACATACTCGCGCGCTGATGCTGCCCCCGTATCGGAGCTCTACACTGTTGAGGGTAAGAAGGTTATGACACTCGCTGAGGTAGACCTCGAGCCATTGTTCGCTATGGGTTATCAGTATCCCGAGCCCTTCGTTGTTAAGGCTGCAGATGGCGTTACGGACCTCCACGGCGTGATGTTCAAGCCCTACGACTTCGACCCCAACAAGAAGTACCCGATTATTGAGTATGTCTACCCAGGTCCTCAGACCGAGGCTGTTGAGCAGTCATGGTATCAGCCTTTGGTGCGTACTGACCGCCTCGCACAGATGGGCTTCATCGTAATCACCGTTGGTAACCGCGGTGGTCACCCCGACCGCTCTAAGTGGTATCACAACTATGGCTACGGTAACTTGCGCGACTACGGCTTGAAGGATAAGGTTGTTGCAGCGCAGCAGCTCGCAGCACGCCACAGCTTTATCGACATTGAGCGCGTGGGTATCCACGGTCACTCGGGTGGTGGCTTCATGTCAACAGCGGCTATCTTGATGTACCCCGACTTCTTCGACGTTGCGGTATCATGCGCGGGTAACCACGATAACAACATCTACAACCGCTGGTGGAGCGAGAAGCACCATGGCATCAAGGAGGTTGAGAAGGATGGCGAGGTTGTATTTGAGTATCACATCTCAGCAAACCACGAGATCGCAAGTCGCTTGAAGGGTAACCTCTTGCTCGTGCATGGCGACATCGACGAGAATGTACACCCTGGTTGTACTCTCCGTGTTGTTGATGCTCTTATTCGCAACAACAAGCGCTTCGATATGCTCCTATTGCCTGGCCAGCGTCACGGCTTTGGCGACATGAACGAGTACTTCTTCTGGCGCATGGCGGACTACTTCTCGGAGCACCTCTTGGGTGAGCGCGAGACAACTACCGACATCCCACAGCTTAACAACGACATCTAATCGCGATGGCTGAGGAGTTAAAGATTGCCCACGGTGGCAAGGATGAGCGTTACGACCTGCTGCATAGGCAGGTCGTAGCTCTTACTGAGGGTGAGGCAGATGATATTGCCAATATGGCAAATATCTCGGCTATGATACATGCCACGATAGAGCCCCTATGGACTGGTTTCTACCGCGTTGTGGGCGATGAGTTGGTGCTTGGTCCTTTTCAGGGTCCGTTGGCTTGTAGCCGCATCAAATATGGCAAGGGCGTGTGTGGCGCGGCGTGGGAGCGTGGCGAAGCACTCGTGGTTGAGGATGTGGAGAAGTTCCCAGGTCATATTGCCTGCAGCTCGCTCTCGCGTAGCGAGATTGTCGTTCCAGTATGGCGCGACGGCAAGGTAGTCGCAGTGTTGGATATAGACAGCACGGAGCTTGCCTCGTTCGACGAGGTTGATAAGTTGTGGCTTGAGCGCATAGTCAAGTGTTTCGAGGCTGAGACCGCACAGGTGGTGACTAAGCGTGTGACACTTGGCGAGTTGGTTGAGAGCGTACCCTGCCGCAGTAACTATACTTTCACCGCGGCACCCGATTGTGAGTCGCACGACTATGACGACAACATTTGGAACGACCTCATCAGCAACCTGATCGACTACTGCGGTGGCGATGCCGATAGGGTGGCTAAGACCTTTGTAAACCACTTCGATGCTGAGGATAACTACATTGTGACCTACGCACTCGACCTCACCGATGAGGAGCGCGCAGAGCTTGTGAGCGACTGCGAGGAGTGGCGCATGGAGGAGATATAGCGGCAAGGGTTAGCCCCATTATTGCGCACGACAATACAATATCCTCTTAAGCGATTGCGTTAAATATATAAAATCCTAACTGAATTTCTATGAGACGATTTATTCTTTGCGCCCTTATGCTTGTTGTAGCGTGGGGTGCTTCGGCACAGGAGAGTGCGCGCGATGAGGTTGTGGTAAACGGATATGCCGAGCGTAAGGTTACGCCCGACAAGTTTACCGTAGCCATCACCATCAGCGAGACCGACACCAAGGGTCGCATATCGCTCGACGAGCAGGAACGTTCTATCATTAAGAGTTTGCGTGCCGAGGACTTTGA
>JAEIGA010007179.1_pt1 | contig 16944 bp, 25 predicted proteins | sample 9270691 | NCBI WGS metagenome assembly JAEIGA01 (sample SAMN17057246, study PRJNA624740) | gut metagenome | biome: biome; isolation source: fecal sample | host: Bos grunniens | place: China: Xizang | collected 2019
CTTAATGTCTATTAATTCTTTAAATGTCTGTCTGCTCCAAATCTCGCATAACAATTCGCCCGTTGTTCCGCCGTCTTCGTGCGTTACGCCCGTTTCAAAATATTCATATGTCATATAAGGGTATTTTTTGCCCGCATAAGTTCTAAAACCGCACTCAATGTCTAAACTATCAAGCGCCTTTTTAAACTCGGCTAATAATTCATTTTCCACGCTCTAAAACCCCCTTGACTTAAATATTTGTTTCGCTCTCGCTTCAATTTTCGGCTTATACATTGTAAATGACTTATACAACATTCTCTTTGGCCTTGTTCCTTTGGTGTAATACGCTTCAAGCCCTTTGTCCCGCAACATTGCCATAATACGCTTTGCTTCCGCCAACGTATAAGACTTTGTGCTTCGCGTCGTGCTGCCGTTGTCGCTGTCCTTTACATACACCCAATAACCTTTGCGCCCTTTGCCTTCCAACGCATATTCGCCCGTTCCTAATTCTTGATAAATCGCATGTTCAAGCGGGTTGCCAATAATGGCTTCCAACCTGCCCGCGTCAACAACTGTGTCCCAACTTCTTTTAAGTTGAGCGCTACCCGTTGGGCTATATCGTTCGGCTTGCGTCTTGATCTCGGCGCTCGCTTCTCTTAAAAAAGCAATTAAGGCTTGATTTAATTCCGCTTTAACCCTAACGCTATTGTCTGTAAACTCAACGTCGCTATTTCTCGCCACTTAATCGCCCACCCTTTTTAAAAATATTTCAAGGTGTTTGTTTAATTCCATAGGGTTGTCAATATACGTAACGTCGTATTCTTTGCCATTACAAACCGCCTTTAATTCGTTTGCGGGCTTTGATATGCTCACATAATCACAAATAAAAACGTGCGTGCTGTCTTCCATTGCTTTGTTATAGTTGGCGTAATCTTTGCCGTAATTCATAAGGTCTAAAAACCCGCGAATTGTCAACAAATCATTGTCCCAACTCTTAACCTTTTCGCCAATCGCATTTGTTGTTATGCTTTCATGTTTCAAAGTTAAATCAATATTTCCGCCAATTTTCATAATGCCACCGCCTAAAATTTCGCTTTCCTATACGGTTTTAAAAAGCCAAATAAAGCGCTTGGGTAGCCATTAATTGAATTGCTAGCGTCGTAATTGACATATGAAACGCTATGCCTTGATATTGTTTCACTTGCCACGCCTATTTTGTCGCTTTTGTTTAACTTCCAATCTAGCAAACTAATCGCGCCCGCTACTATGTCGGCGGGGTATACAATCTTTGTTACTAGGTTATAATGCTCGTTGTATAACTCTTTATCAAGTGTGATATTTTCGCCAATCGCGGTTATTACATACAAACCCGCATTTTGCGACTTACTTATTTGTAAAGTGTCGCCAACTTTAAAATACGGGCTTGTACCTTGTAATACGCCGTTTAATGACGCGCACTCGATCCGTTTGCAACGATCTTGAAAATTGTTATTTGTATAACTTCTTATCGCTTGCTCAATGGCTGCCATTTCTCTTTCAAGGTCTGCCGCGCCAAAATTCGCAAACTTAGACATTGCTTTTAATTCTTGTACGCTAATAATCATTTTGTTTTTGCTCCCTTATTGAAGCAAAACAATATTGCTTCTTGTTAATTCTTACGCTTTGAATTTTGCTAAAACAACTTTTGCTTGGTTAGAAACAACTGCTGTATAGTGTTTATCAACTGAAACGTCTGTTTTTCTAGCAAGTGATTTTCTTTCTGTTTCAACGTTAGTATCACGTTTTAAATAAATTGTGATTGCTGGTGCGTAGTCTTCGCTTTCAACATCATTATTAAGTTTGATAATTGGGCAATTGTAAACGCCGTCAACTGCTGTAACCTTTTTAGACGCAACAATTCTTGTTCCTGCAATTAAACCAATTTCGCCTTTCATAACAACATCATTGTTATATTTGTCTGCGCTAATAAAGTTAGCGTCTTTTCTTAATGTTGTAACTTGTTTAGGGTTAACAAACATTGCTTTTTCGCTTTGTACTTCTTCGTCAAAATAGTCAATAGCGTCAACAATTCCTTCATAAGAAATTGCTTTTGTTCCGTCAAGCGCAATCAATTGAACGCCGTTTGGCGCTGTATCTTCGTTATACACTGTTGTTAATGCTGTCAATGCGTCATTGTCGCATTTTGAAGCGATTGATTTTGCAAGTTGTTCGTTTGCTTGTCCAACGGGGTTGCCATAACCGCTTAAAACTGCTTCGTCTGTAATTTCAACGGCTTTCATAGCCTTTTTAACTTTTGCTTGTACAGAGCCTGCTTCTAATTTAACTGTGCCACATTCTACGCCTTCTGCTACGTCTTCTGCGTCGCCAATGTATTTGTATTGTGGAACTGTGATTGTGTCGCCTGCGCGTCCTACTAATGTGTTGTCAATTTTTGCAAATGGTGTAACAACCATTTTCTTTTCTACTTTTGCGCTAATCATATCAGCCATTACTTCTGGGTTGATTAAATCAGCAATCATTGTTGTTTGGTTTGCCATAATTTAAAATCTCCTATTCATTGTTATTATTGTTTTGTAATTGGGTGTACAACTCTTTATTTTCGCTATAAAGTTTTAATTTTTCGTTATAACCCATTTTGTCAAATTGCTCTTTTGTAATTGAAGGCGTGTCGTCGCCTTTTGGCAATTTGTTAGGCTCATAAGTTTTCTTTGAAACACTTTCAAAATTGCTTGCGTAACTCGTTTTAAGCCCGTTTACTAAATCGTCAATGCCTTTAACCTTGCCGTTTTCGTCAAGTTTAATTTCTTTGTGGTCTTGCTTTAACTTAAACATCAAATAATCAATATCACTCGCCTTTGCCTTGTTTTCTAACAATGCCACTTCAACGGCTTTATCAATCTTTAATTGCTCGTTTTCGGCGGTTAACTTTGCAACCGTTGCTTCGTAATCTCTAATTGAATTTTGCAAATTTTCATTGCCTGCGTTTTGACTTTTTAATTGCTCAATCAACTTTAACGCTTCGCCATGCTCTTTTGTCTTTGCTTCTAAATCGCTTGTTAGTTTGTCGTTATTTCCTTTGTGGGCTTCAATGTCTTTGCCATTCTCCGCCATAATCTTGTCAATAACTTCGTCTTCTAACCCTAAGCCCTTTAAAAAATCTCTCTTCATTTTTCTTCTCCTTTAAATACGCTTTTTTACGTGGTCGCTCCACTCATTAAATTTGAATTGCGTTTCTTTTACGTTGTAACTGCTCTCAACTTTAATAAAAGGGTCAACGCCTTAACGTACGCCCCAACCTTTCCGCCAACTAGGGCGATAGGCAATTGCTGTGTAAATTGTTATGCAAAACAACCAATGCCAATTTACACGTTTTATGGTTGTTTACCGTCTTACTAACACGGGTTAATAAGATAACTTGTTATATAAACGCTTAACGCGGTTATACCATGCTTATATTATCGCACATCTTTTTAAAAATAGTGTCTTAGAGTGTCATTGTTTTTATAGGTTTGCCTATTTTAAATAACTCTCATATTCTTTTGGCAATTTATCATATTCGGGGTTTTTATTAAACCACTCTATAACTTCACTCTTTAACGCTTGTATTTGTTGCGGTGTCTTATTTTCTAGGTTTGATATATTCCAACAAATCAAATCTATTTCTTTTTGATTTTTAATGTATTTTTTTATATTCATAATTTCTCCGCCAATGGTTTTATAATATCGGTTTGACATATAACCGCACTTCTATTTAAAACAACATAATAATTTAAACTTGGAACATAAATTGCGTCATAACCTGCAAATGCTGCCCAACGCCCGCAATCGTGTCTTAATATTGTATTTACAACCTGTGCTGTTTTATCATTTCGCTTTGATGTTCTGTACGCTTTCCCATTGTCGTCGTAAACAACATTGCCTAACCAATCTTTCTCGTCTTCCATTAAGTTTAAACTTTCCATTAATGTTTTAATATTGCTGTCGTTATAATAATAACCCTTACGTCCGTCGTCAAGTAAATTCCAATCTACTATTTTTGCGTCTTTTCTTAATGCGCCCCTAATTACACCGCCATTTTCTTTATTGCCCGCAAAACCCGACGCCATTTCCAACCCTGTGTGTTCGCTTCTTTTTCCTGTTTGCCAATCATACTGTTTTGAAGTTGATCCAACAAAATAATTTCCGCTTCCATATTGCCCAATACCTGCGTAATAGTCGCCGTCCATAAATTGCTCGCAATATTTTTTGTCTTCAAGCCCCCTAAATATCTCAATTCCGCCGTCTTCTATAATTTCGTCTAATTCTTCTTTACTTACTTTTTTAGGCAACTTGTCAAACCCTTGTTCTTTTGCAAGTTCTACCAATGTTCTATCGCCTAAACGGGTTGTCCCGTCTTGCTCTTCCATATTTCTTGCGGTGTTGCCTATTTTTAAATACTCTTCGTATTTGTCGGGGTCTTTTTCAATATTACTCCAAATACCCATTTTGTCGGCTGTGTCGCCTTGATATTTGGCGGGTGTGTATTCCCTTATTTTTTCCGTTAACGCTTTTGCGTCCGCATTCCCTAATACAACGGTTTGCCCATTCTCCAATGTAACCGACTTAATGCCGTTATAATCGTTAACTTCTACAATCTTAACTAATTCATTGTTTGGCAATTTAAAATAATCGTCTTTATTTGGCAAAGATTTTGAATTTTTATCAAACACTTTTGCTTTGTTTGGTGTTGGTTTTTCTTCCGCTTGCTTGCGTTGGTATTTCTCTTTCCATCCCCTGTAATTCTTGCCGTCTACCAACTCGCCCGCACTATCAACCTTATTTGGTATTTCTTCGCCTTCTAACGCCCACCTTGCACGCTCAACCACAATGCAACGGCAATTTATGTCCATTGACGCAATACCGAACTTATGCGGTGCTTGTGCTTCTCTGCCTTGACTATCAACAAACGGCTCGTCTATCTCTTTTATTTGCCCGTCTAAAAATCTATGCTCCGCCCTTGTATTGCCGTCAAACGTTGCGTCCCATTGCTTCACAATGTCCGCCCCTTCGTCTTTGGCTGCTTTCATGCTGTCTAACTTGGCTTCACTCTTAACGCGTCCGCCTTCTGTTCTCACAATGCGCATTGCTTGCCTGTAATTCGCTTCGCTTTCCATAGCAAGTTGTTTCGCTATCTTTGAATACGTGCTATTGTTGGCAATTCCGCGCGACATTTGACTTTTAAACGCAACGCCCAACTTGTCGACGTTATCATATAACCTTTGCGAAAATTGCATTGTGTCCGTGCGTCTATTTATCACACGCGCCATTTGTTTATGATCCATTCCGATATTAATTGGTATTCCTTGCCCCTGTATGCTGTATATCGTGCCTAAATAACTATCTTCGTATGTTTTATTAAGAAAGTCGCTAACGCTCGTTATACTGCCGTTTTTAAGCAAATTAAGGGCGTTTTCTATTTGGCTTTGCAACTGCTCTTGGAATTGCACTTGATAAACAATGCTTTGCGTTTGCTCGCTGCCCAACAAACCCCTTAAATTGCGTTTCACATCTGCCAATGCTTCCGTATATGTCTTTTGCAAGTCTTTTAAGCAATCTTTCTCATATTCAAGCATTAAGCGTTCTAACTCTTTTTGTCTATCGTCCATTTGCCACCTACTCTAACGGCTCAATGTCTTCATTCCCTGTTTGTTCGTCAATTGGTGTTGCTGCCAACGCTTCGCTTGCTGCGTCAATGTCAAAATCGTCTTCTTTTGGCAATTTGTCTTTAATGTCTTCAAAATTAATGTCTAATTCGTCGCACACTAATTCCATAAATGTATCATTGTCAAGTTTGGTTGCTAAATTCAACAATGTATTAACCTTAACGTTTTGTGTTTGCGCCTTGTAATTCTCAATTTGCGCGTTGTCTAACTCGTTTGTGATTATTTCGCGCTCAAATACCATGTAAACGTCTTTGTCTTGCCAATCTTTGCCATGCTCTTCGTTAATCTCTTTTAATACAACCTTAATCAACTTGCGCAATAACTTTCTTAATGCACTTTCAAGCGCGTTGCACTTCATATCTAACAAAGCATAACGGCTCTTAATAACAATGTTGGTTATATTGCCGTCGCCAATTTGGTTTGAATTAAAGCCCTTGCCAAACTTATAAATACATTGTTCGTCAATTTCCATTTTGGCTTTGCGTGCTTCGTGCGGTATTGTTACGGTCTTAATATCAACGTCGCCGTCTTCGTCAACGCCAATGCCCTTTTTAGTTCTTAAAGATTGCATTAAATCGTCAATGCTGTCGCCCTTAAACCCTTTAACAACCGCGTAACCTTCCGCCAAATCAACTAAATTGTTTGTTAAGCCGCAAGCGTGGCGGTCGTAATCGTCAATTAATGCTTTAATCGGTTTTAAATCGCTTGTTCTTTTGCGGTTGTTATCTAAACGCCAAAATGGTATTTGCCCGTATGTATCGGTATAAACTGTTTCGTCTTTCTCATTCTCTTTATAAATAATGTGCGGTCTTGGGTTAATCGGTTGTGTTTCGTCAACTTCGATCTTGCCGTTACGCATTTTATAATAATGAGTTTGGTCTTTGTCCCAAACTTGAATACGCGTAATTGTTTTGCTCTTTAAAAGACTTGTGTTGCCTTCTGCAAATTTATCTTCGTAATAGTAAATAACATAGTCTTGCCCGTCTGCTTCACGTGCTGCAACTTCAACAACGCCCAACCCGTCCGCAAATTCAAAGCGTGTTTTGCCGTCTTCGTCTTTATAGCCGTATAAATAACTATCGCCTTCAACGCTTGAAAAAATAATAAGTTGTAATAATTCGTCTTTAAAATCTTCGTCAAAATACTCGTCCAACAACTCTTGCAACGCTGGATCGTCGCTGCGTACAAAACTTTCCTTGCCGCTTAACGCATATTGCCCCTTTTGGTCTACTAACTCATTAAAAAATGGGTGCGTAATTTTAATATCACTCGTACCCTTTGCAATTTGCCACACGCCGTCGCTATCTTTATAAGCAATTTGACATTTTAAAATGTCGTGCTTGCCTTCGTAATAGTCAACGCCCACTTTCGCCAAACGCTTTTTATCGCTTGTGCGGTCTTTTTCTATGAATTTTTTAATCTCTTCAATTGTTAACATTCTAACCACCTTTTTTAATGGTCGGGCTTGTTGGAACTGCCCCAACGCCTGCCGTTTGCCGTGCTACTACACTTAAACCCGAAAAGCCCGTTATTATGGGCTTTGTGCTGTTTTAATTGTTTAATCGTCCGCGAACACGAACTTTGCCCCAAAACTCTGCATAAAAGGGCTTTTAAAAGGAGAGATATGTAAACGCCCTTAGTCGTTTACTGCTACTATTATAACACAATAACATTTTTTTCGTGTCTTAGAGTGTCGTTAATTTCGCATTAAATCTGCTTCCAATAGTTTATTTTAATCTCGCTCGCCTTAATACTTGTATCGGTATCAAAAACGTTTGTTCCTTTGCCTGTTGATATTTCTTCAATATCTATTGTTTCTTCTACTGGTGTTGTCAACACATAATACAGTTTTAAATTATTGTTATCTAAAAATGTTTTAAATGTTTCTAAACTATTTGCATATACATCATCATAGAAACCTATAAAATTTGCAGAACTATTAATAGAAACACCGTCTTTAGTTCCATTATTAGGCATTGTTAAAGCCCATTCAGTTTTATTGTAATGCGAGCATAATATTAAAGGTAAATCCATTGTCGTACTAGGTTTTATAATGTCTACACTTTCAGTAAACACAACACCCCTGCCAATGATTGATAATTTATCACTTCTACTTAATAATTTTTCTTTTATAGTTCTAACAACTTTTTTATTTTTATAGTCTATATAATCGGCATAATCGCCAATCTTTCTTAATGGCTCGTTTAAGTATATGTTTGTGGTTGTATCGTTTACTTTAATGGAAACTTTATATTTGCCTGTTGTTTCGTCATATTCCCCAACGCTCTCAACTTCAATAGGTGTTTCAGGTGTTGGTGAGTTATCGCCTTTTATAAATGTTCCTGTGCCATTGTTTTCATAAAACTTTTGCTCAACTAAATCATACATACCTGCAACATTGTCTGTTTTGCGATAACAAGGTGTGAGATTTCTTATTACAGTATTGTTATTTGTTATTTCAAATTTATATAATTTGATAAATGAGTATACACTCGAACTACCCAAAGTATTAAAACAAAACAAATATAAAGGTTGACTAGAAGTATTATTAAAATTACCACTATTTGCCGATAACTCTAATTCATATATTTTATTTACTTCTGTTAAAAATAAATCTTGCTGTGTTGTTCCCGAAAAGAACAACGCATGATTTTCTAATGTAACTGCCATGCTTTTATTTAAATAAACTTGATTTAAACTATCTAAATATGTTCCACTTGTTCTTGAACCAAATACAACCTGATTTCCCGTTATTCTTGTAAATGAAAACTTTAGTTTATACACATCATCTATTTTGGGTATATAACCAACATTTATATATTGAGTTCCTGTACTTTCAATATATTCAACTTCTTGATATTCGCTAGGCAATTTGCCTTGTACACTATTTCCACTTACTTTTAAATCAATAATTGGCTCTTCAACCGCATTTTCACACGATCTTATACTTTCATTTGGCTTTGCAAAATGATAATCTCCACCATTAAAATTAATATTGCTTATAGTAGCATTGTTGTATTTAGTTATGTCTTGCCCTTTATAATTTAATTTTGAAATAACCGCCATATTATGCCCCTATTATAGTTAATGAATATGTTCCGTCTTCTAATTGCGTTGCTTTAAAACCAACACCCAACCAATTTTGAGCCGCTGCTTTCTCTTCTTCTGTCAATTCGATTGTGTTTGTTGTTAAACCTTCTTTAACGGCTTTATCTAAATTTGCGGGACTTATAACATTATAAGTATTAGCCGACTTCGCTTTAATTTCTGCTTCGGTTGCTATCTTTAAAGATAAAAACCCTTCGCTACTAATATAAACTCCACGATTAACTTGATTTACATTTTGCGCCTTAATCACTCCACCTTTTGAAGCGGTTGCATAATCGGTATTCTTGACATAATCGGTTAAATCAACCTTAACGTTTGCCGTTCCTATACATTCCCAATTGCCGTTTGTGTAAATATATTCGTCATAAGCGTTTTGGCTTTGCGGATCGCTTGACGGCTTTAAATGTATCGCGCTTTCGTCTATGTTTTCCGTTGGCAATTCTGTAACAACAACAAACCTAATTGCGCCCGCGTCGCCCTTTTCGCCTTTGTCGCCTTTAAACTCTTCTTTATGCTCTGTAAAGTATTCCGCAACTTCATTCCCCATACTTGCTTGTATATCGTCCAACTTGCCCGTTAATTGCTCGTAAACGTTCGGTGTTGGCTCACACTCGCAACCTATTTCGTCTTTGATTGACGCAATAACCAAAAATTCGTATTCGGTTGTTGTCATTTCTGCGGAATAAACACCCACTTTTGTATAACCGCACTTTAACACTTCGCAAGGTATTTTACATTCGTCGTTTTCAATCAACACGTCTTTGTAACTGCCTTTGCATGAAACAAAGCGGGCGGTCTTTGTTACACCTTCCCACTCTTCGTCAAAACTAAAATGCGCCACATAGTCCGCATTATCGCCAACTATTAATTTTTGAGTTTTTGATTTTATTATTCTGTTTTTTATTTCAAATTGCATATTAACCCCCTATAATTTCGCCATAAACTCTTTACGGCTGCCGTTTAAGTAAATAACGGGCGTTTGCGTACTCGCGGGCTTAAACCCTTGCGCTTCGCCATAACCGCCATAATTAAGCCATGCGTTTGTATTAACAAACATCTTGTCTACTAACGCAATTGTGCTGTTTTTGCTGTCCGCCCTATGAAACGCTTGTTTTAATACGGCGGGCAAGTGTGTATGGCTATGTATGTATATGTCAACATCAATAATGCTCGACAAATCAACTAACCTATTAATCTTGCCGCCTTCACGCCTTCCGCCGCCGCTTCCGTGCGTGATATATAGCGTATAGCAAACTTGCCTTATCTTGTCTTTGCCCGCTATCTTTGTGCTATTGCTTAACTCTCCCACTCTTAAAAACAATGTAACGCTTTCGGGCGCGTATCTATCGCTTATGCCTAATTCACACGCCATAATCTCGGTTAAGTCTATGCCGTCCGCCCTGTATGTCCTGTTTTCATGGTTGCCGCTCGTTATTGCAAGTATCTTGTCTTTAATCGGCCTAAACAACGCCGTTGCTTGCTTTAATTGCTCCATAGGGCTTATTGTTTCGCCGTATGTGTCGCTTATGCTGTGCGTGGTCGCATTGTTTATTAAATCGCCGTTTAATATCACATAAGCGTTTTTATTCTCTTTAATCTTCTTCACTAGATCCAACAACTCTTTATAGTTGCAATTCCTATCGCCTAAATGCAAGTCGCTTAACGCGTATATTTCAACGTGCTTTAAACTTCTAGGCAAATCAACCTTAATTGCTTTCATGTTACCCCTTTATATACCTATCGGCTATTTGTATAATGTCGCCCGCATACGTTCCCACAAACTCGCATATTTGTTCGTGGTTAAATGTTTCGTTGTTGTTATAGCCATAAGCAAATATAAACGCGTGTGTTAATTCATGCACCAATGTTTCATACAATAGCGCTTGCGATAGTCCCGTGCGCAATATTATTTCTTGCTTTAAAAAGTTTGTTAACCCTAAATATAGGCCGTTCCCGTCCGCCTGCAACTCGCTTTCGTCTTTCATTTCCCTAATAACAAAGTTGAATTTATTTATCTTAACTTTCATTGCCACCGCCTATTTTGTTTAAATAATAAGTCGTTAATACATATGCTTTATATGTTGTCAACTCATAGCCTTTCGCCTTTAATTCGTTAATAACGCGTTGTTTATATGTTTTTAACAACCTAAACGTTTGGCTTCTACTTAACCCTAATATTTTGCTTATTTCTTCAACCGTTACTTCTTGCCCCGCAACGTCGCTTTTAAACTGCGGGCAACTATTCACGCAATAACTGTGTATTTCTTCTAATACCCCGCTGCTATAATCTTGTACAATCGTTGGCTCTGCGTCCCAATTCTCAACAGGAACACCCCTGCTCCAACTACATTTTGAAAAATTTTGACATCTCCAACACAATGTTTCCTTTTTCATATCTACCCCTTTAATATAACCATTTGCTTTCTTTTATGTATTTCTCAATACCATAACGCATTGCGTCCATTAAGTGATTGCCTTCGTCTATTGGCACGTTTACTTTTTTGCCCTGCTTATCAACTTGCCACGTATAGTTGCTTATTTCAGTTAGAAAATTAACGCAACGCGGGTGTATTATAATTTCAAAGTCTTGTATAAACTGTATGCCGTTTTGTATGCTGTCTTTTCCTTTCTTGGCTGCGCTTATTCGCAACCCGTAACCGCGCAACTCGTCAATACTCTTTGGCTCTGCGCTATCGCCCGTTATTTGCTCTTTCGCATAACCCATACTAACAACATTATTGTATATGGCTTTGTTTGATAGCCCTTTTTCGTACATCTCGTCGAATACATAAAGTTTTTTATTTTCTTTATCTATCAACCCGCAAAATAACGCACTTGGATCGTTCGTGTAACCAAAGTCAAGCCCAAAAACACTTTGCAACCCGTCCTTTATTACTATTTTTTCGGGTTTGTACGCTAAGTCCATATATTCTCGTGTGCTTAATAATGTAAACTTCTCTTCGCGCCAATTCTCATAAACTAGCCCGTCAACAATTCCCCAATTACCTAAACCCGCCACTTGATAACGGCGCGGGTTGCTTTGCTTCATTCTCTCGAAAACTCGTTTGTCGGCTTCGTCCAACCACTCATTACACATATAGTTAGTTGTTATCGCCAATATATCGTCATTGACTATCGGCGTAACCTTGCCGTTTTCGTCTTCCGTTTCAAAAAACCTTGTTCGTAACCAATGGCGCTCGTTCCACGGGTTAAACGTGATTGTTATTTGTTTAAAATAGCCGTCGGGAACAATACCCCTTATGCTTTCGTCTAACATATCAAAATCGGCTTCTTTTGTTATCTCGTATGCTTCTTCGATCCAAACCCAACACAACACGCCCACATCAACCGTGATTGACGTAATCTTTAATGGATCGTCAAGCCCTGCAAAATATATCTTTTGGCCTGTGCTTATTCTCGTTATCTCTAACGTTGCTTCGTTGCACTTAAAATCTGCGTCAAGCCCTAAACGGTGTATTGCCCATTTTAACTCTTTAAAACAACTATTCCTTAGCGTTCGGTATGTCTTACGCACAACAAGCAAGTTTGCAAGCGGGTATTTGCATAAATTGTATATGTACCATAAACCCGTTGTCTTTGACTTCTTGCTTGCACGGCTGCCCTTGCATACCCTGTAACGCCCTTTAAAACGCCAAAACTTGCCGTAACCTTTACCAATAACGTTTGGCAAGTAAATATTAGTCTTCAATCTCGCTTTCCCCGTCAAAATTGATATTTACACCGCCGTTTAGGTTTACGTCTGTTTGTTTCTCGCCTACTAATTCACGCAAACTATTAAATGCTTGCACGTCGCCTTTCTCTCCCGACAACGCTTTGCTCCACATTGCTATTATCATTGCCATTTGGTTGTCTATGTCTTCAATCTGCCCGCCTGTCTTATGTTTGTAGTAATCTAACATACTTTCGCCGTTTTCGTCTTTAAACGTGTCTTTAAACGGCAACGACAACAATAATTCGGCTTGCTCTTTCATTTTCTTTCGTTCACGCCTTGCCTTGCCGCTTGCAATTCCGCCCATAGTCGCTATTTCCCTTTGCTCGTCCTTTGTTCGTTCGCTCATAGGTATTAAATTTTCTTCGCCACCTGCCAACATAAACGCCCCCTTTTTAAATTATTTTTTATAAATATCTTTAATCATTAAATTTAGTGTTTTCTTTCTAAGCCCTAATGCTTTTAATTCTTTAATAATATTTCTTGCTCTGTTTAACCCTGTTGTAATAACTTCTATTTCAATTGTGTCTATTGTTGCCATATCTCCGCCTTTTATTTATTTAATAATTCGGTTAATTTCGCTTGCGCTTCTGCTTCGCTTATAAACCAATTAATGCCGCAACTGTCTAAATTGCTTCTTGTTCCGCCAATGTTTATATACCAACCGCGCTTATCGCACCCAATCTTTTTAACAATGGCTTTATCAATAAAATAACTCTTATTGCTACAACCCCAACAATGCGTTCTAACCGCAAATACATAATCGCCAACGCTTACGGGTAGTTTAATTGTTTGTTCCATAACTACCCCTTAAACATCTTAAAAAAGTCTTCTGATCCTTTAACTTCCGTTGTCAAACCTTGCACCAACTTTAATAAGTCGCCAAATTTAAATGTCTTTTTAATTTTCTTTAAACCTTTGATTTTAATTGATAATTTTAATTCCATAATCTCCCCTTTTTAATTTTTTATTTCTTCTATGTGAAAACCTTTTAATTTTAGATTTTTTATAACTCTCTTTGCGCCTTCTTCCGTTTTAAACTTACACGCTTTGTTTGGATCAATTGTAAAGAATATATCGTTCCCTTTCTCAAACCAAATTCGCGCGCTTTCGTAATACTCGCCTTTATCGTTTTTAATAACCCACATGTGCGCCCCTTATCTTCCTAAAAATATTTCTTTGCAAGTTAATAAGTGTTCGCATGGGTGTAAATCTCTATATATTGACATTACCGCCACTAATATTAACCCGCTCAACATTAAGCCATATGCCCAAAAGTAGCCGTGTAAATCGTGAATAGCCGCGCCCGTAACTGCTAACGCTAAACCAATAAGCCCTAATGTATAAATAAACTTACTCATTTGCGCCGCCTTTCTCTATTTGTTCCAAAGTTTCGGGGCTTATTGTATAAAAGCAATAATCATATTTTGCCTTTTCCCTAATCTCTTCACAAACTCGCTTGCGCGTTTCTCTTGGCACATCATACAACGCTTTGTGTTTCCACTCTTTTTCGCCTTTAAAATGTTCAATATGCCAATATCTATGTTTTTCAACTTCTTCTTTTAATTGTTGGTTTTCTTTGCGTAAATCTTCTATATGTTTAATAACAAAACCTTTATTTGCTTTAAACCATTCAAAGTCGTTGCGCTCCACGCTTTTTTGTATAAAGTCGTTCATTGTTAAATCGGGCAACAACTCTATTGCTTTATTAAGTTTTTTTATTGCTTCGCCAACGTCGGCTTTCTTTAATTCGACTTTGTTTAAAGGTTTAATTTGTTCTTTACTTTGTTGACAATACACGCATAAACCCGAATATATTTCGTCGCCGTGTAATTGCACGCCGCAACTCTTGCAATACTCGTCCCATATAACCCATTTTTCCATTAAACACCGCCTTTTGCTATCGCTGCCATAATGTCTTGTTCTGCTTTATCTATAACATTAATCAAATCTTTTATTTGCTCGCACTCGCTGTCAAATATGATTTTTTTAAACGCTCCAATTAATGCGCTTTTCATTGATCCGTAATAACCGCACCAACACCATTTTTTAATTGTGCCTTCTTTTTTACTTTCAACATCTCTAAATTCTTCAAGCACTAAATTGTTATTGTCTTTTTTTACTATTCTTAATTTATCGTTTATTTGCATATCTCTCCCTTTTAAAACGACAAAACCCCGCAATAACGGGGTTTGAATATCGTATTTATGTAATTGTATGTATGTCCTTATCAAACACCGTTGCTGCTACTATTATAACACTATTTTTCGTTTTCCGTGTCTAAGAGTGGCAACAAATCTATATTTTCAGGCGTTCCGCTCACCAATGCCAAAACGCCCGCGTCTATCGTTTGTTTAATTTCAATTCTTGTTTTGAGTGTCGGCAACATCTTAATAAATCGCCCTTTCTCAAACGCCAATTCTTCATTTGTTAAACTTGATAATTTAATTAAGCCGTTTTCATTCCCGCAATAATCTTTTAAAATCTGCGGCAATTCCGCCCATATTCTTTTAACTTCATTGCGTGCGTTTTCGCCCTGTGTTAGTCCGTTTATTTCTATCATGTTAAATCTAAACATATAAACGCACCTACTAACACTCTTTAAAATGTCGGTTAATTCCGCCCACAATTCCGCGTCCGTTGGCTCGGTTGCTTCCTTAATGGTTTTAACCTGTTTTATTATATTCGCCAAATTTGGCGGGTATTCGCACTCTTCAAGCGCCCTTTGGAACGCAACGCCCACAACTTCTTTGTCATAAACAACTAATGACTTATACCATTGCTCAATCATTGCAAGCAACGTTTCTTTTGTTGAGTTCTTATAAGCATTGTCATAATTGGCCTTGATAACGCCAACCATACTAACAACATCTTGTTTTGTTAATTGCATTGCACTTCCCCCAATTCTTCGTATAACTCTTGCAAAGCGTCCATTGTGTTATTTTGCTTTTTATATGTCGGCACACCTTGCAACCTTGCTTCGCGCTTTTCCAATTCCGCCGTTTTTAAATCTTGTTCTTTTACTGCGTCAAATACCCATTTTAGCATTGCCAAATAATGCGACTTTGCTTTGTAGCCTTTCATTTTAATATAACCGCTTAAATACTCAATCGCCCTTGCGCCGTTTTCCATTGCTGCAATTTTATTGTATTCGTCGTCGGTTAATAGCACATTTTTAAATTCGCCGTACTTATGCTTTTCCGCTTCCGCCTTTGGCTCTTTTGGCTGCTCGTCCGTGTAATTCTCTTCTATGTATTTAAATATATTTTCAATCGTAACCGTTTTATTTATGTCGTTATCGGTTAAATGCTTATAGACAAATGTTATAAGCGTTTTGTCTTTAACCTTTTCCATGTCGGCTTTTATGCAATCTTCAACGGGCTTGCCGCCGCGCACAATGCTCCATTTTAAATAATTTAAAATCGCAACTTCCTGCGTTTCGTAATTGTATTTAATAACATTGTATACGCGCTCAAAACGATCAATAAGCACCTTTATTGTTTCTATGCTATACCCCGTTTGAAACGCCATTATTTTTATAGGCAACTTGTAAATACCTAATTGCTTTGTTTGTGGGTTTGTTAATAAGTAAAGCCAAAAATATTTGTCTTCCACACTAAAATTGTCAAGCACCTTTTCGTCGCCCCAAAAGTCTGTATTGACTATTCTATTTATTCCCATGCTTTCACCTACTTTTTACTATTCTAATATAATTGTTTGAAAATTCCAAACGTTTTTAACAATTTGTTGAAAAATTTTTAATTTTCCCCTTCCAAAAACGCTTTAAACTTATTTAACGCCTTTTCTTTATTCTTATTTGGCTTGCCGTTTATTGAGTATGTTAGATTTTTTTCAAATAACTTTGCAATCTCTTTGCGGGCTTTTTCATACCCTTGTTTTAAGCCGTCATAATAATTCTTTTTGGGCTTTGTTTCGGCAATTTCAAATTTGCCTTCACCTTGTCCGCCTGCGGTCTTATTGCGTAATTGATAACCCGCGTTTGCATACATTTTAATAAAACGCTGTTCCTGTTCGTTTAATTCGCTTATGTCATATGAATAACACATCATTTTCCAACCTGTTTTGTTTTCTCTACTACGCAACCCGTGTTTTTTGAGTGATAAATCAATATGTTGATAGCCGCTTAAATGCTGCGCCAACCTTGTTAAAATGTGTTTGGCTTGTCCAATATACGCATACTTAAACCCTTCTTCTTCCCTTGTTAATATGTAAATTCCGCTTGCGTCGGGTATTAATCCAAAATGTTTAACCCATTTTTGCTTGTTTGCCTGCTCAATGGCCTTTATTTGTCTAAAATTCATTAAAGCCCCCTATCAATTAACCCGTAAACTCTTTTTAATCTTAAATCGTTTATCGCGCCTTCTATCTTATAACAAACGTTAGCAATTCCCGTGCTTTCTGTAA
>JAEIGA010007180.1_pt1 | contig 16944 bp, 13 predicted proteins | sample 9270691 | NCBI WGS metagenome assembly JAEIGA01 (sample SAMN17057246, study PRJNA624740) | gut metagenome | biome: biome; isolation source: fecal sample | host: Bos grunniens | place: China: Xizang | collected 2019
GAAGATCCCGATCGTGATCGCGGGAGGAAGCTTTAACAGTGACAGACACAAAACCGTGCTTCGAAAGGATGACGCGAAGCTGATCGATCTGCTGCTTGAGCAGCTGGATCCGGAGCAGGTATGGTTTGCAGTGGGACACCGGTGCCGGGCCTATGAGCGATATCTGCTGGAGAAAAACCAGGGAAGATTTGAGGTGTTCTCCTATGTCCCCGCAATGGTCGGGGAAAGGGAGCAGAAGATTCTGAGCAAACAGGATGTCGGCATTCGGATCGCGATTGAGCCGGAAGCAATGGGCGTTTATAAGAGCATCGCGTACGAGATCTTTAAAAGAGGCCCGTCTGTTCTGATCACGTTTGACGGGAACAGCGCGGGCGTGAACCTGATCCAGGAAGCGAAGAACGCAAAGTATCCGTGCAAGATCTATACGGACCGGCATTCGCGGGTGCTGAAGGCAAAGGCTGACTCGCTGGAAGGATATGTCCGGCTGTTTGACGAAACCGATATTCAGGCGGTCGCGGATGAGATATTATTTTTTCTTCTTCAGCACAACGGTTAATACCGCCAGGACAATGGCGACGATCGCGACCATAACAAATCGGTAGGTAACGGAACCGCTTCCCGTAATCTTTGCCGTCAGGCTGGTCAGAAGCGGTGTGATAAAGACGCCGACAAAGGAGGCGCTTAAAAGCAGCGCGCTGTTTAATGTCTCATACCCTTTCAGGCGTCCTGCGGCACCCATGCAGGTCGGCATGACCAGGCTGATGGATGAGCCTGCGAGGAAGCAGGCAACAAGCAAAAGCGGTACGGATGAGGACGCCGCAATGATCAGTGCGCCGACTGCGAGTAAGATAGCGCCGGTAAAATCGGTGCGCTTCTTTAAAATGGAGGATACTTTTCCAAACAGGATACCGAATGCCATTCCGCCAAACAGGAAGATGGTCGACATCATACCGGAGACGGAGGTATCGCCCAGACCGCGTTCGGCCACCAGCATTGCCAGGTTGGCCGGCACCGCGCTAAAACCCATTAACAATACAAGTGTGATGATCATTTCTTTCCAGATCACCAGACGGAATCGTTCTCTTTTCGGAGCGTCTGCCTTTGTGGCAGACGTTTTTTTATTGTCTTTCGGAAGGCCGATGATCGTAAAGATGATACCCGGGATGCCGAGCAGATAAACCAGATAGCCGAACTGCCATCCCATGATCGCCAGGAAACCGCCGATGAAGGTCATTAGCATACTGCCGAGCGTGTTGGCACTGTTTTGCCAGCCCAGCATGGTTTGTTTTTCTGCATTTTCAAAGCGCTCGTTGATCAGTGCCGGTGCCAGCGGTGCTACCATGCCGATCCCGACGCCCAGTACGGCTGCCCATAGGAACAGGATGCCGAGACTGGAGTGGAAGCAGCAGGCCAGGATGCCGCCGGCCGCGACGATGGAGAGCCCGAAAAGGGCAAGTGTCTTTTTGGGGAGTATGTCTGATAAAAAGGCACTGATCAGGGTAAAGATAAGGCAAAAAATGCTCGGAAATGTCATGAGAAACTGCACGCGAGTTGCAGATGCTTCCGGGAAGGCGGCTGCAATCTGTGCCAGGATTGGTGCGATGCCATTGGTGCCCATCTGAACAAAGGACATGGTCAGAATGGCGATTTTTAACAGGTTTTTCTGTTTCGTGTTCATGATTGGATTTCTCCTGATTACTGGTGTTTGAGCAGAGGATTCTGCAAAATGCGGGTTTCATAATCATAGATTTTGTTCGCACCGACGTATTCGAGGATGTGGAAGGAAAGCATCAGGTGAAAGATGTTTTCGCTGTCCTGCAGGTCGATGTGGATCAGGTCATCTATTTTCTGAAGCCGGTTGTTCATCGTGTTGCGGTGGATATACAGTTTTGTGGCGGAATCAGCGATGTTCTGCCGTGTGTATAAAAAGGTCCGCATGGTATCCAGAAGCTCCGTGTTGTGCGTCCGGTCATAATTGGCCAGTTTTATGATTGCGGAATGGCAGTATTGCATGACATCGGCATGTTCATCACAGGTTTCCAGGATATGATAAACAGAATATTTGTCATAGAAGAAAAGGGTCTCATCGCTTTTCAAAAGCTGACCGTAAAACAGTGCCTTTTCCGAAGCCAGATGATTGGTGCGGATTTCCAGTAAGTTTTCCGAACTGCTGCTGATGCCGGCTTCCAGATTATTTGCATTTAAATAATCCAGCAGATCGGCAAAGAATTTTCCGTCTGATACAGCGTCTTCTTTTACTGGGATAATGGCTTTCAACAGATCGCCGTATAAAAAAACGGGAGTACCGGAAAACGCTTTTTCAAACGACTTTTTATGTCTGGTCAGGATGCTTTTCCGATTTCCGGCAGTGTCACATTTTGTACCGATCGTCAGGAATCGATAGTAGCCGGAAATGTCCCACTGTAATGCCTTGCATCTGGCCTTGCAGGTGTTCTCGTCGCTGATCCGCCCCTCGATCAGGTCCGAGATAAAGAAGTATTTATCATCGGATGGGGTATTCAGATAACCAAGATCCCGTTTCATGAGCAGGCAGGCAATGTCTGCTATAAATTTGATCAGTTCCTGCTCTTCCTGATTTGGGATGCAGTAAAAACATGGGATCTCCAGGAAGCCGAGAAGCTGTTCATTATGGGCGACAGCCATACGCATGACATTGATGGTGTCTGAAACATCTCTGTTCAAGAGTGGTTTGTGAAGCAGCAAAGAGCGTCTGTAGACATCAGATATGTTTTTTGTCGTATCGATTCGGCCTTCTTTTTTTATGAAACGCCACCTGGCATCTTCGATGTCAGGCTCATCGCTCATTTCAAGTACGTTATGATTAAAGTCTGTCAGAATGATGGGATTAGATAACAGCGTTCTGGCATTTTGGATCAGAGCCGCCAGGTTTTCTGATTGAAACAGAACATGAAGCTGAGTTGCAGTTGTCATGATCAAATCTCCTTTCGCCATCTTTCATTTTTTACATCATCCTTATTATATTCGGAAACCCTATCCCCTGAAAGTACATCATGCATAGTTTTTTGAAAAAAGAGTGTGAACCGTACACACGGTCTTTTTTGTGGCCTTCTGATAATCTGATCGCAACAAAGGTAATCCACAGGACACAAAATCTGTTGAAACGGAACAGGAGGATGAAATGGAAGATACAAAAAGAAAAGGTCCGGGTCCCGGGGCGCCGGACGGCCCGCCGCCAATCGACATTATGTATAAAGGAATCCCGAAGCTGGCTTCCGCGGAGGTTCCGGAATCAAAAGAGATGCAGGCAGACGTTGTGATCGTCGGCTGCGGCGGCTCCGGTATCCCTGCAGCGGTTTCCGCATTTGAAAACGGGGCTGAGCGCGTAGTCATTATTGAAAAGCAGAAGCGGGCCGGTGGCAACTCTGTTATGGCGAGAGGCATCTTTGCATGCGAGACTTCCGTTCTTCGCAAGGCGATGGTGAAGTCAGACAAAGATGAGATCTTCACAAACACGATGAACTGGCATCATCACTTCCGTGTAAACGGTCGTATACTCCGCGCCTGGATCAACCAGTCCGGTGACACCGTAGAATGGCTGAAAAAACGTGGTCTCGAGTTTGAAGTCGGAACGACACAGCGCATGACGTACGACATCGATCCGCATTGGCACTGTGTGCTGAAAGGTACCATGGCAGGTCCGATGGGGCATCTGGTCGCAGAGCTGATCGAACGTGGCGCGATCTTTTATACCGAAACACAGGTGGAAGAGATCCTTATGCAGGATGGCGCAGTCGCAGGCGTTCAAGTAAAGAAAGCGGATGAAGCATTCACGATCCATGCAAACAGTGTCGTGCTTGCATCCGGCGGCTTCCTTTCAAACACAGAGCTGGTCAAGAAGTTCTATCCGGACTTTCCGAAAGGCGGCTTTGGCGGATACAAAGCACCGAACATGGGAGAAAGCATTGCATTGGCGGAAGCAGTCGGCGCAAAGCTGGACCGTGACGTCATGCTGATCAAGGAAGGGTGCATGACATCCGATCAGGCACCGCGGATCTTGAGCGAGTTTGCCAGAGAGCCGTACCTGATCTGGGTCAATAAAAAGGGCAGGCGTTACGTTGATGAGACAGTCAGCTCAATCCTTCAGGTGGCATACAACGCGCAGATGACGCAGCCAGACATGGAGTCCTTCGTTTTGTTTGATGAAGGAACCCTTCACCGGATGATGGACCTGGGCATGGAGCTTTCCAAAGCGGACGACACCAGAGGTGTCCCCATCCCGGATCTGAAAGAGAAACTGATCGATGCAAACCAGAAGGCACCGTCGGAAGTGATCATCGCAGAAACGGTCGAAGAGCTGGAAGCATGGATCGGATGTAAGCGGGGCGCGCTTGTAAAAGAACTGGAAGCATATAACAAATATTGTGCACAGGGCTATGATGAAGATTTCAACAAGCCAAGAAAATATCTGGCACCTTGTCATGTAGGTCCGTTCTATGGCATCCGTCATCGCCCGATTGCAGTTGATACGGCCGGTCCGATTCGTGTGACGGAAAAAATGGAAGTGGTTGACAAGGATTATGATCCGATCCCGGGGCTTTACGCAGCAGGTTCTACAACCGCCGGATGGCAGTCGAATGACTACTGCGGACAATTTATGTTTGGAGGAGCCCTGTCTTATGCAATGAATTCCGGAAGAATCGCCGGAAGAAATGCAGCAAAGCATTCTACAGGAAGTGAGGAGTAAGGAGATGGAAAAACTGATTACAGATGTAGCGATCATCGGAGCCGGTGCGGCAGGCATTCCGGCAGCGATTGAAGCGGCACAGGCGGGCGTCAGGGTAGATGTCTTCGAAGCCCTGGATCATACCGGCGGTCCGTGTAACGGCGGAAACGGTGTCTTTGCGGTCGAGTCTAAGATGCAGAAGCAGAAACAGCATACCTACACAAAAGAAGGGGTTCTTCGTTACTGGATGGAGTACACACACAATAACGTGGATTTGAGGCTGGTTTCCGAATTCATCAACCGGTCAGCGGAGACGGTTGACTGGCTGATCGGTTATGGTGTGGAACTCAATGATCTGATCGCTTATTATCCGGGAGCCTGGTATGTATGGCATTTCCGCAGAGACGGATCCCCATTCATTACGGATCTGTTAAAACCGGTTAGCGAAGAGGCAGGCGCGGAATATCATCTGAACACAAAGGTAAACCGTCTGATTATGGAAGACGGAAAGTGCGTCGGATTCATCGCGGAAGATGAAACAGGTGAATACGAAGTAGAAGCAAAAGCCGTGATCATCGCTTCCGGCGGAACCGGCAAGAGAGCGGATTTCGTTTATAAGGAAACCGGCTGGATGCTGGGTGAAGATATTACGGTATTCCCGGGCATGTTATACGAAGACCCGTCTGCAGCACCAAAGCTTGGCGTAGAACTGGCATGGGAAGTCGGGGCAGCACATACTGACCTGATGATCGACAGCTTTGCTTCCATTCCGGATCCGAACTTCGGACCGGGCGGCGTACCGGCACAGTTGCCGTGGTTCCGTCAGCCGCAGAATATCTTTGTCAACAAACACGGTGAGCGTTTTATTGATGAGGCAGAGATGCGAAACGGCGCGATGATGGGTAACAGCATTGCAATCCAGAAAGACGCGACAGCCTACTGCATTTTTACGCAGGAAATGCGTGAGGATTATGAAACAAACGGCATGGATTATGAGATGGGCAATGTCCATTTCATGGATGACCTGACGGCAGATGAATACCTGGAGATGAACCGTCAGAGAGGAAACAGAGACATCATGATCTGTGATTCGCTCGAAGAGGTTTGCGAGGAGATGGGAATTGATAAGCGCCTGATCGATAGCGTAGCGGAATACAACGAAAACATCCGCTCTATGAAGGGTGATCCGATTTTCCATAAGAACGCAAGATACTTACAGCCGATCGAAGGCAGTAAATATTATGTGGCAAAATTCCGCAGACATTGTTACGGTGTAATGGGAGGCCTCCGCATCAACTATCGCGCAGAGCTTCAGAGTACAGAAGGAGATTCCATCCCGGGACTGTATGCCGCAGGAAATGATGCCAATTCCATCTATACAGACACATATCCATTTGTTTTGTCCGGAAACACTTCCAGTTTTGCAATCAATACCGGACGGATCGCAGGCCAGCAGGCTGCGGCATATGCAAAGAGTATTTAACGGGAGGATTTGAGAAATGAAAAACAAGAAATCATTGTACAGTGTAAACCCGAAAGACCGGGTTGGCGTTGGCGCAAGGCTTGCATACTCGATCGGTTTTGCCGGAAAAGACGGCTTTCAGACAATCGTTAACAACTATCTGATGATTTTCCTGATGATGGTAGGCGGTCTGAATGGTGCGTTTATCGGAACCATGATGCTCGCAGCGAGAATCTGGGATGCGATCAATGACCCAATCCTTGGAACCATCGCGGATCATACCAATACCAGGTTCGGACGTTATCGTCCGTATGTGCTTTCGTCTATTCCGATGGCAGTCATCTTCGGATTCCTGTTCTTTATCCCCAATATAAGCGGCGGCGCAAAGATGGTATACGCAACGATCTTCTACCTGTTGTACGGTATGTGCTTCACTGTTCTCGAAGTACCGTATTTCGGACTGACAGGCGCGATGACAAACAGCCCGCAGGAGCGTGCGACGATTACAGCATGGAGCCGTATCGCATCCAGAATTCCGGCATTTGCATGGCCGCTGGTACTGGCAGCATTTGTTACCAGATTTGACGGACCGGACATGCCGATTGGCCCGCATGGTGTTTTCTATACGGCAATCCTGGTTGGCGCAGTTGCAATCGTAACCTCTCTCTTCCCGTTCTTTATCTGCAAGGAAAAGGCAGTCCAGATCATTCCAAAAGAAGAAAGACAAAAGGGTGGTGTTTTCAAAGATTTCCTGAATGTACTGAAAGGCAACTGGGCACTGCTGGTCGTTATGATCATCCAGCTGTTCTTCACCTTCAACACGATCCTTTCTGACATGATCAATACGTATTACCTGACTTACTCACTCGGTTCACCGGCCTTGATCATGGGTGTTGGTGTCGCACTGGTAGCAGTCGGTGCAGCGATCGGACAGGCCATCTATCCGTACATCGCAACCAGGGTACAGAGCTGTAAAACGATTATGCTGGTTGGCGTTGCCTGCTACTGCGCATTGCTCGCATGCTGTTATCTGGCAGGTAACAAATCAACCGTAACTTACCTGATCGTTCTGATCATCCTGAATATGTTCTCCGGCGCACTGCAGATCAACGTCATCAACCTTTGCTTCGAAGTTTGCGACAAGCTGGAGTACAAAAACGGCAAACGTTCTGACGCAACCGTATTTGCAGTGGTTTCCTTCCTGATGAAGCTGGCTGCAGGTCTGGCAGCAACGATCGCAGGCTGGGGCCTGATGATGGTTGGATTCGAAGGTATGGGACCGGTTATGATCGAGGTTACACCGGAAATGGCACATGGCGTAGCAATCTTACGATTCTTACTTCCGGGAGTTCTGGCAGGCATCTCATTTGTGGCAGCTCTGTTCTACCCGATCAAGAAGAAAGAGATCCAGGATATCCGTGCAGAGCTGGAAGAACGTCATGCAGCAGCGCATCCGGAAGGACCGGAAGGCGGCATGCCGGAGGCAGAATAAGCATAATAAATGAATTGATATAGGAGTAGACGATCATGGAAGAAAAAAAGATTACGATAAATGCAGCAATTTGTGGTGATGAAAAAGGTGTAGATAAAGAAGCGTCCATGCAGGACGCGATCAAGGGCGCAGATATTGCGGAAGAGACTGTTGTGATTCCGCCAAGCCCCATGGCACCGGAAGGCCTTCAGTTCCAGAAGACCATCGTAACAGGCGGAGAAGTTGACTGCCGGGAAGGCAACTTTAACGGATTTGTATGCCGCGGCGGCGAATGGGTGATCAAAGATAGCAAGATCAATGTCGGCGGAGCGATCGGAAATGACTTCATCGGCCTTGGCGCAGGCATCCTCGTAGAAGGGGATACACCGGCGACCATCGAAGGTGTAGAGATCCACTGCAGCGGTGCGGCCCGTACCCCAATCGTGGCCCGCGAGAAGGCCCGCATCTTCGTTAAGGACTCTGTCCTGACATCCGAAGACGGTGATCTCGAACCGGATTATGTCGGGACGGTATTCCCGGAGAAGATGAAGTCCTCACCGTGGATGCTTGGGGTAAATGGCAATGCCCGCGCGACTAACCTGATGGGCCAGGGCGTAGCGACCTATTACAACTGCGATATTAAGGCAGAGAAGTGGGGCGTGCTCTCCACAGATGACAATACAGGCGTCCGCCTCCACGCGATCAATACCAACGCGATGATCAGCGGCGGTATGAAACCGATCGAAGAGATCTACGCGAACGCTGCGGCAGGAAAGTTCGATTTCTATGAAGATGAACTGGATCATGACTTTGCGGAAGGCGAGTGGCAGGACACCAAAAAGCCGAGTGGCTATGGCACATATTCCATCGGCGACACAACAGTAACGATTGCAGGCTCCACCATGGTGGTACCGGATTATATTGCGATCGTGGCAAACGGCCCGGCAAGCCTGAACTTAACATCCAGCGAACCGTCCTCCATCGCAGGTGCGAACCAGTATCTTGCGATCGCCGCGGAGGCAGAGCCGCAGAGATCCGTACTGTTCTCAAACCGCTTTGGCGTGATGTATCACAGCGGAGCTGGTTTCGGTGTGACAAATGTTGACAAGGGAACCGTGATGTATACAGGCAAGGCATGTTTTGAGGTCAAAGGCTGCGGTACGATCATCAACGTAGATGACGCGCACCTGTACAGCGGTGACGGCATCATCCTGCAGGTCATGGACAATGATGACGCGGGTATTGATGTCGAGACCCTCGAAACCACAACGGATTATGTTGAGAACCATGTCAAGGCAACTGCAACAGAGACTGCGACAAAAGCAGCAACAACCGTTGGAGAAGGCAGTGTCTATGCGACATTCTCTAACATGACTTTAAACGGCGATATCTACAATGCATCCGGTTGGGAAGCAGCAAGAGAAGCAGATACCCTCTCCGGTGACGGTAACTATGAGAACGAAGTCGGCGGCGGCGCATCCGCAGCGGCAGATCTGCAGCTGGTACTTGATAACGTGACATATACCGGTATGGTATCCACCACAGAGGCTTATCATAACCAGTCCGTTGTAACACATAAAGACTATGACCAGATCGGTGTGGTAAACAATACTGTATGCATCCCGGAGAATGCGGGCATCATCGTCAAATTGAGAAACAACACCGTATGGAATGTAACCGGAACAGGTTATGTAACATCCCTGACAATCGATGAGACATCCTCTATCGGCGACGCAACAGTTTACATCAACGGAGAAGAGACAGCGATCGAAGCCGGCAAGACCTATACAGGCGTGATCCGGATCGAAGGCAACGCAGAGGCAACTGCACCGGCATATGTAGATCCGGCACAGATTGCGAGCGGATGCTAATGAAGACGCACTGAAGAACAAAACAGGAGGATATTTGATATGAAGACAATCTATGCAGAAGCACAGCCGGGTAAGGTTGTATTAAAGGAAAAAGAGATCGGCGCACCGGGAAAAGGAGAAGTACTGCTGAAGGCAAAATACAGTGCGATGAGCCCAGGAACAGAGAACGGCCTTTTGGGCGAACACATCGTGCCGCTTCCGACGAGTATCGGATACGCGATGGCAGCTGAGGTCATCGAGGTCGGAGAAGGCGTGGAAGACTTAAAGGTCGGTGATCATGTAGTGGCAACGGTAGAGCATGCGCAGTATGTGATTACATCTGAGCTGAACTGCACAATCTGTCCGGAAGGAGTAGACTTAAAGCAGGCCGCATTCTGGAACCTGGGTCATACAGGCATGTATGCGCTGCGCCGCGCCAATCTGCAGATGGGTGAGCCGGCAGTGGTCCTGGGACAGGGATTTGTAGGCGCGATCACGGCACAGTGTGCGAGACTGGCAGGCGCATGCCCGATCATCGTAACGGATCTGGATGATACCCGTCTGGAAGCAGCAAAGAAGATGGGCGTGGATGTGGCAATCAACTCCGGCAGCGATCCGGAAGGTCTGGAGAAGGCGGTAGAAGAGCTGGGACGCGGCGGCGTACCGGTCATCTTTGAAGCGACTGGCGCGAGAGGCCCGCTGATGCAGGCGGCCGAGCTGGTTTCTGAGAGAGGCCGCGTTGTCATGATCTCCCAGGTACACGGCCAGGCGATGCCGCCGATCGATGATCCGATCATGCAGAAAGGCGCGAGCCTGATCGGCACCTATGTCAATTCCAAACCGTATAAGCTGCGCAGAGCAGACCTGCTGATCGAAGGCGCATGGCCGCCTGTCATGGGCAAGAAGCTGAACCGCTATGTGAACGCGGACTGCTGGACCAGTGATGAAGACATCCGCGTGTTCCTGGATATGATCAAGTATGGCAAGCTGGACATCACACCGCTGATCAGTCACGAGTTCAAATATACGGAGATTCCGGAAGCATATGCGAAATATGTATGCCCGGAGGTAGATCCGTCGATGACAGGCGGACTGATCTCATGGATTGAAGAGTAATAAGTTATTGTGTGACAGAGGGATATCCCTCTGTCACATCTGTAAAGGAGGATTTATCATGGGTTATGGACTGGAGGGAAAACTCGCGGTCGTGACCGGCGGGACCGGGGGAATCGGAAGTGTTGTCAGCAGAATGCTGTTAGAAAACGGCGCAAGGGTCGCCGTGATCGGCGGCAGAGAGGATCGGCTTAAAAAAACAGAAGAGGAACTTTCGCTATACGGGGAGATTAAGGGTTTTGCAATCAATCTTTCAGATCCGGAACAGATTCCACAGGGGATCGAACAGATCCGTTCAGAAATGGGTGAGATCTCATGTCTGGTTCAGGCGGCCGGTCTGATGAGCGGCAAACCGGCATTGGAACTTACCGTGGAGGATTGGGATGCGGTAATGAATGTAAATGCCAGAGGGCTGTTTTTTGTCATGAAGGAAGTTGTCAAACAGAGCATGCAAAACGGCGGTGGAACCATCGTTAATTTCTCTTCCATGGCAGGGGTTCGCGGCATGCCGAAACCGATGTGCGCCGCACATTACAGCGCAAGCAAAGGAGCAGTCGCTGCCATGACCATGCAGGGTGCGGTAGAATGGGCCGACCTTGGCATCCGTGTCAATGCAGTGGCACCAGGTGGTGTCCGTGTCGGCGGGATGTTAGAGCCGCCGCCACAGGCAGTGGCAAATGTACCGTTGAAAAAACTTTCCGAACCGGAAGATATCGGGAATGTAGTACTATTCCTGTTGAGCGAACAATCCGCCATGATCACCGGACAGACCATGATCATTGACGGCGGAAGTCATGTGGTAGGGTGTTAATGATGAAATATATAAATCTTCTTTCGCCGATGGTGATACGAAATCATGTGTTGAAAAACCGGTTGGAGGCGACGATTTCACTGCCTCATTTTTCGCAGGGGCCGGAACAGTATCCGGCGGATGAAAACATGCGTCATTTTATCGGAAGGGCTGCGAACGGCGCGGCGATCGTAACACTGACAGGTGTAAACGGCGAGCTTGGAATGCCACCGTTTCCGCAGGATGTTGATGTGGCGCATTTTCCGAATTTTGATATCTATGATCCGAAATGCCAGAATTATATGGTGCAATTGACAGAGGCGATCCATAGCTTTGGTTCGATCGCAGCGATGGGGCTGGTGCCGGCCAGCAACACATTTCCACTGTTTGATGAACAGGGAAATATGGAGTTTGTGGTTGGCGCTGTGCCTGCAGACGGGAAAAGCAAGTTGTCGCTGGTCGGCAGTGCGGATGTGGAAGACGATCTGCCAGTGGAGATCTTTTCTAAGATTGCAAAAAGCTACGGACAGCAGGCGAAACAGCTGCAATTTCTGGGATTTGACATGCTGACCCTGCATATGAGCTATCGTGCGACCATCATGGCAAAAATGCTTTCTCCGATGACCAACAAACGGACAGATGAATTCGGCGGCTCCATTGAAGGCCGTGCAAAATTTCCGCTGATGATCCTGGAAGAAATTCGGAAAATGACCGGACCGGGTTTTATCATTGAAATCCATGTCTCCGGTGAGGAATCTGCAGGCGGCAATACGACGGAAGACGTGGCAGCATTTTTGAAAATGGCGTCAGTGTATGCTGACATTGCGCAGATCCGCTCCGGCGAGATTGATCCGAATCATCCAATCGGCTTTTGTTTGGATCCGACACCAATGCTGTCTGTGGCAGCACAGATCAAGAAGGCGGAGACGGGAATGGCCATTGCCTGTGTGGGGGGCTGGCTGGATCCGGATCTGATCGAGGATGCATTGGGAGAGGAAAAGCTGGATCTGGTGAGTGCTGCCAGAGCATGGATCTCCAATCCGGATTATGTGGATCTCATCCGTCAGGAAAGAAAAGAAGATATCGTCCCATGTGTCCGCTGCAACCGCTGCCATGGCAGAAGCGATAAAGATACCTTCGCAACGGTCTGCACTGTAAATCCGGTATTTGGCCTGGAGCGGTTTCGGGATGTGATGATCCGCCCGGTCAGCAAGATCAAAAAGGTAGCCGTGGTCGGCGGCGGCCCGGGTGGCATGAAGGCAGCCATTGAACTGGCAGACAGGGGGCATGACGTGACCCTGTATGAAGCGGCAGACAAACTGGGCGGCGCGCTTCGCCATACCGATTATGTGTCATTTAAATGGCCGTTACGCGATTATAAAAACTACTTGATCTGTCAGGTACAAAAAAGGAATATTACGGTAGAATTGAATACAAAGGTGACAAAAGCATTGCTGGAAGAAAATGCTTATGATGCAGTGGTTGTATCAGTCGGTTCCAAGCCAGTGATTCCGCCAATCTCCGGTGCGGACGGGACAAATGTCCTGTTTGCGACAGAGGTGTTGGAAAATATAGACCTGGCCGGTGACCGTATTGTTGTGATCGGCGGCGGAGAGGTAGGTATCGAGACCGGAATGCATCTTGCGCAAAACGGCCGGGAAGTAACCGTTTTGGAGATGCGCGATGAGATCGCTGCAGATGCGACAAAGATCCATTACCGCTCCATGATGCAGGAAGCCTGGGAGCGGACAGACGGGCTGACGACAAAGTGCAGCGTAAAGGTGATGAAGATCACGAATGAAGGTGTGATCTGGCAGGATGCGGAAGGCGGCACGCAGATCGTACCGGTCGATACGGTCGTTCTGTCCTGTGGTATGAAACCGCTCACGGAACAGGCGATGTCATTGTACGGAGCGGCAAACGAATTCTACATGATCGGGGACTGCAGACAGCAGGGCACCGTTCAGACTGCGATCAGAAATGCGTATTATACAGCAAATACAATATAATAGAATGCGTCAAGGGTACTTTCTTTTGACACGTAGAGGAGGAGAAAAATGTATACAAATATCACAAAAGTACTTCACACGGGAATCAGTGTAAACAATATGGAAGAATCCGTCGCATGGTATGAGACGAATCTCGGATTCAAGACAGTCAGTGATGATTACGCGCCGCCGCTGGGCGCAAGGATCGTATTCATCCGCCGCGATGACCTGGACTATGAGATCGAATTGTTTCAGTATGATGATCCGAAGAAGATTCCGGAGGACCGCCTGATGCCGAACTCTGACCTGCAGACTGTCGGTACAAAGCATGTGGCATTTTTAGTGGACGATATGGAAGCATTGAAAAAAGGATTTGTCGAAAATGGCGTGGACATCGCGCATGAAGTTCATATGGGAACGGACTCTGTCATGTTCATCCGTGACTGCAACGGCGTACTACTGGAGTTTATTCAGAAATAATCATTGAATGAAAATCGAACAATGATAAAATAGAATAAAGCTGTTGCTTCTCAGGCGACCATTTATGTTCAGTAAAATAATATCCTGTAACTACAGAAAAAATGGTAGTCATGATCATGTGCAGGTACAGGAGGAGAGATGTATGAGAAAAGAGATGAACATTTGGTTAAATGGGATTATGGGCGTTGTGGTCGGAGACGCACTGGGCTGCCTGGTTCAGTTTACGCCGCGCGAGGAATAAAAACCGGTCCGGTGGATGATATGGAGGGATACGGTACGTTCAATATGCCGGAAGGTACCTGGACGGATGACAGCAGCCTGACATTGGCACTTCTTGCCAGCATCCGGGAGAAAGATGCGATCGATCCGGAAGATATCATGTACCGGTTTGCGGACTGGCTGGAGAACGGAAAGTATACACCGTATGGTCAGTCCTTTGACATCGGCAATGCGACGATGAAATCGATCATCCGATATCTCAAAGACAGGGATGTCACGACATGTGGCGGAAGAACGGACCATGACAATGGAAATGGCTCTCTGATGCGGATCATGCCGGCCTGTTTGTATGCTTACGAAGAAAAGATGACAGAGGAAGATGCCATCCGGATGATCCATACGGTTGCAGGGCTGACGCATAATCATCTGCGTGGACTGATCGCCTGCGGATTGTATTATTTCTGTGTCTGTGCGATCCTGGAGGAAGAAGGGACCTTGTTTGAACGATTGCAGGCCGGTCTGGCAGAGGATCAGATCAGAAGCGGCGGGTATGTTGTGGATACGATCGAAGCGGCAATCTGGTCATTGCTTACAACAGACAGCTTCCGGGCATGTGAATTGAAAGCTGTCAATCTGGGCGATGACACGGACACGGTTGGCGCGATCGCGGGCGGACTGGCAGGCCTGTATTATGGCTATGAAAATATCCCGGCAGGATGGCTGGAAGTGATCAAACGCCGGGAGTGGATCGAAGAATTGTGCGGATGAAGAACACTTACTTCAGTCGGCTCCATTAAAAGAATGAGGGGAAAAAATGAGAAACAAACTATTCGTACTTATTGTTGTGATGGGCCTGTTGTTTTGCTTTACTGCATGCGGCCAGAAGAGTGAGCCTGTTTCAGACACAGAGGAAACAATACAGGGAGAAACTGCGCAGGAAGAGATGACCTACATAAGCAGTGACGGATTTCAGCTTAGTTATGATCCGGGCATTGTATCGTGCACGGAAGTCGATCAGCATACCGTGCGGTTTGATTGTATCGCAGAGTCTGACGGCGAAAATACGATGACGGTTTCTTTTGTTTCGGGCAAACAGCCGGAAGAAGTACTTTCCGAAAAAACAGCTGACTGGGGAAATGAAGAAAAAACGGAGAGAAGGGAAGGCTTTTTCCCGGGAACGACTGATAAATGGGGATATTACAGAGAACTAAATTTGCTGGAAAACGGAGCAGGACAATATATGACCGCAATCGCCGGTGAATATAACGGCGGGGTTTTGCTGTTTGAGATTGCAGAGAACAAGAGTGGTGAAGGGGAAACAGACATAGCAGTCAGTGATGCGTTTTCAGGCATTCTGAATTCGATTACATATGATGATTTTGAGAAACAGTCCATGTATGACTATTATCCGGGAACATATACCAGCAGTGATGCAGACGGGACATATACAATTACCTTGAACGAGGACCATACAGGCACTTTTGATTTTCAAGATATCGTTCCAGTCATATGGGGGACGTATCTGATCACGACGGAAGATGGCAGCTTCGAATATGAATTCAGCATCGAAGGCGACAATATTATGCTGGATTACGACGGGACATGGCTGTCATTTGAAAGGACTTAAGCGGATCCAGGTTTTCAATAACAGGGTTTGTATGCATGGTGAGTCAAGGGGATGACATGTCTGAACATAATAATGCATTAAAAAGAGAAGATTACGTTGATCCGGCCTGCAGCCGTGATCCCGGCGTTTTTGCACATGCAGATCAGGTGAAATCCATCCCGAAGGAGCGCATCGTTTCGAAGATGAATGAGCTGATGAGCCGGCGGGATTATGACGGATGTGAACGCCTTCTGAAATATTGGATGGAAGAGGCGAAGCTCGGCGCGGATGTGCGCGGTCAGCTGTTTCTGTCAAATGAGATGATCGGTCATTACAGGAAGTGCGGAAAAAGAGAAGAGGCTTTTTCGGCGATCGAAAAGGCGCTTGGGCTGATCGATGTCCTTGCAATGGGTGAGACAGTCACAGCGGGCACGACATATGTCAATGCTGCGACGGCCTGCCAGGCATTTGCCGAACCCGAACGGGCATATGAATTGTTTTTAAAGGCGGAGAAGATCTACGAAGGCACGGGGGCGACACAGCCACAGCTTCTGGGCGGTCTGTATAACAATATGGCGCTGACCTGCACGGCGCTGGGGCGCTTTTCCGATGCGCGGCTGCGCTATGAAAAGGCGATGAACGTGATGGGACAGGTCCCCGGCGGCAAATTGGAGCAGGCGATCACCTGGCTGAACACAGCGGATTTGATCAAAGCGGAGAAAGGTATCGAAGACGGTGAGAAGGAAATCTTTTCGGCGCTTGATCAGGCTGCGGCGCTGTTAGAGGAGCCTGACGCGCCAAAAGACGGCTACTATGCCTTTGTCTGTGAGAAGTGCGCGCCGGTATTTTCCTATTACGGATATTTCCGGGTTGCAGGAAAGCTGGAGCAGGCCGCGGAGGAAATTTATCGGCGGTAGGCAATTGCATGATAATACTTCAAATTATGGCTAAGAATAAAATAAGCCTAGATTGAGATCATCTCAATTTAGGCTTATTTTTATGCGATTTTGGCAGGCTCAAATGACGTTTTTCCCCTATCGGTTCATCAGCCATCCTTTGATGTCTGAAACACCGCGGAATTTCTGGAAGGTGTCGCCGTCCTGAACGATCAGGGTCGGAGCCTGCATGATGTCAAACTTTTCAGCCAGGTCGGGTTCCTGTGTTGCATCGATGGTTACGTAGTCAACGTTTGCCTGGTCGAGCATAGCGCAGGCGACTTTGCAGTTCGGACAGGTCGGTGTCTTAAAGAGCATGACACGC
>JAEIGA010007181.1_pt1 | contig 16941 bp, 17 predicted proteins | sample 9270691 | NCBI WGS metagenome assembly JAEIGA01 (sample SAMN17057246, study PRJNA624740) | gut metagenome | biome: biome; isolation source: fecal sample | host: Bos grunniens | place: China: Xizang | collected 2019
AAAAGAAAGGAGGCCGGCGACCATGTCAGGGTCAAAAAAGCCTATACTTCTAAACCTTGCCACCGGAGGAAAGAACTGGACCAAGGCAGAGATTGAGGAACGCCTGAGCAGCGAAGTGCAGCCCGTGACGGATGGCATCGCCGCGCCTCCGTACCTCACAGCAAAGCAAAAAAAGCAATTTAAGACCATAGCGGCCCAGCTGCAGCGCATCGGGATCATGGGCGAGACCGACTGCGACACGCTGGCCCGTTACATTATAGCCCAGGGCTTCTACGAGCAGGCCGTCAAGGATCTGCGCGACGTGCAGAAGCAGCGCCCGAAGGCAGACGAAGTCTCGGTGGGCAACATGTCCAACTGGGCGGAGCTCCTGAACGAACTGGACAAGCGCCAGGACCGCTACTTCAAGCAGGCACAGACCGCGGCCGCGGCTCTGGGCTTGACCATCTCCAGCCGCTGCAAGCTGGCGGTGCCTAAAAGCGCGGAGGAGCCGAAGGTGAACAAGTTCTCCAAGTTCGGCAAACCTATCCAAGGGAAGGCGGCGGGGAATGAATGAATGCCACGGCATATAGAGACCGGGTGACCTCCTACGCCCGCGAAGTCGTGGCTGGCCGGGTGGAAGGCATCGGTGAACTGCACCGGCTGGCCTGTTTGCGTCACCTCCGTGACCTGGAGCGAGAGCGGACCAGCACCTTCCCCTATTATTGGGACCCGGAGGCGGCCGAGAGGGTTCTGGAGTACGCGGAGACGCTGACCATCGCGGAGGGCGCGAAGCCTAAACCGGTAAAGCTGATCCCGGCCCAGGTATTTGACATCGGCGCGACCTTCGGATGGAAAAAGACGGCCAACGGCTGCAGGCGCTTCCGGCGCCGTTACAAGTCGATGGCCCGCCAGAACGGCAAAACCTTCGAGAACGGCATCCTGGGCACCTACATCGGCGGCTTCGCTGGGTATAATCACGGCAAGCTCTTCACGGTCGCTACAAAAAAGCGCCAGGCGCGTCTGGCCTGGGAGGAAATGGCCAAATTTGTCACCATTGACCCGGATCTGGGCGAGCTTTTCCGCGTCAAGGACTATAAAAGCACCATCGAAGCGCTGGAGACCAGCTGCACCATCGAGGCGCTGAGCCGCGAAGCGGGACTGGACGACGGCTTCCGGTCGATCTTCTCCAGCATTGACGAGCTGCACCAACACAAAGACAACAAAATTTACAAAGCAATATACAACGGCACACGCTCCCTCCCGGAGACGCTGGTCAGCATGATCACCACCCGAGGCGACCAGCTCAACAGCTTCTGCAAGGAGATGGACGACTACGCCGTCAAGGTCCTGCGCGGTCTCACTACTGCGGAGGATCTTTTTGTGGACATTTTCTGCCTGGATCCCGGCGACGACATCTGGGACGAGGCTAACTGGATCAAGGCCAACCCCTTCCTCTGTCGAGATCCGGAGAAGATGGAGACGCTGCGCCAGGACGCGCAAACGGCCCGTGACATGGGCGGCGCTGAGCTTCGCGACTTCTTGACCAAGTGCTTGAACATGTGGGTCAAGAACACAGACGACCAGTTTATCGACCCCGACGCCTGGAAGGCCTGCGGATCCGAGAGGACGCTGGCCGGAATAGTGGCGGCCGGCTTCCGCGACTGCTGGGTCGGCCTGGACCTCTCCAGCGGCGGAGACTTGACCACGCTGGCGCTGGAGTTCCCGCTTGACGGCGGGCGCTATTATCTGTATAGCCACAGCTTCATGCCCCGTGGCAGGCTGGAGGAACACGTCGAGACAGACCTGGCGCCCTATGACCTCTGGGAGCAGCAGGGGCTCATAACAGTGACCGGCGGCGCCTCCGATTTTATGAACGACTACAAGTTCATAGTTTCACACCTTGCAGAGCTCCGGGACCGTCTGGGGCTCAATTTTATGGGCATCGGCATCGACCCGTCGAACGCTGCCGGAGTGCTGCACGACCTGGAGGCCTTCGGCTGTCCGGTCGTCAAGATCACCCAAAGCGCCCGGAGCCTGAACGACGCCACGGTAGCGGTGCGACTGCTGACTAAGAGCGGCCAGCTGGAGTACGACCAAGCGAACGAGCTGCTGACCTGGTCAATGGTCAACGCGGCAGTGGTCCGCAACAGCTTCGAGGAGATCAAGGTGGACAAAAAGCCGGGCGCGCGCTTCAAGCGCATCGACCCAGTGGACGCCATAATCGACGCCCACGCGCTTATGCTTATAAACACCGGAGGAGAGACGCCGGTGGACGTGTCCGAGGGGCTGGACGAATACCTGGTCATGATGGGCTGGGCTTGAAAGGAGAAAGAACATGAATATTTTTGACCGTGTCACGTCGTGGGTGACGGATCTGCGTGCAAAAAGCGCAACGGCCACCGCCGAACGCCTGACACTCACTCAGCTGTGCGACTTTCTGGGGATCCATAACACCTCAATCAGCGCCCTCAGTGAGGCGACCTACTTTGCCTGCTTGAAGGTTTTGAGCGAGGCAATAGGCAAGCTCCCGCTGAAATTGCAGCAATTCACCCCCGACCGCGGGATCCGAATAGCGAGGGAGCATCTGTTTTACAGAGCCCTGAACGAAAGACCGAACCGCCACATGGCCGCGAGCGTCTTCTGGAGCACCATGGAGCTCTGCCGCCTTCACTACGGCAACGCCTACGCCTGGATCGATATGCGCGACCCGCGGCGTCCGCAGCTCTGGCCGCTGGATCCCAGGACCGTCCAGGTCTGGTACGACGACGCCCGAGAGCTGAGAGACGCGCCGGACGTTTACTACCTGGTGAGCACGAAGCAGGGCCGCGTGGCGCTTAGCTCCGAGGAGGTCTTGCACTTCAAAAGCCACCAGACGCTTGACGGCCTGGTAGGCGTCAGCGTACGCGAGCAGCTGCTCACGACCATTCAGGGCAGCGCAAAGGCTCAGGCACTCCTTAACGCTATGTACGACAGCGGAATGACGGCCAAGGCGGTGCTCCAGTACACCGGCAGCATGAACGACGCCAACGTCAAGCAGCTGATCGCTGAGGTAGGTAAGTATATCAAGGGCGAAGGCAAGAGCGGGGCGGACAAGCTGATCCCGATGCCTCAGGGCTTCACCCTCACACCTTTGAACATGAAGCTGGCAGACAGCCAGTTCCTGGAGGTCAAGCAGTACACCGCGCTGCAGATCGCGTCCGCCTTTGGCGTTAAACCCTATCAGGTGGGTGACTACACAAAGAGCAGCTACGCCAGCGCAGAAGCGCAGCAGCTGTCCTTCCTGGTTGATACTCTGCTTTATATCGTGAAGCAGTACGAGGAGGAGATCGCCTACAAGATCTTGACCGACACCGAGGAGGCGAACGGCTACCACGCCAAGTTCAACACCGGCGTGATCCTTAGAGCTGACCAGCAGACCCAGATCACCACGCTGAGCGCGGCGGTCTCCAACTTCCTGATGACGCCGAACGAAGCGCGCGAGAAGCTGGACCTCCCCGCAAAAGAAGGCGGCGACCGTCTGCTCGGCAATGGAGCGAGTATCCCGGTAGAATACACCGGGTCACAATACTCAAATAAAGCAAGAGAGGAGGAGAAGGCATGGCTGAAAAAGACACTAACCGAAATGATCACCGAGATCATGACACCATCCCGGGAATGATCCAGAAAGCGGCGAGCCTGGGAACCCAGGATGTCACCGAGGACGAGCTGAAAGCTATAAACAAATACACGCTTGAGCCCTTAAAGGCTGAGGACGTGTTCACCTTCAAGGCCGTACTTTGCGACAACGAAGTGGACCGAGCTTTTGACCAGTTCACCCAGAAGGCGCTCCAGGATATGCAGAAGTTATTCCTCGGCAAGACGGTCATCAAGGACCACCGCAGAAGCATGGAAGGCCAGGTGGCACGAATATACGCGACCGAGCTGGTGCAGGGTGCTAAGACTTTAAAGTCTGGCGAGATCTACACCCAGCTGGTGGCGCACTGCTACATGGTTAAGACGGCAAGCAATGCAGACCTGATCGCTGAGATCAAGGGAGGCATCAAGAAAGAGGGCAGCGTCAGCTTCGCGCCGTCGTCCGCGATTTGTTCAATTTGCGGAACCGACAACACGAAGAGCTACTGCAAGCACTGGCCTGGCAAGGACTACGACAAAGAGAACGGCAAGGAGACCTGCGTCTTCAAGCTGTCCGGCGTTCGTGACGCCTACGAGTTCAGTCTGGTAGCGGTCCCTTGCCAGAGAGCCGCCGGCGTGCATAAGAGCTACACTGGAGAGACCCTCTACGAACCCACAGAAGCCCCGGAAGGCTCCGGAGCTACAAACACCCCACCCGATAGTGAAAAAGCCGCCACGCTTGCGCTGCGCGCGCGTCTGGCCGCTTCTAAAGCTAAAAACAAAAACACCAATTAAAACCACAGGAGGTTAACAACATGAACAAGAAGATGAGAGAACTGCAGGCGCTTATTCTGCAGAAGGCAAACGAGGCTAAGAGCCTCATGGAAGGCGAGAACAAGGACCTCGAAAAGGCTGAGGCACTTCTCGACGAAGTGGACAAGCTCCAGAAGGAGTTCGACCTTGAGGAGCGCCTTGAGAGGGCATCCAAGAGAAACATCCCCGAGCAGACCGGCGAGCCCGCTGGCAAGACCACTGGTCTCAAGGCAATGCTCAAGATCCTCACCAGAAAGCCCCTCGACGACGAGGAGAAGGCAATGGTCTCCGGCGAGAACGCGCAGAACGGTGAGAACTACCTCATTCCTGAGGACGTTCGCGCACAGATCAATGAGCTTCGCAAGACTTACGTCTCCGCGAAGAGCCTGGTCACTGTAACCACTACAGACGCCCTCGCTGGTTCCGAGAACTACGAGGAAGGCACACCCACTGAGCTGGCAGACTTCACCGACGGCGAGGACATCGACCCCGCAGACGAGCCCAAGATCGTCCAGAAGAAGTTCGCCATCGGCTTCAAGGGCGCGCTCATTCCTATTTCCCGCATCCTCACCGGATCCGAGAAGGGCGGCCTGATGGGCTACATCAACCGCTGGTTTGTTCGTAAGGCGGTCCTCACCGAAAACAAGAAGATTTTCGCGACCCTCAAGGCCGGCTACAACGGCGGCGCGCCCAAGGCTGTAGCAGGCTGGAAGGCTCTCAAGGCTTCCATCACAAAGGACCTTGACCCCTCCGCACTGATCGGCGGCGTTATCGTGACCAACCAGTCCGGCTTTGCTTGCCTCGACGCAGAAGAGGACAAGGACGGCAAGCCTGTCCTCCAGGCGAACCCCGCGCATCCTACCGAGAAGCTCTTCCAGGGTCTTCCCATCAAGGTCTTCCCCGATGCGCAGCTTCCCAACATTGACGCCACCCACTTCCCCCTCATCTACGGAAACACCGAAGCGGGCGCGACCTTTGTTGAGCACACCGGTCTGGAGTTCAACGTCTCCGAGCACTTCTACTTCGGCAAGAACCAGAACTGCCTCCGCGTGATCGAGGGCTTCGACGTAATGAGCACCGACACCAGCGCGTACATTTACGGCAGCTTCTCCGCATCCGCTCAGGCCTAAACACGACCAACCAACCGGGCAGGGTAGCACCTGCCCGGTGCAGTAATTGAGAGGAGGCGAAGCCATGCTGACAGTAACAGACGCGCTTCTTCATCTGGGCTATGACGAAGCGGACGAAGTGATCACCAAAACGGTGACCAAGGAGCTGGCAGAGGCCTGCAGCTATCTGCGGGGCGCTGTAGGCGAGGACGTTCTCGACCTGCTGCCCAACGACGAAAGGGTCGACATTCTGTTGAAGGCCTACCTTGACGACTTGCACGACGACAGGGGAACCACCAGCGCGAAGGCGAACAACGCCAAGCGCGACATGGTGCACTCCTCCGAGTGGCAGCTCAAGCTGACGCTGTCCCGAAAGCGTGAGGAGGCGGCAAGCGTATGATTTACGACAAGCCCATCACCATCCAGCTCCAGGATCCCGACACGGAAGAATGGGCGGACAAGTGGAAGCTCCACGCCCGTGTGAACAAGACCGGAGGCGGCCAGGCGCTGAACGCAGGCGCGGACCAGTACCGAGCGACCCTGACCTTTGAGGTGCGATACTTCAAAGCGCTGGAGGAGCTGAGATACAACCCGCAGCCCTTCCGCGTGATCTATCGTGGCCACAGCTTCAAGCTGACAGACTACGACGACTACATGGAGAGGCACCAGACCGTCAAACTGGTGGGTGAAGCCTATGGCTAAAAGGTTAAAACCTGGAGACCTGGGCGCTGCCATCAGCCAGGAGCTGACCATGTACCACGCGGACGTTGTCGAGAAACTGGACGCTGCCGGAGACTCCGCCATCAAGAAGCTGGTCAAGTTGACCAAGGCCACGGCGCCTAAAGGCGCGCGCGGCAGCTTCCGGCGTAATATCTCCAGCAAGCGCTTAGAAAGCAGCAAAAGGGGCAGCACCTACGTCTGGTACGTTAAGCCCCCGGATCACCGCTTGACGCATCTGCTAGTCCATGGGCACGCCACAAAAGACGGCGGCAGAACGAAGGCCGACCCCTTCCTCAAAAACGCGCTGGACGTCGTCCTGTCTGAGTATGAAGGAGCCGTAAAGGAGGCCATCAAAAAATGATCAAAGAGATTTTGACCGCTGCGGGCGTAATGCATCGCCGCGGAAGGTTCATCCGCCCTCCGGCCGGCAATTATGCTGTATATTTTGACGACGTAAGCACGGACGGAGCGGACCCGGTCAGCCCCGCCGCTTCTGGTGGGTTGCCCACAATATACCACCACGACGTCCGGGTGGAGCTCTACGAGTCGAAGCCGGAAGACGCGATGGAAGCCGCCATCGAGGCGGAACTTAACGCCAGGGGGCTCCCCTGGTCAAAGGAGGACCGGTACTGGCTGCAGGACGAGCAGCGGTATCAGGTGCTCTATAATTTTTCATACACAACAAAAAAATAAATAAGGAGTTAAACCTATGGGAAAGAGATCTAAGGAAAATATCACCCTTGGCTCCGGCAAGCCCTATATTGCTGAGTTTGCCGGCGAGATGCCCTCTATTGAGGACATCTGCAAGCCCGAGAACCTGCTCGGTTATGTAAAGGGCGGCGCGGAGCTGTCCTACACCGAGGAGACCTACGAGGAAAAGGACGACCTTGGCTACGTCTCCAAGATCATCACCACCTCCGAGGAGGCGCTTCTCAAGCTGGGCCTTCTCACCTGGAACGGCGACACGGTCAAGTACCTTTGCGACCGCTGCGCAGTGACTGAGGACAAGACCAAGGGCACGCGCACCATCCACATCGGCGGCGCGGGCAACGCTCAGGGCAAGGAGTGGGCTGTATGCTTCCACCACGAGGACAAGAAGGACGGCGACCTCTACATCCTCATCCGTGGCAAGAACACCGCAGGCTTCACCCTCACTCTTGCAGCAGATGCGGGCACCGTAATCGAGCCCGAATTTAAGGCGCTGCCCCAGGACGACAAAGGCACGCTCATCACTCTCATCGAGAAGATCGACACCACAACCTAAAAACCAAACAAGCGGGAGACCCCACACCGGGTCGCCCGCTTCTTTATTTAACTGAGGAGGAACAACCGCATGCAAATGCTTGATTTTAATGCCCTGCAGCAGCCCACATGGCCCTTGAAACTGAGAGACGAGGCACAGACAGTCGTCAACCTCACCACGCCCACTGTGGGGCTGGTGGACCGCCTGGTCGCAGCAGCGCCGGGGCTCCAGGAGGCCGCAAAGACTAAGGACGGCCGAACCATCCGCGCGGTGTATGAGCTGATCGCGGAGATTATGAACTGCAACGACGACGGCTTCATCTTTACCGCGGAGGAACTGCGCGACAAGTACAAGATGAGCCTGCTGGACGTGTTCCGCTTTGTGTCCGGATATCTTGAATTTGTCAAGGAGATGCAGGACGCAAAAAACTAAGGCTCCCCTACTACCCATACCCGGATAGTAAGGGGGGACACCAATACAGCTCCGCCACCTGGTACAAGCACCTGGTCGCGGGGTACACCGGTTTGAACTTCCACCAGATCCAGCAGCTGAACTACATCGAGTACCTGACCTACCGCCGGGACGCTTTTATAACAAAGCTGAACGGAAGCGAGGCGGGGCAAGAGTACCTGAGGAACGCTTGGAGAATGGAACAGACCGAGCCGGACCGCGCTGCGCTCCGGCGAAAGTTCGGAGGAAAGGAGGCGCCTGCAAATGGCCACTAACACCATCAAGGGCTTGACCGTCGAGATCGGCGGCGACACCACAAAACTGGGCAAGGCCTTAGAGGACGTCGAAAAAAAGAGCCGGGATCTGTCCAGTGAACTGGGGCAGATCAACAAGCTGTTAAAGCTGGACCCCGGCAACGCGGACCTGCTTGCGCAGAAGCAGAAGGTTCTGGCCGACGCGGTGAGCAACACCGCCAAGAAGCTGGAAACGCTGAAAGAGGCAGAGAAACAGGTCCAGAAACAGTTCGAACGCGGGGAAGTCTCCGAGGAGCAGGTGAGAGCCCTGCAGCGAGAAATCATCGCAACTGAAAAGAAGATGAACGGCTACGAAAAAGCCGTTGAAGAGACCGCAGAAGCGGTCGAAAAATTGGGCAAAAAGTCCAAGAGCGCCGAAGCCGAAATCGAGGACACCAAGAAGGGCGCAGACAAAGCGTCTGACAGCTTGGACGACATGGCCGAAAGCGCAGAGAAGGCAGAAAAGGCCAGCGAGGGCCTGGGCTCGAAGCTGGGCGGAATAGCCAAAGGCGGTCTGGCGGCTCTGGCTGCCGGCGTCACTGCTTTGGTCGGCGGTTTGGTGGCAAGTGCCGAGGCGTCCCGCGAGTACCGCCGAGAGATGGGCAAGTTGGACACGGCGTTTACCACTAACGGGCACAGCTCCGCGGTCGCAAAACAGACCTACCAGTCCCTGCAAGGCGTTCTCGGAGATACCGACCAGGCCGTTGAAGCAGCCAACCACTTGGCGAAGCTCGCAGACACCGAGGACGACCTCGCAGCCTGGACGGAGATCTGCACCGGTGTGTATGCAACCTTCGGCGCGTCCCTCCCGATTGAAGGCTTGACCGAAGCGGCGAACGAGACCGCCAAGACCGGAGCACTGACAGGTGCACTCGCTGACGCTCTCAACTGGGCGGGCGTGAACGAGGATACCTTCCAGGAGTCTCTGGACGCCTGCACAACCGAGCAGGAGCGTCAAGCGCTCATTACTAAGACACTTAGCCGACTTTATGAAGACGCCGCGCTCGCCTACCGCGAGACCAACGAGGAGGTCATCCGCGCGAACGAAGCGAACGAAGCATGGGCAGCCTCCATGGCCGAGATCGGCGGAGCAGTTGAGCCCTTGCTCACCGACATCAAGCTCCTGGGTGCTTCTCTTCTGTCCGACCTGGTGCCGGGCGTCGAGGGAGTGACCGAAGCCTTCCGTGGTATGCTGAACGGCGATGAAGGGGCTGCGGCGGACCTGGGCGAAGCACTGTCCGGCATAGTCTCTCAGTTATTAACGAAAATTACCGACCTGCTCCCGCAGGTGGCAGAGGTGGCGGTCTCCCTGATCACGACCTTGGCCACTTCGCTGCTGGGCCAGCTGCCGTCGATCACCGGAACGCTGATGCAGGTTATAGAGGAGGCGGTCAAGGCTTTGACCTCTGCGCTGCCCACGCTGCTGTCCTCTTTTGTGGACTCCTTCTATGGCATTTTGACCAACTTCATGGCCTACTTGCCGGACGTGATCACCGAGCTCTCTGCTTTTATTAGAAAAATAGGCGGCACGCTCCCGGACATTGTAGAGCAGACCGTGTCGTGGATCCCGGAAGTCGTGCAGACTTTAGCGGATGCCTTAATTTTAGGCGTTCCTCTGCTGCTCCAGGCCTCCTTGCAGCTGCTCACGTCCATAGCGAACGCGGTGCCGATGATCATCCCGCCCTTGGTTGAAGCACTTCCTGCCGTTGTCCAGGCGCTGGTCGACACTTTGTTGGCCTCTTTGCCTGTGGTGATCGACGGGGCGCTCAACCTCCTGATGGCTATTGTAAATGCGATCCCGCAGATACTTCCGCTGCTGACCGAAGCTCTCCCTCAAATTATCACCACTCTGGTGAATGGCTTGCTCGGCGCGGTTCCTCAAATTGTAGAGGGTGCCATCCAGCTGCTTAATGCAATAGTCACCGCGATACCGCAGATAATCCCCCAGTTGACTGCAGCCATCCCTCAAATTATCACCACCCTGGTGGACGGGCTCATCGTTGCCATCCCCCAGCTTGTCAAGGGCGCGGTTCAACTGCTCAACGCAATTATCGACGCGATCCCGATTATTATCAAGACTTTAGTGCCGGAGATCCCCAGCATCGTCAACACAGTGGTGACCGAGCTGCTGAGACTCACACCGGTACTGCTTGACGCAGCGCTTGAGCTCCTCACTGCAATTATCGAAGCCATCCCGGAGATCGTGCAGATGCTCATCGAGGAGGCCCCCACCATCGTGGATGCCCTCATCAACGTACTGAAAGAGCTGCCTCGCTTAATAGGCGGCATTTTCTCTCAGGTGCTGGAAAAAGTCGGCGGTTTCCTCAGCCCCCTGACGAACAAGGCAGCAGAAATCGGCCGCGGGGTCCTCAATAAAATCACTGAATTTTTCAAGCAGCTGCCCGGCAAGATTAGCGGCTTTTTGACCGACTCCGTGTCCAAAATAACACAGTTCGGCACCAACGCCGTGACAAAAGCCAAGACAGCCGCAACCAATATCTACAACGCCGTGGTGGACGGAATAAAAGGGCTCCCCGACAAGCTCAAGACCGTCGGCTCCGACCTGGTCAAGGGTCTCTGGAATGGTATCAATAACATGACCAGCTGGGTCATCGGTAAGATCCAGAGCTTCGGAGACTCTGTCCTGTCGGGCATCAAGAACTTTTTCGGCATTAAATCGCCGTCCCGAGTATTCAAGAACGAGGTCGGCAAGATGCTGGCCATCGGTCTGGCAGAAGGCATCGAGGACAACGCCGACCAGCCCTTGGACGCTATGGCAAAGCTGTCAAACGGGGTCCTGGGAGAGGCCGGAGAACTTAACGGCTTGACCCTGGAGCGCAGCCTGCAGCACACCTTCGCACCTCCTGCGGCAGCTACCGCAGCTGAGACCGGAATGCTGGAGAAGCTGGACCGGATCCTGGAAGCCATCCAGGAGGGCAAGCTCATCGCCCTTGACGGCAACAAACTGGTCGGCGGAACAGTCGGCCTGACCGACGCGGCACTGGGTCAGCGTCGTGTACTTGCAGCGAGAGGAGCGGTGTAAATGAATAAAAGACGCATAATTATAGGCGACTACGACACCGCGGAAAGCGGATGGACGCTGTCTGCGTGGAGCTTTAGCCCCGCAAAACACAAAGAGACGCTGGTGCAGAAGCCCGGCGGCGACGGCGCGTGGGATCTTTCCACTGCGCTGTCGGACGGCATCCCGCGCTACGAGCCCCGCAAGCTGACTGCTACGCTGGAGAGATCCGACGGCGACAGAGCGAGCAGGGAGTACGAGATCCAGGAGATCGTGAACGCGCTGGACGGCCTGCAGTGGAACATTTACCTGCCGGACGACGTGGACCGCTACGTTGTCGGCCGTGTCAGCGTGGCCCGGAAATATAGCGACCCGGCGCACGCCGCTGTCACTGTGACCGCCACCTGCGAGCCGTGGAAGTATAACCAGTACGACACAGTGCAGGAGATCCAGGCCACGGCAGCGGCCCAGGTGCATCACATATACAACGGCGGCCGCCGGGCGGTCGTTCCGGTTTTGGCAGTCGAAGGCGCCGCGGCATCCGTGCTGCTGGTGTATGGGGCAACCTCCCGAGCACTAAGCGCTGGCACGTATCAAGTGCCGGACCTGCTCCTGACCCCCGGCGCGCATGAGATCACCGTCAGCGGCTCCGGCCTGCTGCGTATTTCCTACAGAGAGGCGGTGCTGGAGTGATACAGATCTACGCGAACGGCGTGCTGACCTACGACAGCCGCCTGGAGGGGTACGACCTCATAGAACTGAAAGTCACCACGGCGCTGAACAAAGGCGGCACGGCGAACATCGTCATGCCGCCCGGCCACCCGGCCTATAACGCCTACACGGAATACAGCACCATCGTCCAGATCGTGCGCGACGGCGTGCTATTGTTCCGCGGCCGCGCGCTCTACACCTCCGACGAGTTCAACCTGCAGCGCGAGATCGTCTGCGAGGGCGAGCTGTGCTTCTTCCAGGACGCCATCTCCCGGCCGTACTTATACCAGGAGAGCCCCGCGGTCGTTTTTGCGGCCGTCGTCCAGGAGTACAACGCCCAGGTGGAAGAGTCCAAGCGCTTCCAGGTCGGAACAGTGACTGTCACGGATCCGAACGACTACATCCGCATGGAGAGCGAGTCGGCCGAGACAACTCTGGCGACGCTTAACAAGCTGCTGACTAGGTGCGGCGGCTATATCATATTTACAACGAACACGGCCGGGCAGAGAGTCGCCAACTGGTACGCAGTGCCGGGCTACCGCAGCAGCCAGGAGATCGACCTGGACCTGGGCGGCAACCTGCTGTCCTTCGCCCGCGACGGCGTGAACACTGACCTGGCGACCGCCCTGGTGCCCTACGGCGCCAAGGACGAAACCACCGGCAAGCGCGTGACCATCGAGAGTGTGAACGACGGGAAGGACTACATCGTGGACGAGGCGGCGGAAGCCCTCCGCGGACGTATTACGGCGACCATGACCTGGGATGACGTAACCAAGCCGGAGAACCTGCTGCGCAAAGCTCAGCAGCTGCTGGCGGAGCGCCGGCAGATCGTCACCTCCTTGAAGCTGAACGCGCTGGACCTGTCGTATGTTGACAAGTCCATCGACAGCTACCGAGTGGGCGACACGATCCATGTGCGCTCAAAGCCTCACGGCGTCGACGACGACTTCCTCCTGACCGAAAGGACGGAGGACCTGCTGAACCCGGCAGGCAACCAGATCACCCTGGGCCAGGAGCGCGCATCCCTGACCGGTGCGGACGTCAAGGGCGACACAAAAACCCAGAACGCGCTCACCGATGTGACCGTCCAGGTGAACAAGGAATACAACGCGAACATCGCGGCAGCTGTGCAGGCGTCCGAGAACACTCTGCTCTCTTTGATCCAGCAGACAAGCGAGGCCATCCTTCTGGAGGTCTCCCAGTCCTACGCCTCCAACGGACAGCTGGACGAGTCCATCACCTCCAAGCTGACGCAGCTGGAGGATCAATTCCTTTTCGAGTTTGAGACGCTGCGGGCTAAGGTAGACGAAGGCGACGCAGAGGCGCGGGTGCAGCTCGCGGAGATATACAACTATATCAGCTTCGAGAACGGCAACATCAAGCTGGGCGGAAGCGACAACCCCATCACCTTGACGCTGGAGAAGGACCTCATCGTGTTCAAGAAGAACGGCGAGCAGTTTGGCTGGTGGGACGGCGTTGACTTCCACACGGGCAACATCGTGGTAGAGGTCAACGAGCGCGCGCAGTTTGGTAACTTCGCGTTTGTTCCGCGGTCCAATGGGTCGCTATCATTTTTGAAAATAGGAGGATAAAGCATGGCAAACAGTGGCAGCAAAAGCGTAACAGTCACATCCTGGGACACTTTGAAGTTCAGCTGGTCCGAGAAGAGCCAGAGCATCCCCAATAATACGACCACCATCAGCTGGACGCTCCAGCTCATCGCTACCAGCAGCGGCCTCATCAGCTCCAGCGCGTCCAAGACTTGGTCCGTGACTATCAACGGCACCAAATACAGCGGCACCAACTCAGTCGGCATCAGCAACAACAGCACCAAGACGCTGGCCAGCGGAACCACTACCATCGCGCACAATTCCGACGGCACAAAGTCTTTCAATTATTCATTCAGCCAGCAGTTCGACATCAACTTCGACGGCTGGATTGGCACAATATCCGGAAGCGGAAGCGGCACGCTGGACACGATCCCGAGAAAGTCCAGCCTGTCGGCCAGCAACGGCACACTGGGCACGGCGCAGACGCTGACAGTGGACCGGAAGTCGTCCAGCTTCACGCACACGATCACCTACAAGTGCGGCACAGCCTCCGGCACAGTCGCGACAAAGAGCAGCAGCACCAGCATCAGCTGGACGCCTCCTCTGTCGCTGGCAAGCCAGAAGACAAACGGCACATCGGTCTTCATTACCTTCACCATCACGACCTACAGCGGTGACACCAACATCGGCGCCAACACGAAGGCCATCACCTGCGCAATACCTGCCAGCGTGAAGCCTTCCTGCACGCTGACGCTGGAGGACACGACCGGATGGGACGACACCTACGGCCAGCCGGTGCAGGGTCTGTCAAAGATTAAGATCACAGTAAACCCGACGCTGGCGTATGGTTCGGCCATCGCGTCCTATGCAGTAAACGCGGACGGCGCCAAGTACACGGCAGCAACCGCGACCACCGGTCTCTTGAAGACGGCGGGCGACTCTCCGGTCACTGCAACAGTCACAGACAAGCGAGGCCGCAGCGGATCCGCAAGCTACACCATGAAGGTGCTGGCCTACAAGCCGCCGAACGTCTCCAAGCTGGCGGTCCACAGGTGCAACAGTGACGGCACCGAAAACGACCAGGGCGACTACATCCGCGTTGTTTTCTCTGCCACCATTACCGCACTGAACAATAAAAACACGGCAGTCTACACCCTGAGGTTCAAGAAGTCCGCAGACTCCGCCTTCACCGAGGTGGCCTTCTCGGATCTTGCCAACACCTACACAGTCAGCGACAAGGCCCATGTCTTCGCTGCTGACAGTAACAGCTCCTACGAGTTGGAGGTGGAGGCGAAGGACCGACACGGCGCGGCGACGCGGAGCACCAGCGCCTCCACGGCGTTTACTCTTATGAACTGGGGCGCCGACGGCACCAGCATCGGACTGCTGAAAGTAGCCGAGAGACCCGGTGCAGTCGACGTGGGCGGGGACGTCCACCTGAACGGACACGCGCTCTACGGCGCGCACGGAATGCATGACACCCGCGACACCAACGAGGCGCCGGAGTGGTATATTTCCCACTACGGAAAAGGCACCGTCTGGGAGTTCAAGAAGTTGACCGGCGTGGGCTTTACTGCCCCATCCGCAAACTACGGCCCCATGGAGACCATCATCCCGTGGAATGACTCATCCGGCGGACTGCCGCGACAGGTCATCTACGAAGGCCGAGCACGCTGGACCCGCATCGCAAGTTCTGCCACCACCTGGGGCGCTTGGCAGTCGGATGCGCTTCTCGCCTATCCTGTAGGCAGCATCTATCTCGCGTACAACCACACAGACCCCCGCACACTGTTTGGGGGCACCTGGGAACGTCTGGAGAACACCCTGCTCTGGGCCACCACCCCGGGCGGCGTGATCGGATCGGTATCTGCCCAGGCAGCGAAAACGACATCCGGCGGGTTTGCCTTCACACAGGTCTCAGTGTGGCGCCGGACAGCATAAAGAAAGAGGTGTAAATTTATGACAAATTGCACACGTATAAAATTAAAAACAGTGGACCAGCGGCTGACCTTTGTACAGCAGCCGGTCCTGTCCAGCGGCGACGTCGACTCCGTCCGCGTGGAGTACGCGCTCGACAGCCACTGGACAGACTACACGCCCAGCGGTGTGTTCTACACGCTCAAACACCCGGAGGACATCTACGAGGCGCCGCTGTCGGATGGCGAGTGCGTGATCCCCTGGGAGGTCCTGGAGGAAGAGGGCCTTCTCTTCATCGGCCTGCGCGGCGTCGACGCCTCCGGAAGGGTTAAGACCGCCGCCCCGGTTCGTTATCGCATCGAGAGGGGATCCCCGCGCGGTGCCAACATACCCACCGAGCCTTCGCCCGACGTGTACCAGCAGCTGCTGGCACTGGCAAGCGAGACCCGAGGGCGGGCAGAAAACGCGCAGAGCATAGCGCAGAGCGTAAGGGACGACGCAGACGCTGGAGCCTTCAAAGGCGACCCTGGCGACAAGGGCGACCCTGGCGACCCTGGCGACGACTACGTCCTCACCGATGCTGACAGAGGAGAGATCGCCGGGCTGGTCCTTGCAGCTCTGCCCACCTGGGAAGGGGGTAGCTATTGATGCCTTTTGACAAAGTTGTAGACTCCGCGAAACTTGACGCGGAGATGGCGGCAACCGCTGCCGCTATAAGAGCAAAAACCGGAAAAACCGACACCATCCCGTGGGAAGACCAGACCGGCTTCGCGGGCGAGCTCAACGCGCTGGTATCTGTTGAGCAGGCGACTCCCTCCATCTCTGTGTCGTCTGGCGGACTCATCACCGCCAGCGCAGAGCAGGCGGGCGGAATAGTTCCCGCCGGAACGAAGAGCGCGACGCAGCAGCTCTCGACCCAGGCGGCCAAGACTGTCACGCCCTCCACTTCCAACCAGACGGCAGTCGCAAAGGGTAAATACACGACCGGCGCGGTCACGGTCAAAGGTGACGCAAACTTGAAGGCCGCTAACATTTTGAAGGGTGTGTCGATCTTTGGAGTGAGCGGCTCGCTCGAATTGCCGAAAATCGCAAGAGGTACTGTTACTATAGGTAACTATGGCATACTTAACGGTACTGTAACCGTTAGCGGTTTGGGATTTAAACCGAGTTTTATTATTATGTACGTCTCACCCGATATTGTTAACAACTGGGAGCAGTACGAAAATTATGCTCCGTGGGATGGCGTGGCGTTATATACTATTTACGCCGACGGGGAAACTCAGACGGTATGCCCTGAAATGGGCGAGGAGCCGAACTACGACGAGGAGACCGGTGAGGAGTGGACTTATGAGTATGTTTCCGCTTATGTAGCGGGTAACTTAGGTATCACACCTACAAATGACGGATTTACGATAGCGGCGGTTAATTCTATTGCTCTTTGGGAACACCCAGCGCAATACATCGCAATAGGTTAAGGGGGTAAACGATGAAATATTATAAACAGCTTAATGAAAGCGGTGAAATC
>JAEIGA010007182.1_pt1 | contig 16938 bp, 12 predicted proteins | sample 9270691 | NCBI WGS metagenome assembly JAEIGA01 (sample SAMN17057246, study PRJNA624740) | gut metagenome | biome: biome; isolation source: fecal sample | host: Bos grunniens | place: China: Xizang | collected 2019
AGTACCGTTGCAAATATACTTTTACATGTAAAAATCTTACCGATTCTAAAATAACTATATATAAACAATGGTATATTAATAGGACTTGGTCTTGCATTAGTGTTAAAAAGTGGAGCATCTACAGGCGGTACAGATCTAGTGGCTCATATTGCCATTAAAAGGCAAATAAAGGCTAAAATAAGCACAATTATTATAATTATAGATATATTTGTTGTTTTAATGAATATAATTGCTTTTAAAGCGATTGAGATAGGTTTATATTCATTTATAAGTATATGGATAATAGGAAAGATGATTGATGTACTATTTGAAGGTGTAAATTATTCAAAAGTTATTTATATAATAACTAAGAAGAGTAATGAATTAAAAGAAACTCTAAATATAGACTTAGATAAAGGAGTTACATGCATATATGCAGAAACAGGTTTTGATAGACAAGAAATTAAAATATTAATGTGTGTATGCAAAAGATATGATGTTGAAAAAGTAAAACAAGCATCAAAGAAAGTGGATCAAAATTCATTCATAATAATTACTGATGCAAGAGAAGTTTATGGCTTAGGTTTCAAGAATCCGCAAGGGTTATAGGTTTAAATTTCTATTGATTATTTACTTAAATTATAATACAATAAACTAGTAAAATTGTATGAAAGAAAGAATAATTATGGAAGAAAAAATTATTTTAAAAGAACAAGATTCTTTTAATCTGAAACATATCTTTGAATGTGGTCAATGTTTTAGATGGAATGAAGAAGATGATGGTTCATGGATTGGAATTATTAAAGATGCTGTAATTAGAGTAAAAAAAGAAAATCAAAATATTGTCTTTACAGGTAAAGTACTAGGAGATAAATCTTTTAAAGAAATTATATATGATTATTTTGATTTAAATACTGATTATAGAGAATATAAAAATGAACTTTCTCAAATTGATGAATATTTAAAAGAAAGTATTGAGTTTGGGGAAGGGATAAGAATCCTAAAACAAGACTTATGGGAGACAATAATATCTTTCATAATTTCTGCTAATAATAATATTCCTAGAATTAAGAAAATAATAAATGCAATCAGTTATACATACGGTAAAAAGATTGTTTTTGAAAATGAAGAATATTATTTATTTCCAACACCTGAAGAATTAAGTAAAGCCACAGTTGAGGACTTAAGAAAATTAGGATTAGGATTTAGGGATAAAAGAATTCATGAAACAACAAGATTAATTAATGAAGAGATTGTTTCATTAGATAATATCGAGAATATGATAGATACAAATCAAATGAGAGAAGAACTATTAAAATTAGATGGTGTAGGACCAAAAGTTGCAGATTGTATTTTACTATTTGCATTAAAGAGATTAGATGTTTTTCCAATTGATGTGTGGGTTAGAAGAGTTATGAATGATTTATATATTCATAATGAAGATGAAAATAAAGTAAATAAAAAAGAACTACAAAGTCTAGCAGAAGAAAAATTTAAAGGTTTGTCTGGTATAGCACAACAATATTTGTTTTACTGGAGAAGAGAAACTGCATAGGAGTAATATATGAAAAGAATATTTGAAAATATTTTAACTTTTATAATAATGACATTTATTATTTTAATAATTGCGTTGGTAGTTTATATAGGATTAGATATCGGTGGAATAATAGAAGTTCCAGATAGATATAGTGTTGTGAAACTTTTGAATATTGATGGAAAAATTATTGAAGTTACTAATACTATTAATCAAGAACGTGAGAAAAAAGAAAGTGAAAAAGTATTTGCGAATACTGTTTCAACAGAACCATTAAATGAGGATTATATTAATAAGGTTCAAGATGGATTTGCATCAATTGATCAATCTGAAGAAATTCAAGAAATACCAAGTATATTAGCACATAATAAATTTTATTATAGTCAGTTAGACCAATACGGTAAAAAGATATATGATAAATTAATGGATAATACTGAGAATATGAAAGATGGATTATTTTCAGTAGTGTTTAAAAATGATTTTGATGATTTATTACATACAGAAAATGGAAGTGAAGTTTTAGATAATGCATATAAACATGGAGTGTGTGCATATTTCTTAGAAAATCCAGATTTGTTTTATTTGAACATAAATAAGTTATGTATAACAACAAAGAAAACTATAATCCCACTTTTTACCAATTATGAAGTTTCAATTGGGGCAGAAGAGGGTTCTTATCTTCAACAAGGTTATATAGATAAAGTGCAAATAAATAATACAAAAAGTACTTTAGACTCAATTAAAGCTCAAATAGTGGATGCTTGTAAAGATAAAACTGATTATGAAAAAATAAAAATTGTACATGATTATTTAGTAGATACAATTGAGTATCATGAAGATGGTGTAAGCAATAGATATAACATATATGGAGCTTTAATAGATAGAAAAGCTGTATGCGAAGGATATTCTAGAACATTTAAATATATATTAGATGATTTAAATATATCTAGTGTTTTAGTATATGGAGAAGCATTAAATACAAATGGTGAAAGAGAAAGTCATACTTGGAATTATGTGTATTTGAAAAATCAATGGTATGCAGTAGATGTTACATGGGATGATCCAATATTAAGAAGAGGAACAATGACTGATGAGATTAAATATTCATATTTCTTAAAAGGATCTGATGAATTTTTCAAAGATCACATAGAAAGCTATCAAATAGCTGAAGGAACAAATTTTAAATATCCAGAATTAAGTAAGACTGATTATTAAAAATGAAAGGGAATATATATGCAATTAAATGTAGTTTATGGTAGAAGTGGAACAGGTAAAAGTGAATATATACATAAAGATATTGCATCAAAAATTGGTACAAAAAAGATTTATTTAATAGTACCAGAACAATGCAATCTTTCTGCTGAGAAGAAATTATTTGAAATTTCAGGTAGACAAAGTTTAATTGATGTAGAAATCCTTACATTAAGTAGAATGGCTTATCGTGTTTCTCAAGAGGTAGGAGATAGTAAAAATCATATATCAAAAGCAGGAAAAGATATGCTTATATATGATTTAATAACAAAACATAAAGATAAATTAAACTTTTTAGGAAAATCAGATAAGAATATTGATATAGTAAATAGAATGTTTACTGAATTTAAGAAACATTCTGTAACAATAGAAATGCTTGAAAACGCTTCACTTGAAAATGAGTATACTAAATTAAAATTAAGAGATATTAGTATGCTATATAGCGAATATGAAGCAAAGTTAAGTAATAACTTTATTGATGAAAATGACGCTCTTACAATTTTAGCTAATGATTTAGATAAAACTAATATGTTCGATGGAGCCTTAATCTATATAGATGAATTTTTAGGATTTACACCACAAGAATATAATGTTTTTGAAAAATTGATAGTGAAAGCTGAAGAAATTACTGTAGGTGTTTGTGTTGATGAAATCGGCGGAAAGTTAGATAAAGAAACTGACATTTTTTATTTTAACAAAGTATTCATTAATAAATTAATAAAAATTGCAAACAGTAATAATGTTGCAGTAAATGAAGTTAAGCTTGAAGAGGCTTATAGATTTAAAAGTGAAGAATTAAAGTTTTTAGAAAAGAATTTATATGTTCCAACTCAAAAATATGAGCAAGAAGTGAACAATATAAAATTGTTCTTAGCGAGCAATCCATACTCTGAAGTAGAGTTTTTGGCACAAAACATCCACAATTTGGTTAAAAACTGTGGATACAAATACAGTGAAATTGGCATTATAGCAGAGGATGTAGAGAAATATTCTGAAGATGCTAAAGTAATCTTAGATAAATATGATATTCCTTTATTTGTAGATGAAAAGAAAGAATTAAATCAAAATATATTAATTAAATTTATTATAGCTATGATTGATATTTTTGCTAAAGGTTGGTCATATGAATCAGTACTTAATTATTTAAAGATAGGATTATTACCTATAAGAAAAGAAGATATATATGCATTAGAGAATTATTGTATGAAATGGGGCATAAGAGGTCAAAAATGGTACAATAAATCTTTTGAATATGAAGAAATAAATGATAAACAAGAAGTTTTAGAAAGTTTAAGGAAACAAATAGTTGAACCACTTTTAAGATTTAAAGAAAGTGTTTCTCAAAATAGAACAGCTAGTGAAATTACAAAAGAGATTTATAATTTTTTAATCGATAATAGAATTAATGAAATTTTAGATAATAAAATTAAAGAATATGGTAGCCAAGAAGTCTCTGATGAATATAATACAAGTTATAAATTATTAATTAGTGTATTAGAAGATATTTGCTTAATATTTAATGATGAAAAAATAACATTTGAAAAATATAAAGAGTTATTACAAGTAGGACTAAACTCTTGTGAACTTGGAAAAATACCAGCAACTCAAGATCAAGTTGTTTTTGGAGATACAGAAAGAACAAGAAGTAATAAGCTTAAAGTTGTTTTTGTTATAGGCATAAATGATGGTAGTTTTCCAAAAGTAAATAAACAAGAAGGATATTTAAATGATAGTGATAGATCAGAGCTTGAAAATGCAGGAATAGTAATAGCTAAAAATTCGATAGATAGTTTATTTGAAGAGCAATTTAATATCTATAGAACTCTTTCTACACCTGAAGAAACTTTAATTCTTTCATATAGTTCTTCAGATAAAGATGGAAAATCTATAAGACCTTCTATTTTAATTAAGAAGATTAAAAGATTATTCCCTAATTTAAAAGAAGAAAGTGATGTAATAGAAAAAGAGTTTAAAAGAACAAATTATAAAGCAACTTTTGAAGAAGCACTTAATGTATATAAAGAATACTTAGATGGTAAAGAAATATCAAAAGAATGGGAAGATGTTTTAAGATATTTTTATTCTAAAGATAAAAAGAGATTTTCTAGAGCTATTTCTGGTATATATTATACAAATGTTGCTGAGAAAATATCTGACAAGAATATAGATAAATTGTATGGAAATAAATTAAATACAAGTGTATCAAAACTTGAAAGTTATAGAAGATGTCCATTTTCATTTCATTTAACATATGGACTTAAATTAAGAGAGAAAGATGAATTAAAAATCAATGCTTTAGATACAGGATCATTTATGCATGAAGTAATTGATATGTTTTTTAAAGAAATTGATGAAAATAACTTAAATCTTAAAGAGATAGATGAAGATACAATTAAAAGAATTATAAATAAAATAATGAATGTACTTCTTCAAACTAGTAGATATTATATATTTACAAGTTCTGCAAAATTTAGATTATTAGCTAGAAGATTAAAGAAGGTTATTTATCAATCTATAAGCTATATTATTTATTCTTTAAAATATAGTGATTATTCTATTTTAGGACATGAGATTGAGTTTTCAAGAACAGGTGATTATAAACCAATAGAACTTGATGTTGATGGAAAGAAAATAGAAATAGTTGGTAAGATAGATAGAGTTGATAAAGCTATTTTATCTGATACACAATATGTGAGAATAATTGATTATAAATCGTCATATAAAGATATTGATATGAATCAAGTTATGGCAGGATTACAAATCCAGCTTATCACTTATATGGATGCTATGTGTGAACAATCTGAATATGAAGCAAGTGGAATGCTTTATATGGGATTGATAGATAATGTAGTAAAGAACGCAAAAAATTTAACAGAGGAACAAATTGAAAGTAAGATAAGAGCAAACTTTAAAATGAAGGGATTGCTTTTAGCGGATGTTTCAGTAATAAAAATGATGGATAATAAATTATCAACTGGTGCATCTGATATAGTTCCGATATATATAACAAAAGATGGGGAGATAAGTGAGAAGAAATCAAGTGTAATATCAAAAGAAGACTTTAAAGGATTACAAATAAAAGTAAAAGAAATTATTAAAGAAATTGCTAAAGAAATCCTTACAGGAAAAATTGATATTAAACCATATAATTATAAGAAGAAAACCGGTTGTGATTATTGTAAATACAAGACAATCTGTATGTTTAACACAAATATAAAAGGAAATGAATATAATTACATTTCAACTTTTAAAGAGGAGTAAAGTATGGAAATTACAAGACCTACTATTATGGAAGTAGATTTGTCTGCTTTTAAATATAATGTAGAAATGATTAAAAACAAAGTTGGTGAAGGTGTAGGTATCATGCCAGTTATTAAAGCTGAAGGATATGGTACATATATAAATCATAGACAAGATATATTAAATGAGTTTGATATAGTAGCAGTTGCAACTGTAGATGAAGCTTGTTTTATAAGAAGAAATGGTTATCAAAAAGAAATTTTTGTATTAAATCAACCATATAAAGATGAAATTACAAAAATAATAGATAATAATATTAGTATTGGTATCAGTTCAAATAGCTTTTTAGAAGAACTAGGAAAAAGAGAAGAAACAATTAAAGTTCATATTGAAATTGGTACTGGAATGGGAAGAACTGGTATTAATCCAGCAAGAACAGTTGAATATATTAATAAAGCTAAAGAATATAAAAATGTTGTTATAGAAGGAATATATACTCATTTATCATCTGCTGATTTAGATATAGAGTATACAAGTAAACAATTAGCTTCTTTTGAAAGAGCAGTAAATGATGCTAAAGAATTAGTTGATTTAATATATATTCATTCTTCTGCATCAAATGGAATATTAAATTTTCCAAATAGTTATTATAATTTAGTAAGACCAGGTATTATTTTATATGGTTATGAATCATATGAAGAAACAAAAAAGAAAATTAGTTTAAAACCAGTTTGTAAATTAAAATCAAAAATAACATTTTTAAAAGAGGTTGCAGAAAATACTTCTATTGGATATTCAAGAAGTTATATAACTACAAAGAAAACAAAAGTTGCAACAATTCCAATTGGATATGCAGATGGATTAAAGAGAAGTTTATCTAATAAAGGATGCGTTGTTATAAATGGTAAAAAAGCACCAATAATAGGTAATGTATGCATGGATAGTTTTATGGCTGATGTTTCAGATATTGAAAATGTAAATGTTGGCGATTATGTTTATATTTGGGATAATGAAATAGTTACATTAGAAGAAGTAGCTTCAATTGCTGGTACTATAAATTATGAAATGATGTGTACAATATCTGCTAGAGTTCCAAGAGTATTTATAAACTAAAGGAGAATATATTGAAAAAAATCGAGAACAAAAACATTATTCACGTTATAAAAGATGATGTTGAATATATACAATTTAAAAAGTTATTAGAATATGGAATAAAACATGCATATACATTGAAAAAAGATGGCATGAATTTTCGTAGTACTGATCCAGAATTAGAAATGAATAGTTATGGGAAATTATTTAATGCATTGGAATTAGATATAAATACTTTCACTAAACCATTGCAAAAACATACAAGTACAGTAAAATGTATAGATAAACCAATGGAGAAAAAAGAACTTCCAGAAATTGATGGATTAATAACAGATAAAAAAGGAATTACATTGTGTACTACAAATGCTGATTGTATATTGTTTATGTTTTATGATCCAGTAAAAAATGTTATAGCTAATGTTCATTCTGGATGGCGTGGTACGTTTCAAAAGATAGGGGAAAAGGCAGTTAATAAAATGATAGAATATTATAATTGCGATCCTAAAGATATATTAGTATTTATTTGTCCTTCTATACGTAAATGCCATTTTGAAGTTGATGAAGATGTTAAAGAGTTATGCGAGGAAATATTTGGATTTACAAATAGAACAGATGAATTCATCTTTAAAGGTGATATAAAAGAAGGTAAACAAAAGTATTTTATAGATACAGTAATGATTAATAAAATCATATTTAGAGATGAATGTGGTATTAAAGCTAAAAATATTATAGATTCAGGTATATGTAGTGTATGTCGTAAGGATAAAGTGCATTCATATAGAGCTGAAGGAAAAGATTTTAAATTAGCTACAGCTGTTATAAGTTTAGATTAGTGGAATCTAGAAAGGATGTTTATGTTTAATTCATTAGATGAAGTAGAAAATGAAGCAAAGAATTGTAATAAATGCAATTTATGTCAAAATAGAAAAAAGAATGTGTTCTCAAATGGAAATAAAGAGGCTAAAATAATGTTTATTGTTGATTGGCCAAGAGAAGAGGAAGAAGCAGAGCAAGATTTTTGGCAAGGTAAATCTGGAAAACTTATTACGCAAGCATTGATTGGACAAGGTATTGATAAAGAAAATATTTATATAACTAGTTTAATTAAATGTAAAGTGGAGGGCAAAGAACCTAAAAAAGAAGAAATTGAGATGTGTTTAAATTATTTAAGAAACCAAGTGGTAGTAATAAGACCTAAAATTGTGGTTTTAATGGGTAATGTGGTTGTGAAAGAAATATTAGGTGAAGAAAATCAAGTCTCAGTGGTTAGGGGAAGTGTTATAGAAAGAAAAGGTATTAAATATATTCCTACATATAATGCTTTAGCGTTAATAAATGATGAGAGTAAAAAGATAGAATTTTGGGAAGATCTTGATATAATAAAACAAGAATGTGTAAAAGAAAATATAATATTATAAGAAAAAAAGAGAAAGATTATTTTTAAAAATCTTTCTCTCTTATTTTGTCTTCAAATAATAAACTTAATTTTTTGAATAATCTTTTGAAAAATTGAACTCCGTATGTTACTTCATTTATGCTAGCAAGTTCTTGCGTAAGGGAATCCATATTCAAAATGTTTCCATATTTTAGAATAAATTCTTTCTTTTCTTCTAGTTTGTTCATCATATCTATATAAAAGTCATTATAGAAATTATAATTTTCTGTTGTTATAATTACATGTCTGAAATTATATAAATCTTGTTGGAATTTTTGAATATCTTCAAGTGATTTTATATTATTTAAGTTATTTCCAAAACAATTTAATAATATTATATTTTGTGTTTCTAATGTTTTTTCAAGTATTATTGCTTTTAAATCAGCTATTTTTGAATTGATTCTTTTGATTTTATTAATGCTTTTTAGTTCTTCAGAGCATACAGATAAATTATATGTCTCTTCAGCTAGCATTGATTCATATTCTAATATTAAATCAAAGTTTTTCTCAATTTTTCCAAATGCTTTATAACCTGCAATTGTTGCAAATGTATTTTTAAAAACATCATTACTATATAAAGTGCTATGAAATAGGGAATATGTTCCTGTAAAATAAATCATTTCACTTAGTAAGGCTGTTTGTAATGGATAATAGTCTGGACTAATAGTAGATATTTCCATATTATAATATTTGGCTGTATCCATAGGGGCATCTGTTGCTATAGAAGCCATATATTGAACAGCAGCTTCATTTAAACCTAAACCAGAATGACCTTTTTCTAAATCATATAATCCTAAACGTAATAATTTTCCATGTTTATTTGTAACTTCTTGTATAAAATGTAAACATTCATGTACTGCAAGTGTATTTAAATCTTCTAAATTAATATCTGAACTAAAATAGATAGAATTATTTTTATAGAAATATTTAGCAGCTGCATCATTTGGCATTTCAGCTATATACATATTTAATCTTGCAATAGATATAAATAAATCGCTTTGATCTATATTGTGTTCAGGAAAAGCTTTAGATAGCTTTTCTGAAATATTAGAAGCAATTTGGTTTATTTGCATTGTATTAAGTTGACTTATTACATTGATACCTTCTTTTTTCAAAGTAGAATTAATGCTCATCTAAAACTCCTCAAATCTTTAGTATATGTATATTATACAATAAATAAAGAGAATAAACATATCAAATCAATTAAGATAATATTACAATTATGTTACAAAACCAATGTAAACAAAATTTAATATAAAGGGGTGAAAAACCGCAAAAGCCCTATTTTCCGTAGTTTCATAGAAAACAGAAAAAACTCAAAAATGGCTCAAAGCCTTGAAGTAAGCTTGATTGGGCTATTTTTACATGCTATAATATAAGTAGATTGAAATTAGAAAGAGAGTAGATTGATGAAAAAGTTTAAATTTAACAAAGAGAAAGTGAAAATGGTTACAATTGGAACTTTCCTTTTTGGTGCGATTTTTTCTAATTCTGTTCTTGCAAACACAAATGATATTAAATTAATTACATCAGATGAATTTAAAGAATGGAATAATTTATCGCAAGAAGAAAAAGCACAGACTGAAATGCCAGCAACTCACGTTGTTAACATGCCAGAAAGTGTAATAAGTAAATATACTACTGAGATAGTTCCAAATCTATTGAATGATTTGTGTACAAATGTTAGTGGAATTGTTGATTTGGAAAATGTTTCTGCAACAGCGTCTTCTTCAAGATACAATATGGCAGATACAATGAAGATTAGAGTTGAGCATCAAGGTTCAACAACAGAATGTTGGGCTTTCTCAATTTTAAAATCAATGGAAACTAATATAGCACGTGTATCAGGAAATAGAGCTTTAGGAAACTTTTCAGAAAGACATATGGATTATGCCACATCAAGAACTTTTAGTGATGGTATAAACGAAAATGGTTTCTATAGAGAAACAGGTAATGGTGGTCTTCCAATAGCTGGTCTTGCATATTTAACAAATGGGCAAGGTGCAGTTCTTGAAGAAGAATTACCTTTCGTTGATAATGATAGAGCTAAAATTAGTTTAAAAGATATTGATATTGATCCAAGTACAATCGTTACAGATTATACAATATTCCCAGGAATATATAAAACTTATACAAGAGATTCTTCAGGGAATACATTGTCTGTAAGTTATTTTAATGCTCAAGGAGAGTCTTATACAGATGATGAAGTTGAAGCAATTAGAAAAGCTGTAAAAAATCACTTAGTAAATTATGGTGCGATTACAACAATGACTGGTGGTAACCATTCAAAATTTTATAATGGTTCTTCAGTATTTGGTTCAACAGCATATAACTGTAATGACACAAGTAAAACAAGAGACCACGCAGTAACAATTGTTGGTTGGGATGATAATTATTCAAGAAATAATTTTGCTGATGGTACAAAACCATCTAGAGATGGTGCGTATATTGTATTAAATTCATATGGTGAAGGAGCCTTTGAAGATGGTTACTTATATATTTCATATGAAGATACATTTATTGAAAAAGAATTATATGGTATCAGTGCTACAAGTAAAGTAGATTATGATAATTTATATCAACATGATTATTATGGTTCAATATTTAATGTTGGTACAGAAAGTATTGGTACAGGATATTTTGCTAATATTTATGATAGAGATGTAAATAATAAAAATGAAATGGTAGAATCTGTTGGTGTTTCACTTGCATCATATGCAGAATTTGATGTTTATATAAACCCAAAAGATTCTTCAATGAAAATGACTGAATTAATTAAAGTTGGTACTTCAGATGGTGTTATGGCACCTGGATACCACAGAATTGATATAACTCCAACAAAATTAACAGGTGATCAATTTGTTGTTGTAGTTAAACAAAAATCAGCTGATGGAACATTCTTTGTTTCAACAGAGATTAAAGTTGATGGAACTGCATATCAAAATGTTGAGTCTGATAATATGTCTTATATTTCAATGGATGGTAGATCATGGACAAACTTAGCAACATTAAGTGTTGAGGGAGTTAATATGACTGATTCTGACGTTTGTATAAAAGTATTTACTTCTGAAATGGAAGTAGAACCAGAGCCTGAACCAGAACCAGAGCCAGAGCCTATGCCTGATCCAGATCCAGAGCCAGAGCCTGAACCTGAGCCTATGCCTGATCCAGAGCCAGAGCCTGAACCTGAACCAGAACCAGAACCTGAGCCAGAACCAGAAGTAAAAGAAAATGATTTAACTTCTGAAAAATATGTTATTACAAAAGATTTTTATATTATGAATATTGAACATAATACAAAAATTGCTGAGTTTTTAGATGAAATAGAAACTGAGTTAATAACATATGTTACAGATGAAAGAGAAAAAGAGATTGAGGATCAAACTGAGCTTGTAAAAACAGGTATGATTTTAAAATTATCAGATGGTTCAAAATATAGATTAATAGTAAGAGGAGATATGAGCCAAGACGGTAAAGTATCATTAATAGATGTTTCAAAGTTATTATTACATTATAATGAGCAAAAAGGTTATGAATTAACTGGAGATCCAGAAAAAGCCGCCGACATGAATATAGACGGAAAAGTAAGTTTAATTGACTTATCTCAAATCTTAACTTTATATAATTCTATATAGTAATTATGTTATTAAAATGTAACATAAAAACTATAAAAACTACTTGATTTTTATATAATGAACGGTTATACTTAAGAAAAGGAGTGTTCACATGAAAAGTAATGTTTTAAAAATTTCTATTATAGCAATTATGTTAGTTTTAGTTTATACTACAGTGGTTAGTGCATTTAGTTTCACACCATCTATGACAACAAGTAGAACTACAGTTGCAGAATCAACTGAGTTTACTATTGAAGTAAAAGTGTCAAATTTAGATGTTGGTGATAACGGAATCAATACAATGTCTGGTGTATTAGAATATGATGATGGAATATTCGAAAAAATTAGTACATCAAGTATTGATGGTTTAAACAGTTGGAACCCAACTTATAATGCTGAAACTGGAAAAATCACTTTAACAAAATTAGAATTTGTTAAACAAGAAGAAAAAGTTTTCCAAGTTACATTTAAAACAAAAGCTGGAGTTTCAGGAAAATCTGGAGAAATTAAATTAGTTGATATCATGGCTGCAAATAATTCATCAGAAATTAATGCACAAGATATTTCTTTAACAATCACAGTTGGAACAGATAGTTCAAACTATGGAAATACAACTAATACAAATTCAACACAAACACCTGGAGTTACAACTGGAAATACAGCTGAAAACAATCCAGCTGGACCAACAGTTACAGTAACACCTGGAACAACAAACACAAATACTAATACTAACGCTAGTGCTAATACAAATACTAACACAAATGCTAATACTAACAAAGCTAATACAAACACAAACAAAGCAACAAATACAAATTCATTATCTTCATATGTAAATGGTTATAACCAAAATGCAGCTGGGGAAGATATTCCTTATACTGGAGTTGAAGATACAATTATGTATTTAATGATTGCTGTTATGTTAGTAGCAATTGTATCATATGTTAAATTTGAAAGAGTTAACAAAGAAATTAGATAATTAATTATATAAATAAAAAAAGCAACTTAGGTTGCTTTTTTTGCTTTTTAAGGAAAAATACAATTCTTTTGTTAAAATGTTTGTAAAAAGAGGTTTGATAATATATAATATGAATATTAATGAAAGAAAAGGATTGAAAGATGAAATTACTGATCGCAGAAAAGCCATCTGTAGCGATGGAATTTGCAAAAGTTTTAAAAATAAATGCAGCTAGAAAGAATGGGTATCTTGAAGGACAAGATTGGGTTGTTACCTGGTGTGTTGGTCATTTAGTAACAATGTCATATCCTGAAAAATATGATGAAAAACTTAAATTTTGGAATTTAAATACTTTACCATTTTTACCAAAAGAATATAAATATGAAGTTATTCCTGCTGTTCAAAATCAATTTGATACAGTAAAAGGTTTATTAACAAGAGAAGATGTAACTGAAATATATATAGCAACTGACTCTGGACGTGAAGGAGAATATATATATAGACTTGTTGATGAAATGGCAGGTGTTGGTGAGTCAAAAACAAGAAAAAGAGTATGGATTGATTCTCAAACTGAAGAAGAGATACAAAAAGGAATTAGAGAGGCTAAAGATTGGAAAGAATATAACAGCTTATCTGATTCAGCCTACTTAAGAGCTAAAGAAGACTATCTAATTGGTATTAATTTTTCTAGATTACTTTCTATAATATTTGGAAAAAGAATTGCTAAAGACTTAGAAGAAGATAAAGTATCAATTTCTGTAGGAAGAGTTATGACTTGTGTTTTGGGTATGGTTGTATCTCGTGAAAGAGAAATAAGAAATTTTATTAAAACAAAATATTATAAGATTTTAGGAAATTTTGGAGATGAAAATTCATCTTTTAAAGCTGAATGGAAAGTTACGGAAACATCAAAATTATATAATAGTCCGCTTCTTTATAATGAAAGTGGTTTTAAAACAGAAGAAAACGCAAAGAAATTTATACTTAGCTTAAAAGATAAAAAAGCTATAGTTTCAGAGATAAAAAAATCAAAACAAAAAGAAAATGCACCATTACTATTTAATTTAGCAGAAATTCAAAATGAGTGTACAAAAGTCTTTAAAATAAAACCAGATGAAACACTTGAGATTATTCAAGAATTATATGAGAAAAAATTAGTAACTTATCCAAGAACTGATGCTAGAGTACTTTCAACAGCAATAGCAAAAGAGATTGGAAAGAATTTAAACGGATTATATAAAAACTTTAAAGATGATGAGATAAGTGGATATATCTCTAAGATGATAAATGAAAAATATAGTACAAATTTAGTAAAAACTAAGTATGTAAATGATAGCAAAATTACAGATCACTACGCTATTATACCTACAGGGCAAGGTTTGGAAAATTATGATAAATTACCAGACTTAAAGAAAGAAGTATATAAATTAATTGTAAAAAGATTTATTGCTATTTTCTATCCTGCTGCAGAATATAATAAAGTTAATTTAGTTATAGATGTAGAAGGTGAGCAATTCTCAAGTAGTGGTAGAGTTTGTATTAATCAAGGATTCTTAGAGGTTCTTAAAAATAGAAAAAATGATAATCAAGAAGAAAGTGATAATTTAGACATATTATCAAACTTGAAAAAAGGACAAGAAGTTAAAGTTATTAATTATGAGACTAAGGATTCAGAGACATCACCACCATCAAGATACAATTCTGGTGGTATGGTTTTAGCAATGGAAAATGCTGGTAAATTGATTGAAGATGAAGCGTTAAGAGAACAAATCAAAGGTGCTGGTATTGGAACATCTGCTACAAGAGGAGAAATAATTAAGAAATTAGAAAGAATTAAGTACATTGAAATAAATTCTAAAACACAAATTATAACACCAACTAAAAAAGGTGAAGCGATTTATGATATTGTAAATAAATCTATTCCTGATATGTTAAACCCAGATTTAACTGCTAGTTGGGAAAAAGGTTTAGATATGGTTGCTAAAAAAGAAATTGATCCAAAGACTTTTATGGAAAAACTTGAAAAGTATATTAATTCTAAAATCGATAAGTTAGTTTTAAGATAGAACTATTTATGTTAAATCTTCATAATATGTAACATAAATTTATGAGGAGGTAACATGTTATGCAAAGATACATAATTAGAGGTGGTAAGAAACTTTTTGGTGAAGTAGATATATCAGGATCTAAAAACGCGAGTTTACCAATTCTTGCAGCAACTATAATAAGTGGCAAAAGAACTAAATTGTATAATCTACCAGATATAGAAGATGTAAAAGTTACTTTAGAAATATTAAAGTGTTTAGGTGCAAAAATTAAAAAAGATTCTAATAAAGTTATAATTGATACAAAACACTTAAATAAAACTATAATTCCAGATGATTTGATGAGAAAATTAAGATCATCTGTTATTATAGCAGGAGCTATTATAGCTAGATTTAAAGAAGTGAGTTTTTCATATCCAGGAGGTTGTGATATAGGTGCAAGACCTATTGATTTACATTTAGAAAATTTTAAAAAAATTGGTATAAAAATCAATGAAAATTGTAGATATATAGAATGCAAATGTGATAAAATAGAGTCGAGAAATATCGTTCTAGATTTTCCGAGTGTAGGAGCTACAGAAAATCTAGTTCTTGCAAGCATTTTGGGGAATCAAGAAGTTGTAATAAATAATGCAGCGAAAGAACCTGAAATTATAGATTTAGCAAATTTTTTAAATAAAATGGGGGCTAAAGTTTATGGAGCAGGAACTAATAATATAAGAATAAAAGGCGTAAATAGTTTAAATGATGTTTCATATAAAATAATGCCAGATAGAATAGAAGCGGTTACATTTTTGATTGCAGGAGCAATTACTGGTGGCAGTGTAAAGATAAATAAAGTAAATCCAGAAGATATAAATGTTGTTTTAAGTAAGTTAAAAGAAACAGGATGTGAAATAATTGTGGATAAACAATCAGTAAAATTACTTAGAAATGAGAGATTAAAGCCTGTTAATTTTAAAACAACACCACATCCAGGATTTCCAACAGATGTTCAACCAATGTTTACAACATTATTAACATTGGCAAATGGAACCAGTATAGTAACAGAAAATATATTTGAAAATAGATTTAAGTTCTTACAAGAACTTAAAAGAATGGGAATAAAAATTACAGAAATAGATGGTAGAACCGTTGTTATAAAAGGTGTAAGAAAATTACATCATGCAGATTTAGAAGCTACAGATTTAAGAGGAGCTGCCGCTATGATATTAGCTGCTTTAGCAGCAAAAGGAACAACAAAAGTAAGTAATATTGAATATTTACTTAGAGGATACGAAAATTTAGATAAAAAATTAAATCAATTAGGAGCAGACGTGCTTCGAGAAGAAGGTGATTAATTTTAATGGATGATGAAATTATAATTGGAATTAACAGAAAAGAACCACCAAAAAAATCTAAAAAAACAAAGAAAAAGAAAAAGACAGTAAAAGCTTCAGTAAAAAAAGAAGCAAAGATGGGAAAGGGTTCTACTGGTAAGAAACAAAGTAAAAAAGGAAATTTAAATAACACTGTAATCGTAAAAATAGTTTTAGCGATTATAGTTTTTGTTGCGATTATAATTGGATTATCAAATGTTCCTTTATTTAATATTAAGAATATAGAAGTTGTAGGAAACACAAAATTATCTGAAGATAAGATTATTGATTTGTCAGGGATATCTGATTCAGTTAATTTATTTAAATTAGATGAAGCAAGTGTGAAAAAAGCAATTAAAGAAAATGCTTATGTAGAGAACGTTGAAATAAATAGAAAATTTCCAAATAAAGTAATTATAGATATTAAAGAAAGAG
>JAEIGA010007183.1_pt1 | contig 16937 bp, 15 predicted proteins | sample 9270691 | NCBI WGS metagenome assembly JAEIGA01 (sample SAMN17057246, study PRJNA624740) | gut metagenome | biome: biome; isolation source: fecal sample | host: Bos grunniens | place: China: Xizang | collected 2019
AAATCCGTGCTCACTACGACACATATCTCCACGATTTGAACAACCAAGAGCGTGTTAACTTGATTGACAAGGAGAAGAAATTGGACCACTACCCAGGTTTGAAGGTAGGTTCTGTAGATGCTCCTAACAACAACGCAGGTAACTGGGAGTAATATCTAGGCGATAGGCTATAGGACGCCCTGCGGGCTATAGGCTATAGGCAAGAATATAATGAGAATTATTTCAGGAACATTTAGGGGGCGTCGATTGATGCCCCCTAAAAATATAACAGCGCGTCCTACAACGGATTTTGCCAAGGAGAGTCTATTCAACCTCCTTACTAACCGTATGGACTTTGAGGATGTAGATATGCTAGACCTGTTTGCAGGTACTGGTGGTATAGGTATAGAGTTTATCTCGCGAGGCGCTAGAGAAGTGACCGCAGTAGAGATGGCACATACACAGCAGAGTTTTATAATCTCTGCGTGCAAACAACTAGGCATACGCAACCTACACCTCATCCGTGGCGATGTATTCAAGTATGTCAAATCCTGCCACATACAATACGACTTTATCTATGCAGATCCACCATACGATCTAGAACTACTACCTACTCTACCTGACCTTATCTTTGAGCAAGGCTTGCTCAAAGAAGGTGGATACTTCGTGTTAGAGCACTCCAAGAACAACCACTTTGATGAGCATCCACACTTTGTAGAAGAACGCTCATACGGCAGTGTACACTTCTCGTTTTTTAAGTAATAGCTAGATAGACTAGACTTATAGAAAAAGCAATCGCACCTCATGGTGCGATTGCTATATATAATAAGGTGTGTCAACTAGGAACGGATCTTCTGTTCCCATCTCCATGCGCTTAATAGCACTTCTTCGATAGGGGTATCAGCTACCCAACCTAGGACGGTGTTGGCTTTGTCAGCTTTTGCCCAGACCTGCTCTATATCGCCTTCGCGACGACCAACGATCTGGTATGGGACATTGACTCCTGTTACTTGCATAAAGGTATTAACGAGTTCTAGGACGCTCAACCCTCGTCCTGTACCCAAGTTAAACACTTCTACTTGCTCTGTTGGCAATGCAGCTAGCATACGCTCTATGGCCTTGACATGGGCTTTGGCAAGATCTACGACATAGATATAATCGCGTATGCAGGAACCATCTGGTGTATTGTAATCATTGCCAAAAACCTTCAACTCGGCACGAAGTCCAGCAGCTGTCTGGGTAACAAAAGGCAAGAGGTTCTGTGGTACACCATTAGGCAATTCGCCTATCATAGCTGATGGGTGTGCGCCCACAGGATTGAAATAGCGCAAAATAGTAGCGTGAAGCTCCTTGTTAGCATAAGCTGTATCACGAATAATATCTTCGTTGATCTGCTTGGTATTGCCATAGGGCGATAGCGCCTTTTTGATTGGGGCAGTCTCATCCACAGGCAGGTATTGAGCATCAGGCTGACCATATACCGTACACGAACTAGAGAAGACGATATGATGTACTGCATACTTCTTCATAAGTTCTAGCACAGTCACGAGTGACATCAGATTGTTGCGGTAGTACAATAGTGGTTGCTCTACCGACTCGTTAACCGCCTTGCTAGCGGCAAAATGGATGACGCCCACTATATCTTGATAGCGAGCAAATAGTGCATCCATTGCTGCTATATCGCAGCAGTCTGCTTGCACAAAATCAGGTGTACTGCCCACGATGGCAGTAATACCATCGAGGACAGCCTGATTGGAGTTACTCAAATTATCAACTATGACTACATCATAGCCTTTTTGCATCAACTCAACCACCGTGTGCGAGCCAATGTAACCAGTTCCACCAGTAACTAAAATACGAGCCATAGATAACTATAAGTTATGAGTGATAAGTTATGAGTTAAAACAATTTGTTAGGATAAACGCCTGCATCTACCAATGCTTGGATCTTATCTACTACCATCTGACGATCATCAGCGTAGGTAACACCAAACCATTTAGCAGTTGTGTCAAGTACTTCGCAAGTAGCCTTGCCAGACTTGATCATATCGTTGACGAGGGTTGGGATATAGAACTCTGCCTTCAACTCTTGTGCGTTCTCGGTCAAGAATGCCTTAAATGCCTCTTCTGCATACGCAAAATACTCTGGAGTAAAGCCCCACATATTCATACTTACAGGAGTCTCAAAAGGAATCTCTACATCAGCACCATTGTCTTGGTAAACGATATGGCCGTTCTTATTCTCAATAGCAGTACGCTCTACTACATCGGTAAGGAATCCATTGGCATCGGTAGCACATACACCACGGCTTACTGTACCGTGCTCGCTAAGTGTGTTACCTACACGGTAACCTGCCATACAATACTTACCCTCTTGACCTTCTACTGATAGCAAGAACTTAGCCATTACCTCAAACGACTCTTTGCCATAGAAGTCATCCGCATTGATAACCATAAATGGCTCGTGGATGAGGTCTTTAGCCATCAATACAGCGTGGTTAGTACCCCAAGGTTTGGTACGCTCAGGATTGCGTGTAAAGCCCTCTGGCAAGTTGTCGATGCCTTGGAAGCAAACCTCGCATGGTACATGGTCAGCATACTTGCTGAGTACTACTTTGCGGAAGTCCTCTTCGAAATCCTTGCGGATAACGAATACTACTTTGCCGAAGCCTGCACGCATAGCGTCAAATACGCTATAATCCATAATTGTTTCACCATTAGGACCTAGACCATCTAATTGTTTGAGTCCTCCGTAGCGGCTACCCATACCAGCCGCAAGAATAAAGAGAGTTGGTTTCATTGTAATATAAATTTAATGTTATTTTTCGTCTAATTCGATTTCTAACTTGCCATGGCGTTTGCGGTGTTTAGCCCACAAACCATATACCTCTGAGCAGTTGCCTGCGGTAGTAAAGGCCTTAATCTTATTATCGCGCATATACGCGAGCACATTGGCAAACTCCTCTTGTGTCAACAAGGCTTGTATCTCGATATACTCCTCGCGGCTATAACCACCCTCTACACGGTATAGAGAACATCCGCGGAGCAGATCCTTAACAATATACTGACGCACTTGCTCGTATTCAGTAGTGATGATACAAACGCGTTTGCGACGGTCCATAGAAGCGGTGAAGTAGTTAACAACCACGCCATTGATCCAAGTACCGATCAAACCAATAACCACCATACGAAAATCATTGATCATAAACGCGGTGCAGCAGATTATAGCGCCACCAATAGACACCGACATACCGATATCGAAGTGCATATACTTATTGATGATCTTTGCAAGGATATCCAAGCCACCACTTGATGCATTGATACGGAATAGGATGGTCTGACATATAGACAAGAGCAAAACGAAACATACGAGGTCAAACCACACATCGCCCATACCCAAGCCCGCAGACATCACCGAGTCTTTGACTTGCTCAAGCACTTGACCTGTTCGGCTTAAGAGATAAGGGTTACCATTGGCATCCACGACCGTTGCACCAGCTTTGAGTTGCTCCAAAACGGTTGGATTGTCTACTACCTGGTGGGTTAGATTGACATATGGATAGATTCTGTCGCACAATTGTGTCAACGGACCCAAAATCATTGCGGTATACACCGTCTTGGCACCAAACTCATTGCCAATCAGCAAGAAGGCCATAATCAGCAAGATCGCATTGATACCCATCACCCAATAAGAGAAAGTGTCGGCATTACCACCAAACAAGGTGTTGAGCACAATACTCAAACCAGATATTGTACCAATAATCAAATGACTTGGCATAAGGAAATAGTACACTGCGGCAGCGCCTATTGCTATACCGATATTCATAACAATAAACTCCTTCCAGAACTTTTTGGTACCTAATGCGTGCCAAAACTCTAGCCACAAGTCTTTCCAGTAATCTACAGTAAAATACTGCTTAATTGTATTATCCATATGGTATGATTTAGTATTAGTCTTTTATTACCAATTTCGCAGTTCTTCTAGTCAATTGGTTGAGCAGAATATCTCTACCCTCTTGCTCTTTGCGAAGTATCTCTGGTGTGGTGCCACGGATAGTCAATAGACTTAATCCCTCGTTCCAAACCACTCGATATGCTTGTTGCAATTGCTCGATAGCCTGTTTGACAAATCGGTTGTTATCCACACAAACAGAAATAGTAACAGCACTAGACTGAATGAGCGATACCTTCAAACGATTCTTATGAATGATATCAAAAATATGCGTTAGACTCTCCTCCAAGACAAAAGAGAAGTCTTTAGCACGCAGTGTAATAAGCACTTGATTGGTGCGCCATATATAGACTGGAACTTGGATAGGGTCTGCTTGGGAGGTGATAACCGAGCCCGCAGCAGTATAATCGCCAAAAGGCTTAACATACAATGGAATATTCTTATTCTCCAAAGGACGAATCGTCTTAGGGTGAATAACCTGTGCACCGCTATATGCAAGTTCCACTGCATCGTAGTAGGTCAAACGATCAATCTTCACGGTATTGGGCACCAATCGTGGATCAGCATTTAATATGCCAGGCACATCCTTCCATATCGTAACGGATTCGGCACCGATGAAGTTACCTAGTAAAGCAGCGGTATAATCCGAACCTTCGCGACCCAATGTCGTGCGCTGACCATCTGCTGTTCCTCCGATAAAACCTTGTGCCACCACTACTTGTGGACGACTAGGGCGATTCCAGCCTGCGGCAATCACTTGCGCCGAAGTCTGCATATCTACCACCGCCTCGCGATAGGTGTTGTCGGTACGCAAGAGTTTAGGCATATTCCACCATTCGGTAGGGATACCACTCTTGAGCAAAAACACAGCCACAATTTGTGTGGACATTATCTCGCCTAGACTGACAATCTGGTCATAGTTCTGGTCATAGCTACAAGTATGGTCATACTCTGGCATCATAGGAAAACGGATATCCTCATTAGGTTTGAGCCCAAGCTCCATTGCCAGATGCACATGCATATCTAGTATTGAGAGCCATTCGTTGTCCGCAACCTCTTCATTCGTCTCTGACAGAGCGGCCACTAATCGCTCCAACGCATTGGTTGTCTTGCCCATAGCAGATACAACGACCATCAAGTCGTCGCCCGCATGAGCCACTATCTCCTTGAGGTTTCGAACGCCAGCAGCGTCCTTAACCGATGCACCACCAAACTTATATACTTTCATTTTTTTGTTCGTTTTACTTCACATTTATGGCTGCGCGTTGTTTGCGTTGCGTTGTGTGCGTTGCGTTATTGGCTTCGCGTTGTTTGCTTTGCGTTATTCTTGTTATTAACGCCCGCAGGGCTTATAACATCGAAGACATATAACATCCTTTAGGATATATAACGCCGAAGGCATGTAACGTCCTCTGGACCTGTAACGCCGAAGACTTCTAACGCAGCTCCGCTGCTAGAGATTAGCCATCTTAATAGCCGTGACAGCGCCTTCTACGCCCTTGTTGCCCAAGCGACCGCCAGCACGGTCCAATGCTTGCTGTTTATCCAAGGTAGTTAATACAGAGAAGATGACTGGGCAAGAATTAGGCTGATAATATCCTCCTGCTCCGCCACCCTGTGCATTCAACAAAGCCACACCTTGCGTTACCGATTGACATACATAGTCAAAGTGTGGAGTATCACCTTGGATCACACAGCCAATAACAATAACTGCATCTGCACGCTTCAGCATGCCAAACTTCTTCCTACCACTCACATACAAAGCAGCACCATAGGTGAGTTCTACTGTACCTGGCACATGCATCACATCGATATTCTCCTCTTTGACACCGTGTTTCAACAAAGTATCAATAGCGCCCTGTGCCAACGCGTGGGTGATCTCGCTGTTCCAATCAGCTACTACAATAGCATAGCGCTGACGCGAAAGCTCGTCAGCGCTAGGCAATTCATTCGCATTATATAGCGATAAATCCGTTGTCATAAATATTAGTTAAAAACCGTTTAACCGCTTAACCGTCTATGCGTTTAACCGCTTAATCGATATTATTTCGCAAGCTCGATATATTTCTCGATATCTTGTGCCTCGGTAGATGCAGCGTAATCAGCTTTGATAGTCTCAAAAGCTTTCTTTGCAGCCGCCTTGTTACCCAACTCAAGGTAAACCAAACCAGCTTTCTTCAAACTCATAGGAGCGATCAACTCGTTGCCAGATTTAGCAGCACCCTCAAAAGCTACAGAAGCCTTCTTGTACTCCTCAAGTTGAACATATGCATCACCCAAAAGTTGCAACGCAGCTGGCTCAACGCTCAAATCACCAGCATTGAATCGTGCCAAGTACTCTGCAGCCTCAGCGTATTGACCCAATTGATAGTGGCATACACCAGCATACAAAGCTGCCAACTTACCACCTTGGTAGTACTTGTAGTCATCAGCTGTTTGTTGGAAACCAACGCACTCTGCCTCATCACCATTCAAAGCTTTGGCATAATCGCCTTGCATAAAGTAAACGACAGATTTAGCATTCTCGTCGCTAACCTTAACGATGTTAGGCTTGATCACATATTGGTTAAATACCAATACGCCAACTACAACCAATACAACCACGGTAATAGCGATAGATAATTTCTTTTGATTCTTTTCGATCCACACACTGGTGGTGTTGAGGGCCTCTTGTACATTCTCAAGATTTTGATCCTCTACAGTTACATTTTTCTTTGCCATATTCTTGTTATTTTAATTTTCTACTTGGGTTAACATCCTAATTAGCGTGCAAAGATACTACTTTTTTCTCATATACACAAATTTTTCGCTATTTTTCGTAGAAAAAGTTGCGATAAGGCTAGGCTAATAGTAGAAGCCAAGTCCAAGACTCACAAATTCTACTTTGGTCAAATGGCTCTTCATCATCGCTTGCACAAACATATGCCACGGCAGGTGGTATCGTAGCGCTACGGAGGTATATAGCCAACCATCAGGATAGCCTGCGCTACCTGCATTAAGCAGATCGTAGGCATAGAAGATGGGTTTATCTAGTCGTTGCCGGGGTAGTCCGTCGGCCTTCCACTGTGGTTCTAGCGCCTTGACTGGATCATGCATATAAGCACCGATATGCAGACCGGCAGTGAAATTACCTACTACAAATTCGGGTTGAATACTCACACCTATACGCCAACAATCGCCTGGTTGTGCTAGATCGAGATTAGTCTTTCGGAAATCGGTTGCACGCTGTATATAGGCGCCATCGTAGAAGACATCCACACCAGCGCCAAGGCGGAAGATAGGATGAGCGTGCCAGTATGCCGCAGCGTGCATTGAAGCGACCATAAAAGTCTGTTGATCTTTGTAATAGACTTGTCGCCCACCCATTGTTCCCACTATGGCGACAGACCATTTTTTAAGTTCGTTGTCAGCTTGCTTTTCGCCTATTGCCTCTCTACTTATCGCCTCATTGGTATCAAACTGTTTTCTCACGCCCAGTTCGCCACCGAAGATGTTATAACCCGAATTAGGTTGGCGCACACTACCATTACTGATATGGTACCAACCACCTGCCAGGGTAATACCCCACCCTTTGGCAAGCGGGAAACACATATATACTTCTTCAGGGAAATACAGGTTGGTCACACTTCCGATGCACTGATTGGCATTGTTCATCTGCAAGAAGAGTTCATTTTCTGGCACCGTATTGCGGTAGGTTTTGGTCATAAAAGCAGCACCCAATCCAGGCCGTAGACCCAACTCGAAACTCCGCAGTTTAACCAACGGTATATTCATATATATATAAGGTGCGATAGCGTGTCCAAGCATCTCGTGCCCCATATTCCAATAGCTCAATCCCAGACCTACTGTGGCATTATTCCAGGTTTGTAGCGCCTGCCAGTCGGGCGCTAAATCCAGATTAAGATCTACACCCCAAACAGGCGTATGCCACTCCCCCGTAGCCACACCCGTCGGACTGACCACTTTATCTACCTTACCATCAGGCATCACTGCTCCCGTATGCACAGAAGCAGTTAATGAGTGTATCAACAATATCAGTGAAAAAATCATCCTAAACGACTAATACGCGTCAACTCTTGTTCGTCCAAGAGCTTAATCTTGCGACCATCTAGGCTAATAATACCCTCCGAAGCAAATTGTGACAAGGTACGAATTGCATTGGATGTGGTCATATTGGACATATTAGCCAAGTCTTCACGAGCCATATACATAGCGATAGTCACGCCATCCTCATCAAGGCCGTAAGTATGTTTGAGCGTCAGCAGACTCTCGGCCAGACGACCACGGATATGTTTTTGTGTCAGATTGACGGTTCTGGACTCGGATATAGCCAAATCCTTGGACATTAGTTCTAGAACACCAAAGCAGAACTCGTTGTTCAGTCTTATCACATTAAGAAAAGCTAGACGCTCTACACGATAGACCACAGTAGGCTCAATAGCCGTAGCACAAGATGAATGCTCATCGCCAGCCACGGCGCTACGATAGCCAAAAGAATCACGATGATTCAACAAACGAATGATTTGTACGCGTTGTCCTACACCCTCTTTGGTAAGACGAATAGTACCAGAAGCGATCACCATCACATATTCTGGTTCATCGCCCTCCTGGTGAATAATTTCGTTCTTGCGGAAGCGCTTGATCTCTGAATGCTCCTCAATATAAGTCTTCTGATCTGGGGAGAGAAGGTCCCAGACCGGACTCAAGTCCCAAATCTTGTCCAAATCTTCTTGAATCTTACGCATATCTTCTGATTTTTGCTGCAAAGATAGTTAAATTTCTTCAAACTTGCAAAAAAAAAATAAAATTTTATGATTATTTGGAATATTTTTAGTACTTTTGCAGGCGAAAATAATTACTCCGTTGTTTTTAATCATTTTTTTATGGATATTTCAGTAATCGTACCTTTGTTCAACGAGGCAGAAAGTTTGCCTGTTCTTCACGAGTGGATTGTGCGTGTTATGCGCGAGCATCAATTCAGTTATGAAGTTATATTTATCAATGATGGTTCTACCGATACCTCTTGGCAGGTCATCAAGCAACTGAAGGAGCAGGATGCGAATGTACACGGCATCTGTTTCCGTCGCAACTACGGCAAGTCAGCGGCACTCTACTGCGGCTTCGATGCTGCACAAGGCGATGTAGTAATCACGATGGATGCAGACCTTCAAGACTCGCCAGACGAGATTCCTGAACTATACCGTATGATTACCGAGGAGAAGTACGATTTGGTGAGCGGATGGAAGCAAAAACGCTACGACAACAAGCTAACAAAGAACATACCTAGTAAGCTCTTCAATGCTACTGCTCGTTGGGTGACAGGTATCCAACTACACGATATGAACTGCGGACTCAAAGCGTATCGTCAAGATGTTATCAAGAACATTGAGCTCTTCTCCGAGATGCACCGCTATATACCTTATCTAGCTAAAAACGCTGGTTTCACCCGTATCGGCGAGAAGGTGGTGCAACACCGCAAGAGAGAGTTTGGCGAGAGTAAGTTTGGTATCAACCGTTTTGTCAACGGCTATCTTGACCTGATGACACTATGGTTCCTAAACAAGTTCGGCAAACAGCCAATGCACTTCTTCGGTCTGATTGGTAGTGTGATGTTTATCCTCGGATTCATCGCTCTGATTGTAGTGGGCGCTATGAAATTGCACGCACTAGCTAATGGTGTACCAGCGATGTTGGTGGCTAACACACCATACTTCCACCTAGGCATACTGACGATGGTATTGGGCTGTATGTTGTTCCTAGCAGGTTTCCTAGGCGAACTCATTATACGCAACTCTGCCGAGCGCAATAATTACCTTATTCGAGAGAAGTTGTAGTTTAGGAGTTTAGGAGTTCAGGAGTTTAGAGGGGTTAGGTTATGAGAAAGGTAATTAGTATCATATTGATATCATTTGCAGTTGTTTGCAATGCAAAAACCCTACCTCCGCATCACGCTGCGTACCTAGACTCGCTTATACTGCAAGTACAGAATCAAGACACCTTCTACCTAGCGCACTTGCAGACGGTGTATGTATTCGCCAATATGAGCTTCAAGAACAAGAAGCAAGAGCGTTTTTACAAGCGCACCGTACGCGATGTTAAAAAGACACTACCTATTGCCAAGATATTGACCCTAGAAATGGCATATGCCGACGAACAGCTAGCGCATATCGACGACCACAGAGCACGCAAAAAGTGGTGGAGACAACACGAACGATACCTCTTTAAGAAATACGAACAGCAGTTCCGCCATATGACTGCCTCGCAGGGACAGATGCTGATGAAACTAATGGACCGCGAGAGCGATCGCACAAGTTACGATATCATCTACCATTACAGAGGCAAGCATAGCGCTAATTTCTGGCAGTTTATTGCCAAACTCTTCAAGAATGATCTAAAAGAAGAATACGATGCTGACGACAAAGACAGCATCGTAGAACGCATTATTTATCTCGTTGAAACCGGACAATTATGATGCACCTAGACTAGGGTGCTAGAAGGTCGTTGATGGTCTGCTTGGCTCTTTCGCCCACTACCACCAACCGATAAACCATCATATCACGCATACGATGTGCTAGTTCAAAAGGATTAGCCTGACTATGTGAAGATAGGCGGAAGAAACGATACAACTGCTGCACATAGCCATTGGTTACAATCTGATTATTGGGCATATCTAATCCCACCTCGCGCAGCGAATCCACCGATAGTTGACTCTGTATAAGCCCCTTAAAGGCTGTATACATATGGCATAGCGCATACTTGTCGCTATCGCACAGCGGCCACATCTGCATCAGCGCGCTGACATCCTCACGATCCTCCTCCTTGATGCCTAGCAGTGCTTTATCATCCCAAGGCAGAAGCCAGTTGGCAGCACTATTGCGGAAGAAAGGCGTATAGTAGAGTTCACGAAAAATCAAAAAGTTCTGGTCTAGATGCTTTTTGGCTATATGCTCCATCTCACTCTGACGACTACGCACGATATCATAAAACTCGTTGGAGTGGCGGTCATTCATCAGCGGCATTAACTCCTGCGCTAGTTGTTTGTTGAAGTGTTCGAGATGTTTTACTTGGGTTGTTCTGGCGATATTGGTCAGAGCAGTATAACTCAATTCGGGTGCAAAAGTCAGCACCTCTTGCAGGTCGTCAAGCAAAGCTTGATTGTGGCGAATCTCACGGTCGTAGCGCATCATCACCAGCAACACACCTACTAGTATGCGTTCGAACATCTCTTGCGCTATACCATCGCAGCTGGTGAGGATGGTCATCAGCTTGCGCTCGCTATAGCCCGTTTCTAGCAGGTTGAGTGTGAGTCCTGCCACAGCCATTAGTCCATCTTCTAGATTATCGGGATCTTGCAGGTAGACGCGAAAGTCGGCCTCGTCTTCGTGCGACAAGGTCTCAAGCAAGCGATAATTATCAAAGATAGCACTCATCCGTAGTTGTGCAGCATCAATCTAACATCTGTCCAAAATTGTTGGACAACTGAATCATCTTATCGTATTCCTCTGGCGAGAGGTCGTAGAAGTAGTAGTTGCGTGGATCAACAGGTTTGCCGTGCAAGCGTACCTCGTAGTGGAGGTGTGGACCTGTGGACTTACCTGTATTACCGACTAATGCAATAACATCGTAACGGCGAACGCGTTGGCCTTCGCGCACAAGCGACTTGAAGAGGTGAGCATATAAGGTCTGATAGCCAAAACCGTGGTCGAGGATAACGGTATTACCATATCCTTGTTTCCAACCCGAGAAGACCACCTTGGCATTACCTGTGGCATAGATATCGGTACCTGTTGGAGCAGTAAAGTCCATACCTTGGTGGAACTTACGCACATGATATACAGGGTCAATACGCATACCGTAACCAGAGGCAACGCGCTTGAGATCCTTGTTCATAACAGGTTGAATAGCAGGTATATTCTCCATACGAATCTCCTGTGTCTTAGCCATATCAACTATATCGTCATAGGACTTGGCTTGCACATAGATCTCCTTGCCTAGCATATCTACTTTGAGGGTCAAATCGGCTGCTAGTTCGCTATTGGTCATACTGGCTATACGCTCGTAGTAGTCGATCTTGCGTTGTGCACCCTGACGGATATGCAACGGTATAGGTTCGGCACCAAAGAGCACGCGATAGAGGTTATCATCGCGCTGTTGGAGGTCGGTCATCACAATCTGCATCTGATCCACTTGTTGGTTAAGGACCTCAAGTTGTGCTTGCATAGCATCTTTCTCCTTCTTGAGCTGTTTCTCACGAGGTGAAGGGAAGAAGGTTAATAACACATAGAGTAGCAATACTCCGATGACTATACCTGCAAAGATATAATTACCCGTTTGGCGAAGCCAATAACGAAAACCGTGCTCCACTTGCTCCATTGCAAGTGTCTCGGGATTGATTCTGTATTTCTTTTTTCGTGCCATATTCTAGGTTAGTTTTAGTCGTATTTTTAGTTCGCTTCGTTCACGAATGTCTTTTAAAGCCCTTAGAACCCTTAGAACCTTTAGAACTTTTAAAACTTTTAAAACTTTTAAAACAGCCCGCTTGCGAGCGACTTCCACCCTCCTCTTTTGCTGGTTTCCACCAGAAAAAGAAGGAATTTTGCTTCTGCTTTTCTTCTTTGGTTTTAGCAACATACACCGATTCCATCGTGTACGGATTGAGTCCTGTGTAGAACATTGTTGTTGCCAATGTCATTGGTGTAGGTGTGAAATCCTGCACCTGTTCTGGACGGTAGTGCATTTGTTTGCATTGGTCTGCCAGTTGTTTCATATCCGCATTGGTACACCCTGGGTGCGAGGAGATGAAGTATGGTATGATCTGCTGTTTTAGTCCCGCTTCTCTATTGACTTGCTCGAAGAATCGGTAGAACCTCTGATACTGCTCCCACGCAGGTTTACGCATTATCTGCAACACGCTGCTAGCTGTATGCTCGGGTGCTACTTTCAGTCGTCCAGAGATATGGTTGACTATCAACTCGCGTCCGTATTCATCGCTCATCAAGTCGTAGCGTACGCCGCTGCCAACGAAAGATTTTTTGATGTATGGTAGTGCATCTACGCGCTTGTAAATCTGCAGCAATGGTGCAAAATCCTGGTTGAGATTCTTGCATATCTTGGGGAAGAGACAACTCGCCCGTGCACATTGCTCACATAGGTTCATATCCTTGCCGTGCATACCGTACATATTGGCAGACGGACCACCCAGATCGCTCAAATAACCCTTCCATTCGGGTAGGTCTTTCAGTATAGATATTTGCCTCAATATACTCTCTTGCGAACGCGAACTAATCTGCTTGCCTTGATGCGCTGAAATCGTGCAAAAACTACACCCTCCAAAGCACCCACGGTGCATACAAACCGAGAATCGTATCATCTCATAGGCAGGTATATGCTTATCCTTGTATTTAGGGTGCGGATGATACATAAATGGCAAGTCGTAGATAGCGTCTAGTTCCTCCGATTTCATCGTTGGATACGGCGGATTGACCACCACATATTGCTTACCCACTGGCTGCACTATCCTGGCCGCATTAATCTTGTTGCTCTCGGTCTCAATGATTCGGAAGTTCTCAGCGTGCACACGCTTGCTCCCTACCGCTTCCTCGTGACTGCGGAGGGTGATGGTATTGAGGAGGGTTGAGGAGGGTTGTGTCTGTTTGAGTAGCGTTGTTTTGTCCATACCACTCAATTCTACTCCACTTCTACTCAATTCTACTCCACTTCTACTCGACTCTACTCCACTTCTACTCAATTCTACTCCATCCACCATGTACGCAATCTGCGGAATCTCTTCAAGCGCAGCGATCTTCAAGCCCGTAGGGCGATCCACAGCGCAGCGATCTACAGCGTCAGCGATCTCCACCACCTGCTTCTCACCCATACCATAGACTAGCACATCGGCCTTGCTATCCACCAAAATGCTCGGTTTCAACGAGTCGGACCAATAATCGTAGTGGGTCAATCGTCGCATAGAAGCCTCTATTCCACCAATGACAATCAGGCTATCTGGATAGAGCTGTCGGAGTATATTGCTATAGGTGATGGTGCAGTAATCTGGTCGCATACCTGCTTTACCCCCAGGGGTATAGGCATCGTCAGAGCGCAGACGCTTAGCAGCAGTATAGTGATTGACCATCGAGTCCATACTACCTGCGGTGATAGCAAAAAACAGTCTTGGTTTGCCGAGCTTGGTAAAATCGCGATGATCACCACGCCAATCAGGTTGTGGCACGATAGCCACTTTGTATCCAGCGTGTTCTAGTACACGACCAATAACAGCAGCTCCAAAAGAGGGATGATCTACATAAGCATCACCACTGAAAATGATGACATCTAGTTCTTCCCAACCACGCAGTTGCACTTCTTTCTTGGTGGTAGGTAAATATGCTTTTAGATCAATTAATGAGCTCATTGGCATAACCTTTGCGCCGCAAAGGTACAACAAAAAATGCACATATGCAAGAAAAATGACCGAAAGTTCAACTTTTGAAGTTATTTTTCGGCATATGGTCTGCATTTTGCGAATGTAGCTTCGAGGATATAGGTGCCCTCGAAATACATTTTTTGAAATATGCAAGGTTTACAAACTTTTTCTACATTCAACCTCTAGACAAATAGCGGTAGATAAGCAGTAGATAAGCAGCAGCTACCACACGGATAATACATGTCGAATGTTACATTTTTAAAAAATTTTGTTTCACAAATAGAAACTGTACTTTTCCTCGCCGCGACATCCAACACCACAGAAATCGTTAGTTATTCGTTAGTTATTCGTTAGTTATTCATTAGTTATTTTGCAGCCTTTACTATCTTTTCAATAGTGGCAGTTAGCGGAATAAGATTTATTTATATTTCTTATCTCGCTTGCGCTTGAACGATTACGCCGTGAGCAACAGCAAGCAGTAGCCCCTCGTTTTGCAATCTCCACATTACAAAATAAAAATATTAATATTTTTTACCCCCCCTAATTTGTCAAATTGGAAATTTCTTCGTAACTTTGCACCGTAATTTTCGCTTTAGCGAACCGTCTGTTTGAATATAGTATAAAAAAATTAACGAATGTATAACACTAATCCATATTCCAACCCAGGAGTCCAATCGGGATTTGATCGGGGATTCAGCTCTTCTACAGGGGGTTGGAATTCACTATCTGTCAAGCGCACCGCATCTTTTAGTGCTATTCAAGAAGAGACCTTCACCGAGGTTTCCTACACACCAGGTGCAAGTTATGCACCTTATAATCCTTTAGAAGAACAAGGTATTCGAACCCGCTACAATTCGCGTGGAGAAGATGAAGTGCCAGAAGGCGATGCAACTGGTCAGTTACCAGAGGGTTCGCCTGTCGGCGATATGCTGCTACCATTATTAGCAATGGCAGCGGTATATGTATTTGTTAAATTTTCCCGTAAACACAAAACATCTACTACACTATGAAACGACTTCTAATCATTTTAGCTGCTATATTTTCGTTTGCTGGCATTCAAGCACAATATCTCAATAATGGAGATGTGGTGTCTATCAGTTTTCTTGCTAACGATGTTCGTTACTACCTAGAAGCCAGTGGTAATGGTATTTTAACCCAATCATATCCTACAGATGATTGTTTGTGGACATTGGGTGTAGATGAAGATGGCAACTATACCTTCCAAGATTTGACTACAGAGCGATATCTATTTATTAATTTTACAGACCCTAGTAACTCTCAGTTGATTCTTGCACAAGAGCCAACCGCTTTTTCGTTCAACAACCAAGGTAGTGTTGATAACCAATATATGCTTGGTCATTTGTACTTCTCCTTGTATTATCAGCCATGGTGGACTACCATTTCTATGTATATTGATAGCGAATGGGGCGGTAGTGGACCATACTTCACCTCACACAGCTGGACAAACAACAGCATATACATTGAGAAATGGGAACAAAAAGGTGCAGGCAAACCTACAGGACACTTCAATCCTTCCAAGATTGAGTTTACCTATGCTAACGAGGAAGAAGCTGCAGCGCAAGCGCGTCCCGTATCTTTTGAGATTGAAGCTACTACCGAGTCGTACTACCAATGCGTACCACGCCAAGACGAAGCATTGCTCCGCCGCAGCACAGGCGATGTGGATGCAAACCAAATCCAAGTAACAAAAATCTACTGGCAGAGCGATAGCGTAAGTAAGAGCAGTTCTGTTTCCAAACTGGATAAAAATAACTATGTAAATTGTCCAGAGACAGATGGTCGCGATGTATTGAGTAAGAGCGAATATACCTATAACGAGCAAGATAAAAAATGGCAATTCAATATCACCCCAAAAGGCCCAAGTCCAATGGGTTTAAAAGATAAATTGGGTACTTTGGAGCGTTGGATTGACTATGCGGACAATGTAGTCGTAGAATACACCCTTGGAAATGGCGAGCCACAAAAGGCCGAGATGCGCGTTGTGCGTAAGGCATATCATGTGGAGGAGTTGCCTACCATCTCTTTCTCCATCAACCCTGTTACCTATACTTTCTCCAAAGAAGGAACTGAGACCAAGCAGTTTGATGTGACTCTTACCCACCAACACGGTAGCGTAATCTACAATGTGGATAACCAAGCAATAATAACAAATTGTACCTACGGACCTGTGCATGTTAAACTGAATAAGTTTCATGAACATTTTACAGGCGAAGATGCCTGGGAGAAAACACTTCGTTTCCTCGGTGGAGCGAATTGGTTGAAACCAAATGAAACAGAGTTCCAAAACAATGGAAACATCTATATTAAAGCAGATCCAAACACCACCGGCTTAAAGCGTTCGGACACCCTTGTTGTTGTAATGGAGAAGACAGCAGGCGAAGATGCTCACCTGCACAAGGATAGTTTTATGATTCCACTTCACCAACGAGGTATGGAAGGTGGTATCCAATTTATTACAAACAAAGGACAATCAGGTGACGAATTGGATATAAATGGTCGTCAACAAGTACACACCGCCGAGCGAACCATCTACTACTTGCCAAACCAAGAGATAGAACTCCGTCTG